>Ga0210044_10001324_pt1 | contig 37723 bp, 29 predicted proteins | sample CryGey13umfilter_2_FD_183959 | JGI IMG/M metagenome (GOLD analysis project Ga0210044, IMG submission 183959) | Groundwater microbial communities from aquifer in Utah, USA - Crystal Geyser 4/9/14 3 um filter (SPAdes) (version 2) | ecosystem: Environmental > Aquatic > Deep subsurface >... | reverse complement strand
GACCTCGATGTTCTTGAGCGGCTGCTCCTTGGTCCCGGGGTCACCGTTGGAGCCCCGGGAGGATGAAACATAGAGCTCCGCGGCCAGGGCCGGAGTCGCGGGAAGCAGGGTCAGCGCGAGAAGCAGCGAGAGAGGGGGAGTCTGAGTTCGCAAGACGTTCTCCTGGGCAGCATGAGATGTGAATTGCAGCATGAGCTTCGAATCGAAAACGACGGCAAGCGCAACTAGCGGCAAACCGACGGCGGCTCAATGTGAAACGAGACGAACTGTCCAACCATGACGCGGGCGTGTCGGCGCCCGGTCTGGTATAATCGGTGCCTGTCACTCACAACGGGGTAGGGAAATCATGAATCGTGGACTGGTACATCTCGGGTCGCTGGTCTTGACGCTGTGTGTCCTGCTTCAACCGGCGAGAGCGCTGGGTGCGGTGGATCTGGTGCTGTCCAACCTCGACATCCAGGTGAGCGGCACCACCGTGACGTACCAGGCCACGGTGTGCAACAACGGCAGCACCGGGGCGGGCGCGTTCCAGCTTGCGATCTACCACGATCTGGTGACGGCCCCGACCTGCTCCAGCACGGCGAGCCAGACGACGACGGTGAGCAGCCTGGCCTCTGGTATGTGCACGATGCACACCTTCACCTGGTCCAACGCGCCCAAGGGCAGCTACAGCGGCTGGGCCCGCGCCGACGCCGGCTGCGCCGTGGCCGAGAGCAACGAGAACAACAACAACGCGCACCAGAACTACAAGGTGCGCCTGCCGGACCTCGTGCTGTCCAACCTCGAGGTGCAGGTCAGCGGGACCGACGTGACCTACAACATCACGGTGTGCAACGCGGGAGATCCGCTCACCACGCCGTTCTCGGTCAAGCTGTACTACGACCTCACGGCCGCCCCGGACTGCACCACGCCGCACGACCAGGTGAGCACCGTCAACGGCCTGGACTCCGGGCTGTGTGTGATGCGCTCGTTCATCCGCCTCAACGCGCCCACGGGGGTGCACACCGCGTGGGCCCTGACCGACGGTGACTGCGCGGTGGCCGAGATGAACGAGACCAACAACGTCGACTCCGAGAAGTACTCCGTGGGGCTGCCCGATCTGGTGCTGACCAACCTGTACATCCAGGTCAATGGCACCTCCGTGGCGTACCAGGTCACGGTGTGCAACAACGGCGACGACGTCACCAGCGCCACCGTGGTCAAGCTGTACTACGACCTGACGGGCCCGCCGAGCTGCAGCACGTCCCACAGCCAGCAGGCGACGGTGAACAGCCTGGCCTCCGGCATGTGCACCGTGCTCAACTTCAGCCGCACCGGCGCCCCGGCGGGGAGCTACACGGCGTGGGCCCTGGCCGACGGAGGCTGCGCCGTGACCGAGATGAACGAGAACAACAACTGGCGCAAGGAGGCGTACGCCGTCGGTCTGCCGGACCTCGTGGCCTCCAATATGTCACCGTGGCGACCAACACGGTGACGTACCACGCGTCCGTGTGCAACATCGGCGACGACATCGGCACGGCGTTCGTGCTCAAGCTGTACCACGACCTGTCGTCGACGCCGACCTGCAGCACGACCCACAGCCAGCAGACGACGATCAACAGCCTGGCCTCCGGGATGTGCGTCATGCGCACCTGGACCCAGACCAACGTCGCGCCGGGGAGCTACACGGCGTACCTCCTGGCCGACGGCGCGTGCGCCGTGGCCGAGGTGAGCGAGACCAACAACTGGGCCTCGGACGGCTACGTTGTGACCTACAGTCCGCCCGACGCCGGGCCGCCGGACAGCCTGGTCGTTGACGGCGGGCCACCGGCCGACGTGGTGGTGACCGATCTGCCGTCGACGGACAGCGTGGTGGTCAATCCCGACGCGGCGCTGCCAGACGCGGCGCTGCCGGACGCCGCCGTGTCCGATGCCCCGTCGGTTCCCGATCTGGCGAGCGCGGATCAGACGTTCCCGGCGGACGCGCCGCTGGCCGACGTGATGGCGACGCTTGAGACCGGTGCACCGGATCTGGCCCCGGTTCTCGATGCCGGGTGGGACGCGGCGCCGAGCGACGCGGCGCTGGCGGATCAGGCGCCGGATCAGAAGGATCCCAACCCCATCGACGGGGCGGTGGATGGCGGTGTGTCCGACACCACGACCTCGGTCGACGGGGCGGAGGCGGACGGCGGGGTAAGCACCACCGAGGCCGGCGCCACCGGGGACGCCCTGATGGGGGACGCATCGACCGCCACCAGCGGATGCGACTGCAACATCACGGCGTCGCGCCCGGAGCTGCTGCTGCCGCTGCTGCTGCTGGGACTCTGCCTGCTGGCCCGCCGCCGCCGTTGATCTGCCGCTTCGAGCCCTCGGGACGCGAGGTCCGGGTGGAGCCGGGCGCCACGCTGATGGAGGCCACGCGCCAGGCCGGTCTGCCCCTGGGATCCTCCTGCGACGGTCGGGCCGTGTGTGGCTGGTGTCGGGTGGTCGTGCTTCGTGGGAGCGACCGTCTGGAGCCACCGGCGCTCGAGGAGCGGCAACTGCTGGAGCGTATCGGCGCCGGTGCCGGGGAGCGCATCGCGTGTCAGGCGCGGCCGAGGGGCGGGGGGGGAGCGGTCAGCATCACCACGACCTACTGGTAGAGGTCAGAACCGGTAGGTCGCGCCGGCGAGGATGCGGTAGGAGGCGACGAAGTCGGTGTCGGAGCCCACGCCGTCGGAGATCCAGCGGAAGAAGGAGAGATCAACCGCCACCGGCTCGAGGAAGGCGGCGATGTGCGGCGTGATCCAGTAGGCCACCCGTCCGCCGATCTCCACCCCCAGATCGATCACCTTCGCCCCGCCGACGAAGGTGAAGTCGATGCGTGCACCGCCGAACGGGGTCAGCACCAGACGGTCGATGATCTCGATGTCGTACTTGAAGCGAGGCACCAGGTCCACCGAGGTCACGCCGTCTCGTACGCCCAGCAGCAGCAGCAGCTGGAAGTACTTCATCCCCAGCTCCGGACCGACCCAGAACATCGATCCCCCCGAGGGATCGATGCCGAAGCCTGGACCGAGGTCCAGGCCCAGGGTCAGGGTGCCCGGAGCCTCGGCCTGGATCTGGACCTGGGCGGCCGTGTCCTGGGCCAGCGCGGTTGTGGCGGTGGCGAGCAGAAGAAGCAGGGGGAGAACACCGATCGTCGTCGAGCGCATCAAACGCCTCCTTGGTTGCGTTGGTTCTGATTGACCTGTCGTGCACCAGGCGTGCCAGTCAAACGGCGGCGAAATCCGGTGATCCAGGCTGTGGCGATCGATCCCTCCCTGGTGCAGGCGATCCCACCACACGGCCCGCTTTCCGTTGGCGTGCCGGGCGGTTGCTCGTGGGGAACAAAGTCCCGTCGGTGGTGAAGGGATGTGCCGTGGATCACAGGTCCATCTGTGGTACGCTGCGGCGCATGGGCACGGGCAAGATCATCGTCGTCACGATCATCACCTCGATCATCGTCAGCACGGGGACGTTCTTCGGTCTCCGCACGCTGATGGATGGCTCCAAGGATGGTGTGGTGGTTCCACCGCTGACGGGTCTGCGCACGGTGCAGGCGCGCAAGCTGCTCGAGGCCAAGGGCTTGATGCTGATGGTGATCGAGGAGCGGGAGGACCCCAAGGTTGCCGCGGGGCTCGTCGCCTCGCAGGTGCCGCTGGAGGGGTCGAAGGTCAAGGGCGGCGCCGAGGTGCGGGTGGTGGTGTCGAAAGGCAGCCTGCAGACTCAGGTGCCGGCGCTGACCAACCTGCCGCTTTCGGCCGCGACCCAGGCGTTGACCGCCGCCGGGTTCAAGATCGGAGCGGTGACACGCCAGCCCGACGACAAGGTGCAGAAGGACCTGGTGCTGGCCAGCGCGCCCGCGGCGGGAGCGCTGGCGCCCAACGCATCCCCGGTGGCGCTGGTCCTGTCCGACGGACCGTCGGGCGTCGAGGTCCCCAAGGTGGTGTACCAGGGGCTGGGACAGGCCCGACGGACGCTGACCGAGGCCGGTTTCGTGGTGGGGCGGGTAACGCGGACCTACGACGAGGATCAGCGCAGCGGTGTGGTGCTGCGTCAGACCCCCGAGGCCGGCACGCAGGCGGCGAAGGGCAGCGAGGTCCAGCTGGTGGTCAACGCGGAGGACTGAGCGGGTGACGATACGCTCGCTGGTCGGGCAGTGTCGTTCCGGTGCGATGCTGATCCCGCTTCAGCGCGCGACGCGCGAGGCCTGCGGCGGCAAGGCCGTGGGGCTGAGTCGGCTGCTGCGCTGCGGCCTCCCGGTTCCATCCGGTGTCTGTCTGCCCACGGCGGTCTACCGTGCGGCGCTGGCGCAGGTCGTCTGTTCCGAGACCGAGACACTCGGGACACGCGATCCGGTGGCCCTCGAGCGGCTGTCCCGTCCCGTGGTCCAGCACCTGGCCCGGTGGGCGCCGGACGGGAGGTTGCGCCAGGAGCTGGAGCAGGCCGCGCGCGCCCTGGGCTGGCCGCTGGCCCTGCGCTCCTCCGCCACGTGTGAGGACGGGGAGGCGCCAGAGCTGGCCACGCCCGGGTTGTTCCACACCGCCAACGACGTGCGTGATCTGGACCGGTTGATCCAGTCGATCCGCGACTGCTGGGCCTCGCTGTGGTCGGTGGAGGCGTGGATCGTGCTCCAGCGGCAGAGCAGCTCGCCGCCGCGAGAGGCGATGGCCGTGGTGCTGCAGCACCAGATCACCCCCCGCTGGTCCGGCATGGCGCTGTCCCACGCCGCGGGCGTGCGGGTGGAGCTGGTGCCCGGAGCGGGCGCCGCCCTGGCGGCGGGCGAGGTGGACCCGCTCATCGTCGAGCTGCCGCGCCAGGGGGATCTGACGTCGACCGGCCCGCTCACGCCGCCGGAGATGTCGGCGCTCCGCGACGCGGTGCTGCGCGCCGATGAAGAATGGGGCGACGGCCAGTCCAATGCCGCCGTGGAGGTGGAGTGGGTGCTCGACCGGCGCCTGTGGCTGGTGCAGGCGCGGGCCACCACCGTGCGGTCCACCTCAGGCGCGGGAACTCGGTGGCGTCTCGAAGGCAAGGCTGGCGTCTGGCGCTGGGATCGCGAGCACAATCCGCAGCCCCTGTCGCCGATGCACGCCAGTCTGATGCAGCGGCTGGATCCCGAGGGGCGCGAGCTGATGGTGGTGCAGGGCTATCTGTATCAGCGGAGCGGTCGCAGTGGGGGAGCCGGTGGCCACGACTCGCTGCCTGTCCTGTGGCGTGAGTTCCAGGCGCGGCAGATCCCGGTGCTGGAGCGGATGGAGCAGGCGCAGGCCACGACCATCGACCAGGCGCTGAGGTTCTTCATCCAGTTCCACCGTGACTACTTCGGTTCGCTCGCCCGGGATCGTCGTCGGGCGCGGTCCGACCTGGTGCAGCTGCTGGAGCAGGTGGGGGCGAGTCAGCCCTCGCGTCTGGCGGCGCAGCTGGTGGAGAGCACCGAGCACGCGACGCTGCAGCGCACCTTCGATCTGCTCCGGCTGCCCACGGGGCGTGAGGCGGCCGGCGCCCTGCAGCGGCATGTGCAGCGCTTCGGCAGCCTGGTGCCGGTGTGGGACGTGGCCGTGCCCACCCTGGCCGAGGATCCGCGGTCGCTGCTCCGTCACCTGGACGCACTGGCCGCCACCAGGCGGGACACGCTGGCCGCCTGGCGGCGACGGCAGGTCGCGGCGCATGCCACCAGGCGTGAGCTGCGCCGGCGGCTCGGGCCCGCGCTGCAACAGGAGCTGGATCGGCGGCTGGAGCATGCCACGCTCGCGCGGTGCATGGCCGAGGAGGACGATCTGCTGTTCTCTCGCGCGCTGGCGCTGCTGCGGCGGGCGCTGCTGCGGGAGGGTCGGCTCGCGGTGGGGCTTCAGCAGGCCGCGGACGTGTTTCTGCTCACGCTGGACGAGGCGCTGAGCCAGCAACATCCTCCGGCGATGGAGCTGCTGCAGCGGCGGCGGGGCTGGGACCATCAGCGGCGGCTGACTCCACCGCTCGTGCTGCCCGAGTCACAGGTCGAGATCGAGATCGGCGAAGGGGATCTGCTTCGAGGGCTGGGGGTGGGGGGGACGGCCGGCGGTGTGGTGCGGCTGGTGACGGATCTGGAGCAGCTGCTGCATCGCGACCTGCAGCGCGCCGTCGTGGTGTGTCCCACGCTGCTGCCAGCGCTGGCGGTGGTGCTGCCACAGGTGGCGGCGCTGGTCACCGACCACGGCGGGCTGCTGTCCCATGCGGCCAGTCTGGCCCGGGAGCTGTCGGTGGTGGCCGTGGTGGGAACCGGGCGAGCCACCCGGGTGCTGCACGAGGGAGACGCGGTGTGGGTCGACGGCACCCGCGGCCTGGTGCTGCGGCTCTAGCTCACGGCGCTTGTGCACACATCCACCTGAGGCAATAATGATCGACCATGGAAGAGATGGTTGGATCAGTCATCGGTGCTCGATTCCGCATCACGCGTCTCATCGGCGAGGGAGGGATGGGGGCGGTGTACGAGGCGGAGCACGAGACGCTGCCGCGCAAGTTCGCGATCAAGATCCTCCGGCCCGAGCTGGCACATCAGCCGAACTTCATCGAACGCTTCCGGCGGGAGGCCATCGCGGCGGCGCGCGTGGAGCACCCCAACGTGATCTACATCACCGACTTCGGTCCGACGGAGGATGGCTCCGTCTATCTCGTGATGGAGTACCTGCAAGGGGTCGGTCTCGACGAGGTCATCGCCAGCACCAGCCGCATTCCGATCCACCGCATGCTCCCGATCTTGATCCAGATCGCCGACGCGCTGGACCACGCACACCGAATGAACGTGATCCATCGTGATCTCAAGCCGGAGAACATCCTGCTCACGGAGGTGCGGGGGCACAAGGACGTGGTGAAGATCCTGGACTTTGGCATCGCCAAGCTGCAGGAGCCGGAGTTCACCAACGTGGCGCTGACGATGAAGGGTCAGGTGTTCGGCACCGCGGAGTACATGTCGCCGGAGCAGGCCACCGGAGAGCCGCTGGACGGGCGGTCGGATCTGTACGCCGTGGGGTGTCTGGCCTACGAGATGATGACGGGCAACCCGCCGTTCGAGGGTCCGCCCATCGAGGTGCTGCGATCCCATGTGCGCAAGGCGCCGCTGCCGCCGTCATCCAAGCTCCGGGGGCACAGCATCCCCCCGGCGCTGGACGCCCTGGTGCTGCGCTGTCTGGCCAAGGAGCCCGCCGAGCGCTACCAGACGGGGGCCGAGGTGCGCCGCGATCTGATGAAGGCCCGGGCGATCCTGTTCAGCATGTCGGACGAGATCGTCGGACGGCGGCGCCAGACGGGGGCGCTCACGCCCTCGGCCAGGAGCAAGATGACCGAGGGGTGGTCCAGCCTGGGGGGCAAGGTGCCAGAGCTGCTGGGCTCCGCCGAGTCCGGGATGTTCCTGTCCGATCCCCCCAGCACCAGCACCTCCATGCACCATGTTCCGGAGGGGGAGGATCCCGAGCGGCTGCGGGACGAGTATCGGGAGGTTCTTCGAGAGCTGGCCAACGCGCTGGTGCAGGCGGTGCTGGCGCCCACGGAGACGAGTGAGATCATCGAACGACTGCTGGTGACCGAGGAAGAGGTGGCCGCGCTGACCGGCACCATCGCCCTCTCGGAACAGAACTTCGACCGCATCCGGTTCGAGTACAGCCAGCGGGAGAAGCGCCTGCGCTACGCGATCCTCGACCTGAGCATGGAGCAGGCCAAGCTCAAGGGGCTGGCCGCCGCCGATCCTGGCAGTGCCCCGGAGTTGCACACGCAGATCGAGGATCTGTCGTTTCAGATCGGCGCGTTGAACAATCGGTGTGTGGAGACGGAGAAGGACCGCAACGCGCAGATCCAGGAGCTGAACAACGAGGTGCAGCGCTACCGCAAAACCCGCGAGGAGCTGGAGGGGGAGACGGCGGCCCTGTTCCAGACGCTCCACGCGCAGGTGGAGACGCTGCGGCCGGCGGCGCGAGGGGAGCACCCGCTGGCGCTGTATGCCAAGCTGGACGCGTTGCGTGGCTCCATCGACCAGGCCCGGGGCTGATCCGGCGCGGCCGGGACAGCCTAGAGCGGCGGGCGCCGAATCAGCTCCACCTGCCGGCGCAGCTGGTGCCGTACCATGGGCGATTGCTCCACCTGTGATCGCTGCTGAAGCAGGCCCGGGGCGGCCGGGCTTCGAGTGAGGCGCACGGCCGTTGCCGCGTCGTAGCGCACGTCCATGCTGGGGTGGGCCAGAAACGGCTTCAGTCGGGGCAGCGCGACGGCGCCGGCCACCACGGCGTAGGACGTCAGGGCCTGGCGCAGATTGAGCAGATCCAGCCCGCTCTTCGATTGGCCGGTGGCGGCGATCACGCGCTCCAGCGTCGTCCGCGTCGCGTTCGAGGGAAACAGCCTGAGCAGCGTGACGGCTCGAGTTCGGGCCAGCACGTGGCGTCGCGAGGGGTGGATCACGATGTCGCGCAGCACACGGTCCACTCGTGGGTCCAGCCGGAGCAGGTCCTGCTGCGTGGGGACATACTCGATGCCGCTCAGGGCACGCTCCACCTGTTCGCGCAACGGCGATGCCTGGGCCGTCAGCGGCAGCAGCAAGAGGATCGTCAGCGTCGTATGAAGGTGCTTCATCTTGCGCCTCACTTGTGTCCCACCACTGGGTTGTTCAGGATCACGCGGATCTGGCCCGGGGACAGCTTGTTGCCCTTGAAGATCTGGGTGCTCTCGGCGGCGTAGTACATCAGGTTGTCGCCGGAGGTGTCGGTGTCGGGGATGGGATCCAGGCCGCGGCAGTACTGGGGCCCGAAGGCCGGAGTGATGCAGCTCAGGTTGGCCCCGCAGGGACAGGGACAGACCACCTGGCCGTTCACCAGCCCCGGGATCTCGTTTTCCACGTTGTGCGACAGGCCGAGGTAGTGCCCCATCTCGTGGGCCAGCGTGTGGGCCGGGTTGTATCCCATGGGTTCGAAGCAGGCGGTCTGCATCGACATCGCCAGGCCGGAGTGCACGGTGCCGTGGTCACCGGAGGGTCCGGGGATGCCGCCGGCGATGCCGAGGATGATGGCGCCCGACATGCCGCTGACCTTGATGTCGCGCACGAAGAACACGTTGAGCGCGCTGCCCTGTTTGCCCTGGGAGCTGGCGAACAGCTGCTGCAGGTCGATCGCCGATCCGCTGGTGGGGACCTCGATGATGTCCAGCGCCCAGTTCTTGAGGTCCTGAAACGTCTCGGTGCCGATCTTGAGCCCGGCGCTGGCGAGGATCGTGGTCAGGTTGTTACGCAGCTTGCCGAGCCAGCTGTGGCTCGGCGCCGACGCCGCGTTCAGCGTCGGTGCGGGCACGCAGGTGTTGGCCAGGTTGAGGAAGAACCAGTTGACGCCGATGGTGCCCTTCTGGGCCAGCCCCAGCTTGAGCTTGACCTTCACCGCGACGGCCATCCCGGGCTGGGTCGCGCCGACGTTGTAGGTGTGGATCCCTGGCACGAGCTTCACCGTGGGCGTGTTGGGCACGAACATCGAGGAGTACTGTTCATCGTAGGAGTAGCGAATGGGCGTGGAGTAGTACGAGCACTGGTCGACCTGATACGAGTCGTGGAGCACCGAGCCGTTGGGGTCGACGAGCCGGGTCACGAGGCCCATCTCGGTGATGGACTGGACCTGGGTCGCCAGGATGAAGCTGCTGGCGTTGGGCGGGATGTCCAGGCCGTGGGGCGTCATCCCGTTGTCGTCGAACGTGCCGATGGTGAAGTCGGAGACCCCGGTGCGCGGCAGGCATCCGGCGTACTTGGGGATCGCTCCCTTGAGCAGGATGTTGACCTCGACGCACTGCTGGACCGTGGCGCAGTCCTTGTCGGTAACGCAGCCATCCATGCAGAACCCGTCGTAGCAGTGCTCTGAACCGCAGTCCGAGTCCTTGCCGCACAGCTCGCCCGCGACCTTGGTCCCCCGGGTCGGGATGCAGCCCGCCAGGGCGCTGTCGTCGGAGCCGTTGTGGTCCTGGTCGTAGACCTCCAGGGCACAGGTGTAGGCGCTGGTGCACTGGGTCGTGGAGTGGCACTTGATCGAGCACAGCCGGCGCCGTGGCAGACAGAAGCCGGTGGCGCACTCACCGTCCGAACCACAGGGCTGCCCCATGGGCTTGCCGGGCTTGGCCTTGCAGATCCCGGAGGCGACGTCGCAGGTGTAGCCGGGGATACAGTCCGTGTCGGTCGTGCACGGGGGGACGCACTTGCCATCCTGGCACCGCAGGTCTCCGGAGCATTCATCGTTGGACGTGCATCGGCCCTTGCATCGCCCGTCGAGGCACACGTCGTCGCCGAGACAGAACTTGTCAGCCGTGCAGGGGGGGAGGCAGACGCCGTAGTCGCAGACATAGCCCTCACGGCACTCGCTGTCCCCGCTGCAGTCATTGAGGCAGAACTTGTAGCCGGAGTAGTCGGTGCAGGATGACCCGGTGGGGCAGGTGGGGTCCGCGGTGCAATCCCGGGAGCAGTAGTTGCCCTGAAAGCTCTGCTCCTGCAGACACCATCCGGTGTCGCAATCCGAGTTCTGGGTGCAGGCAGAGCCCACCTCTCCCTGCGCCGGTGGTCCGATGGTTCTGTCACTACTGCAGGATGTCAGTGGAAGTAGAACGAACAGACACCGGATCGACCTTCGAGGGGGATGGTGCAGGGAACGCAAGGGACCTCCAGCGGATGGGCTCGTCAGCCCCGTGGGGCCAGCGTCCAATTATGTGCTATGTGCTGCCTAGGTTGCTGCCTATCACCACGAACCAACGCCCCACTTCATCCGCCAGTATAGTCCATCGGACTGCCGGGGATAAGCCCTTCACCTCCGGTGGGGTTCAACAGCCCCAGATGGGTGAATCGGGTCCACCAGCGGTCAGCTCGGATCCACGAGGCGATGGGCCTGCATGCCCCAGATCCCGTCCGCCAGCTCGACATCCCCGGCCAGGCCCGCCACCACGTTGGGCACCAGCAGGTCGCGCAGCTGGCCCTCGAGTCGGTCGCGCCAGGTCCCGCGCATGACCTCGATCCACAGCTGCATCATCTCGACGATCTGCTCCTGGCTCCAGTCGTCGTCGATGTCCGCCAGCGCCAGCAGCCGGGTGGTGTCCACCTCGTCCACCATCACGTCTCCATCCTGCAGCCGGATCACCAGCGTCGAGTCCCCCACCACCAGCAGCCCGCCGCGCACGCTGCCCCGGGCCATCTCCGGCACCAGCGCCGAGAGCAGCTGCTCGATGTCGAGGCTCGCCGGATCCAGCACCACGGCGATCACCAGCATCACCTCGTCGGTGCTGGGGCGTGTCACGATCAGTGTCTTGTTGGTCAGCGTGGCATCTTTGGTCATGGCTTGAATCCTGTGCAGAGGAAGATCGGGACGGTGTGAGATGAATAGCCCAGGCGCTTGGGGAGGTCGGCGAACAGGCAGCGGTTGACCGCCGCCTCACAGGCCGCGACCGCTTCGTCCGCTTCGTCGATCCCTGCCTCCTGGGCGGCCACCTGCGCCACACGGCGGAGCCGGCCGAAGAATGCGCTGGCAGTCTCCATGCGAGAGCTGTGTACCACATGTGCCACCATCCGCATCGCATGAAATCCCGCGACCCGCATCACCTCGGGTAGGCGTGGACCGATGGCGATGTCCGCCGGCTGCCGGGCCACGCGAGCCTTGCGACACAGGCTGTGCATCACGTGGTTGATCTCCTCCAGCACGCCGTCGAAGTAGAACCGCTGTCCGAGGTTGTCGGGATCCACCGCGATCAGCCGCCCGCCGCTGCGTAGCACACGATGGGCCTCGGTCAGCGTCGCCGGGACGTCCAGCATGTGCTGCAGCGACATGATGCTGAGCACCACGTCCACGGAGGCATCGTTCACCGGGATGTCGTTGGCTGGCGCCAGCCGCAGGTCGGCGCGGGGTGCGATGCGTGCACGATCCATCTCCGACCGGGCTTGCCCCAGGCGCTCGGGGTTGAAGTCGACGCCGAGGTACTGCGCCTCGGGCAACGAGGGGAGCAGGCTGTGGGCAGCGGCGGCCATGCCGCAGTCGAGCTCGACGATCTGTCGCGTGTCCAGCGGGATGGCATCCAGCAGCAGCCTGGTGAACACGCCGTCCCACCAGCTCTTGCTGGAGGACTGAAGCGTTCGTGGGGTGAGGCCGTCGATTCGCAGTTGCATCTGTGTTGCGTATTGTCCCGAAAGCCGCGGGGAGGCGTCAATCCCAAACAGGCCGCTTCACACCGAGTCGGTCCCAAGATAGATTCCCGGTGTGGCGCCACCCGAGACAGTCGAGCCCAACCCGACGGAGGGTATGCTGACCGAGCCCACGGCTCGTGGGGCTCACCGCATCTTCACCCGGTTCATGCTCGTGGCGGTGGCGGTCAACCTGCTGATCGGCGCTGCGGTGGTGGCGTTCAATGTGTGGGATTCGCTTCGCGACACGCAGGACCGCCTGCAGGCCATGGGGGAGTCCGACATCGGGGTCGTGCGCCGACTACGAGCCTCTTCGCCGGGGGCCAGCGATGCGCAGGTGATGCGACGGGGCTCGGATCTGGTCAAGGCCCCCATGGCGCTGTTCACGCCCGATGGGCGTCTGGACGGCATGACCCACCAGGCCATCGCCCGGGCGGTGACCACCGTCTTCGGCGGCCGGGCGAAGCCGGGGACCTCGGTCCATATCAGCCAGGAGCTGGGTGAGCTGAGCGGCGCGTGGATCGTGGCCCCCTTCACCCGGGAGCACCAGCTGCTGGTGGTGGTCACCCGGCTGCCGGAGGAGGAAGGTCTGGCGGTGTACATGACCATCGCCGCGGGCCTGACGGGGCTGGGCATCGGTGTCAGCGTGCTGATCATGCTGGCGGCGGCCAACTGGATGCTGCGTCGTCCGCTGAGCAAGCTGGTGAACCAGTTGACCGGCGCGCTGGCGCACGACGTGCAGCGGCGCCGGGAGGCGGAGGAGCGCGCGGTGGCGGCGCGGCGCGAGGCGGAGAAGCACCTGGCGTTCATGAACAGCCTGATCGACGCTTCCGAGGCGGTGGGCATCGTGGCGGTGGATCGTGACGACGCGATCCAGATCTTCAACTGGGGGGCGGTGAAGATACTGGGGTTCAACGCCAGCGACGTGGTGGGGCGGATGACGCTGGAGCAGCTGCGCAACCGCGCCCCGCGGGATGGAACCGAGGAGCTGTCGCCGTTGATGCACCCGCAGGAGGGCGAGGAGCTGTGGGTCGACCGCGACGGGAACCAGCACCTGCTGTATGTGAACGCCAGCCTGATCCAGGACGCCGCCGGCGAGTCGCGCGGGCGGCTGGTGACCTTCATCGACGTCACCGAGCAGCGCAAGCTGCAGGCGGAGCTCCAGCTCAACGAGCTGCAGCTGATCCAGTCGGCCAAGCTGGCGACGCTGGGGGAGATGGCGACCGGCATCGCGCATGAGCTGAACCAGCCGCTGAACAACATCGGCCTGCTCGGCTCCCGGGTTCAGCGCCGGCTGGGGATGCAGTCCCTGGACGACGAGGAGCGCAGCTTCTACGACGACAAGTTGACCAAGATCCAGTCCCAGGTGAAGCGGGCCGGACGCATCATCGACCACCTGCGCACCTTCGGTCGGCCGTCCAGCACCCAGATGTCCAGCGTCGCGGTCGACAAGCCGGTGGAGGGGGTGATGGTGTTCCTCCGGGAGCAGCTGGTGCGGCACGGCATCGACGTCGTGCTCGAGCTGCCCGGCGACCTGCCGCTGGTGCAGGCGGACGAGGGCCGGCTGGAGCAGGTGCTGATGAACCTGATCATCAACGCCCGGGACGCGCTGGACGAGATGGAGGCGCGAGACGGGGAGCAGAAGCAGATCCGCATCGAGGTCAGCCGCGGCGTCCTGCCGGCGGGCGACCCGGCGGTGGGCATCAGCGTGGCGGACAACGGACCGGGGATCGAACCCGGCGTGCTGCAGCGTCTGTTCGAGCCGTTCTTCACCACCAAGGAGGTGGGGAAGGGCACCGGCCTCGGGCTGTCCATCAGCTACGGCCTGGTGCGCGGCTTCGGCGGCGTGCTGGAGGTGGAGTCGGAGGTGGGGCGAGGGACGCGCTTCACGATTCTGCTGAAACAGGCATCGGCCGCGGCGCATGACGGTGTGACGACATGACGAAGAAGCTGAAGATCCTGCTCGTCGACGACGAGCAGCTGGTGCGCGAGGAGCTGGGGGGGCTGCTGCAGGACGAGGGCTACGAGGTGGTGACGGGGGCGGACGGCGAGGAGGGGCTGGCGCTGTTCCGCAGCGAGAAGCCCGACATGGTGATCACCGACGTGAGGATGCCGCGCCGCGACGGGCTCTCGGTGGCGATGACGATTCGCTCGGAGGACCCCCAGGTGCCGGTGACGGTGATCACCGGGCACGGCAACGAGACCATGGCCATCGAGGCGCTGCGCGCCGGCGTCACCGACTTCATCAAGAAGCCGGTGAACCTGGAGGATCTCACCGCCGCGCTGCTGCGGATGGAGGCCGCACGGCGCCCCGCGGGGATCGCGGAGGGAGAGCTGCCGCCGACGGTGGAGCTGGTGGAGCACAGCTGGAGCTACCGGCTGGACAACGATCTGCGGGCGGTGTCGGTGGTGGTGGACCACGTGCTGCGACGCTGCGCCGGGGACCTGAACCCGGCAGAGGTCCAGGAGCTGAGCCTGGCCGTGCGCGAGCTGCTGATCAACGCCATCGAGCACGGGAACCTGGCGGTGTCGTTTCAGGAGAAGACCGAGGCCATGGAGCGCGATGGCATGGGCCCGCTCATCGCCGAGCGCTCGGGGCTGCACCACTACATGGGTCGGCGGGTGACGCTCATCGCGCGGCGGCAGCCGCAGAACAAGGTCGTGGTGCAGATCGCCGACGAGGGCGAGGGGTTCGACTGGCGCGCGCTGCCCGACCCCTCCAACGCCATGAACCTCCTGTCGTCCCACGGCAGGGGCATCCTGCTGGCCTCGATCTCGGTGGACACGTTGACCTACAACGACCGCGGCAACGAGGTCACGGTGGTGAAGCAGTTCTGAGATCCGCGCGTACTGCGCTACCAGCGGATGCGCACCTCGTCCACCCGCACCGTGCCGGTGGGCCAGTTGGCGCCCACCATGAACTCGTACAGACCACGGCCCAGCTCCGAGAAGGGGAGCGGTGCGCCCAGGTCGTTGGCGAACCAGCGCAATGGGATCTGGAGCAGGCGATAGGTGTCGTCGCAGCGCAGGGTCCAGCCGGCGTTGTGCCACAGCGTCGAGTTGCCGCTGGTCCCGAGCGTCAGCCGCGCGATGGAGTAGTAGGAGGGCGCGGGGCCGTGGCAGGCCACGGCCATCTCGTAGTACGCGGTGCTGGCTAGGTCCTGGGGGCCGATCCCGGCGAGGCTGATGGAGAAGTTCTGGCGGCGGAGGTTCTCGACGCACTGGGTCTTGCCGCCCGAGCACACCGAGAGGTAGCTGTAGTAGTAGCTGCCCTGATAGGCCTGGCTCGAATCCTTGGTGTACTGGAGCGCGGTGGGGAGGGAGTAGCCGGCCGTGTCCTGCTCGGAGAAGATGACGATCCCGTTTGTGGGGGCCAGGGTCGTGTGGCCGGTGGCCACCGCGGTGGCGCTCTGGTGACCGTCAATGTCCGTGGCGATGAGCTGGGCATGGTAGGTGGTATTCGGCTGATGCAGCTCGGTGATGGTGCTGATCACCGGATCGTTGGCGCTCGTGTCGGGCAGGGTGAACTGGCCCAGCTCCGGGTTATCCACGGCGGTCCATACGCGAGCCGATGGACCGCGGCCCAGGACGTCGGCCTCGCTCCTGGCCACCACGAGGGTGTAGGCCTTGAAGCTGGCGGCCGGTCCTGCGGATTGCCACTGCCAGCGTATCCTGTTCGGCGTGGACCAGGTGGCGCCGAGCTGGGAGACCTTGATCGCCCCGATGCTGGCGTCGCCGGCTTCACTGTCGGCCGGGCCACCGTCGGCCGGGTGGCTGTCCGCCAAGCTACCATCGGCCAGCCCACTGTCGGCCGGGTGGCTGTCGGTCACGTCCACCTGCTGGCCGCGGTTGTCGAAGCCCGTTCGCACGCAACTACCACAGCAGCAGGCGGCGCAGAGTGAAAGGACGGAGATGATCCGGCCCAGCTTCGTGGGTGTCTCGCCGTCCTGGTGGGCTCCAATCCTGACCATCTGCGTGTCCACGGTTTAGATTATTACGATGTGCTGGAAATGTCTCCCGGCACGGCAGCTGGCGCCGGGCTACCAGCGGATGCGCACCTCGTCCACCCGGACCCGGGCTCCGTCGGACCAGTCCCCGCCCACGTTGAACTCGTACAGGTTGCGCCCGAGCTCCGAGACAGGGAGCGGCTGGCCCGCGTTGTCGAAGAAGCGCAGCGGGATCTGGAGCAGGCGATAGGCGTCGTCGCAGCGCAGGGTCCAGCCACCGTTGAGCCACAGCGTGGCGTTGCCGCTGGCCCCGAACATCAGCCGGGCCTGGGACCAGTACGAGGGCGCGCCCTGGCACGCCACGGCCACCTCGTAGTACGCCGTGCTCGCCAGGTCCTGGGCGCTGATCGATGCCAGGCTGATCGCCAGGCCCTGGCGCCGCAGGTTCTCGAAGCACTGGGTCTCGCCTCCCGTGCACGACGAGAGGTAGCTGTAGTAGTAGCTGCCCTGATAGGCCTTGCTCGAATCCTTGGTGTACTGGAGCGAGGCGGGAATGGAGTAGCCGGCCGTGTTCTGCTCGGTGAAGAGCACCTGCTGGTTCTTGGACGGCGGGATCGTGCGTCCGGTGGCCACCTGGGACGTGCTCGTGCGGCCGTCGACGTCCGTGGCGATCAGCTGGGCGTGGTAGGTCGTGTCCGGCTGGTGCAGATCGGTGATGGTGCTGAGCACCGGATCGTTGGCGCTGGTGTTGGGCAGGGTGAACTGGCCCAGCTCCGGGTTGTCCACGGCGGTCCATACGCGAGCCGATGGACCGCGGCCCAGGACGTCGGCCTCGCTCGCGGCCACCACGAGAGTGTAGGCCTTGAACCGAGCGGCCTGCCCATCGGCCTTCCAGCGCCAGCGGATGGTGTTGGGCGTGGACCAGATCACGCCGAGCTGGGAGACCTGGATCGCGGCCATTGCGGCGTCACTGGCTTCTCCGTCGCCCGGGCGGCTGTCGGCGGCGTCGGTCACGCCCATCTGCTGGCCGCGGTCGTCGAAGCCCATCCGGAAGCAACCGGAGACGCAGCAGCAGGCGACGCAGAGCGAAACAACCCAGCCGTTCATCGCAGACTATTATAGCGTGTGTGCTGCAGATGTCTCGCGGATAGGTAAGGGGGCAGACAGAAAGGAGAGGTTGTGATGGGCGTTGCGATTTGCAGTTGCCCTGGCCCGCAGCTACTATAGACGGGACCCAGAAAGGGGGATCCAATGCGCTTCTCTTCTCTTCTCTTCTCTTCTCTTCTCTTCTCTTCTCTTCTCTTCTCTTCTCTTCTCTTCTCTTCTCTTCGTAGGTTGCTCCAATGTGGTGTCCGGCACCTGCCCAGACAGAACCGAGGGTCTGTCAGCCTGTCAGGTTGATCGGGCGAAGTCCCGGGCGGCTCTGGACAATCTGCAGCAGCAGGCGCAGGGAGCCATGGCCGTTTCGATGGGAGCCGGTGTATTTGAGTCGGCGGTTGGTCGCTATGGCACTCCGTTGATCATCACAGGCGCTGGGCTTCCGTTAACATCACCTTCAGGTGCCGCATCCCCTCTTGCCGCGGCGAATCAGTTCATGCAGGCGCATGCCGACCTATTCGGGCTTGGCGGGAACGACCTGTTGGCATCCACCGGAGTTGCTCCGATTGGCAAGAACTGGCATGTTGCGCGGTTTGCACAGACACACGATCAGGTTCCCGTTCGCGGCGCGAGTGTGAAGGTAGTATTGGACGACAAGAACCGAGTTGTCGCGGTGGGGAACTCGACAATACCGGGAATTGGCAAGTCCTCCACACCAACTATTGACACAGTGGGCGCTGCTGCCGTGCTCAAGGCCAAGTACAGTTCCCTGGCCAACCAGACATCGAACCTGCTCTACGTCCCGACGAATGACGTCTGCAACCCAGCTGCGCTAGCCCACGAAGTTCGCTTCTCCGCTGGTGATGGGCAAAGAGTGGCCGATGTGGATGCGCATAGCGGAGTGGTCCTGTCGGACAGCCTCCAGATTGAGCATGCACTGACAGGGCTCTGGAAGTGCAACAGTGCGAGTTGTGACGAATTCTACGAGGTTGTCAGTTCTTGCTCGGTGCTTCCCTGTAGCCAGCGATCCTTGACGAACACGGCTCCCTACTACTGGATGTCGGTTTGCACCTGGATGGAGGATTTGTGGAATTGGTGGGCCGATGTTGGACTCCACGGGACATATGCACGACAGGGGTTCAACGGGAGCTGCCTTGAGACTCGAGTGGGAACACTTGTTGACACACATGCGGTTGTGGACCATGGGTATGTCCAACTGGCCACCGACTACACTCATTCGAAGGATGTGCTTGCGCACGAATTTGGCCATCTCCTCGTGATCGAGGAGCGCGCTGGGCACATTGCGCTCGATCCAGTTGCGTATTCGCGCGAGAAGGTGGTCGAGGAGCACCTCGCGGACATGCACGCAATGAGTGTGGATAGCGATGACTGGGCCATTCCGGATGCTCCATGTGACACAGCGAGCGGCAGCTACATCCGCGACTGGGCTCATCCTTGGGCATCGACCGTCTACTGCTCAACTGGACTCAATGTGGCCTTCCCTGCACATTTCGACGAGTACAACTCGCATTCAATTGGCGAGGGTCCTTCCACCTATAGTGGTACTCGTCCGGGCTGGATGGTTCGGTATCATATTGGGAGCACTCTTTGGAGTCACATGCTGTACCGGCTCGCACAACGGACGGAAATCAGTCCAGATCCTGCGACTCGTAGGTTGTTGGCCGTGGAGCAGAGCTATCGTGCGCTCGTCGACAACATTGACGGTGCCAATGACCTGACGATGCTCAAGTATGCTTTCTGGCTTCGGGTGCAGGGTGATGCATGGGGTGCTCCTTTCAGCTACCTCATGCGAGAGGTCCAGGACCAGGTGGGCCTGTGGCGCCTATCGGAGCTGGTGTTGACCGATGCGTACTCCCGACCAGGAATTGTGGCAGCCGGTCGTTGGGATATCGGTTTCAACATCGTCGTCTACTATCGCTGGCGTATTCCAGGTCAGGTGGACCAATTCAGGCAGGCGGTGCGAGACTCCAGCGGACAATGGACCAAGTCCGATACTGGCCTTCCCCCTCAGCTGGTGGCAAGCAGTATCACTGCTGCGTACGACCAGAACACGCTTACCCATTTCGTCGCGTGGCGCGCCAGCGATGGCAGTCTACTATACGCAAAGCGATGTCATACCTGCTCATGGGGCACTGTTGAAGCGGTTGCTGGGGCAGCCGCGACGGACGATCCAGCACTTGCCGCTGGCGATGGTCATGTGATCTTGTTTTACCGCGATGCTGGATCCGGGCGGCTCCGATACCTCAAGTGGACGGGGTCTGGATGGGGCGTGGTCCAGCAGATGCCTGGCTCCTCAGAGTACGATCGGGGTCCCTCAGCCACATATGACTGGGAGCGAAACAAGTTCGTCGTTGCTGTTCAGGAAGAAGGCGTTGCCTATCTGTTCGAGTTGACTTATGGCCGTCAGGATCTATGGACTCAGGCTGGGGCATTCGACTCCTGCGTGTACAACGTGGGAAGTCACGCTTTCTCTGGGCCAGTGTCCATTGAGCCCGTGGGGGACAGATTGTACATGCTGGGCATACATCCGCCGTCGCCTGCTCAGGACGAGTTGGAACAGGCAGTAGCAGTTCGCGAAGGAGGAGTCTGGAGCTTCAAGCATCATGGCTACCTCGAGCGATTTGGTACAGCTGTGGACATGGCACAGCTTGGCGGACTGTACGCTGTGGTGTGGGGTGGTGACGCTGCCAGCAACTGGGCGAGCGTGTACTTCAAGGCCACTCCATGACGCGACGTCGAACGCTTGTGCTCCTTCTCGCGTTGGCGGCTTGTAGCGGGCGGCCGACGTTGCAGGATGCAGCGGGGGAGCAGGATGCAGCGGGGGAGCCTTCGCTTGATGTCATTTCGTTGCCTCGAGTCAGCACGTTTGCTGGCTCTGACTGTGTGTCTGAGAATCGGGACGGCCATCGCCTCGATGCAGTATTCCCGGTGGGGCCGATGGACATGACACCCGGCCCCGACGGGGCACTGTATGTGATCCAGCCGGAGTGGGTCCGTGTGGTGCGCGGCGATCGTGTTGAGACGTTGGCGGGCGGTGGTCACAGCAGCGCGGATGGTCCCGTCGGTAGCGTGGGGTTCAGTGGTCTGAGCGCCATCGCTGTCGCCGTGGATGGTCGCATCTTCGTTGCGCAGCCAACACGCGTGCGGGTGGTGCATGATGGTCAGGTGGAGACAGTGGCTGGCGCAGCGCAGGGGGGATACATCGATGGCGCGGCGCTGGAGGCTCGCTTCACGTCCATCCGAGATATCGCGCTGGCGGCTGATGGCAGCATGTTGATCGCGGATGGGCTCCGGATTCGTCGACTGAAGGATGGAGCGGTGAGCACGATTGCGGGCAGCGGAGAGACGGGGGAGACCAAGATTCAGGATGGCCCCGCGCTCGAGGCCCGGATCGGTTCGGCCCATGCGCTCGAAATCGTGGGCAACAGGGTCTACTTCACGGACACGATGACCGTCCGAGTGCTCGAGAACGACCAGGTGACGACGCTCGCCGGAGCGGCATGGTCCGGTGCGGCGCCACCCCTACGTGACGGACCGGCGGCGAAGGCGGTGTTCTCCTCGGACCTCCGTGCCGTCGCGGTCCACGGAGAAGCGGTGTATGTGTCGGATGCCTCGCCAAGCAACAACCGCATCCGCGTCATCACGGCGGGCCAGGTCTCGTCGCTCACAAACGGCGTACAAGGGCTGGAGGACGGGCCCCTGAGTCAGGCGCGGTTTGACAGCCCCGGAGCGCTGGTCGCCGACGACCACGGAAACCTGTACGTCTCGGACGTGAACAACTGCCGCGTTCGATGGATCGAGCTCCACTGACCCTTACATCGCGACCTTGAGCTCGAGGTACAGGAAGTAGGGGTACAGCCCGAACTCGCTCCGCGGCTCGGGCACCGGGCCCACGGTCCGCAGGTCGGGCAGCCGCCCCACCGGGATGTAGCCCCCCGCCACCAGCGCCATGTTGTTGGCCAGCGAGTAGTTGAGGCCCAGGGAGAGCAGCCCCGAGGGGTCCACCGGGTTGGCGATCACGCCGCCGGTGAGGTTGAGCAGCGGGTGGGCCTCCCACTGCACGATGCCCCCGAGGTACACCCGCCCCAGGTTGTACATCTCGCCCATGGCCACGCGGTCGGACAGCGCGACCCGCACATACTCCCGGGGACGCCAGCTGCCGAAGCCGTTGAAGTACAGCTCCGGGCTGAGGGTCAGCCTGGTCGTGGGCTTGAACGTGGCGCCCACCAGGGCGCGCAGCACGGTGCCGGCGGTGTTGGGCTCGCCGGGGGTCAGGCTGTCGTCGGTCAGGATGTGCAGCGCCAGCTCGGTGTACAGGTCGAACCGGCCGGCGTCGATCACCGCGTCGGCGCCGAGCACCACGTCGCGGCGCACGAGGCCGGCCAGCAGGCCGACCTCGGCCCGGGACAGCCCCTGCTTGGCGCGCAGGGCGAAGGACGATCCGCGGAGCAGATCGTCGTCGAAGCGGCCGCCGGCGGCCACCAGCGTGAGGTTGGTCCGCGGGCGCAGGGTCCAGTCCAGTCGCAGGGCGTCGGTGCCGGGCTTGTACTCCGTGTCCACCTCGGTGAGCGAGAAGGTGCTGATCAGATCCAGCGGCTTCCACAGCTTGCCCCGGCCGAAGGTGATGGGCTGGCGGCCGGCGGTGAGGGTCAGCGGGCCCAGCGTCAGCTCGACGAAGGCCCAGTCCAGGTTCTCGCGCAGCGCGAAGCCGCCCTGGGTCGCCAGATCGGCCTGCAGCGGCAGCCAGCGCCGGGGCTCGTGGCCCCGGCCCAGGGCGATGCCGCTGTGGGGATCGGACTGGACCTGCATCGTGAGCTGGTTGTGCAGCACCAGCCGGAGCCGCGGGGTGCCGTAGTTGAAGAACATCCGGAGGTCGGTCAGCCCCACCCCGCTGGGGTCGGCGTCCGAGACCGGGTTGTAGGGCGGGCGCATCACCGGGCCAGTGAGCGCGAAGCTGAAACCGCGCAGCATCAGCCCCAGCTCGACGCTCTTCTCCGACAGCTCGTCCTCGACGAGCACGAACCCCAGAGCCGGCCGGGGCGCGAGCGCGCCGAGCAGCAGCAGCACCAGACATGATCGTTTCACCGCACGCCTCCCGCGCTGTCGTCGATGATCTTGCCGTCCTGCAGCTGCACCACGCGATCGGCGTGGTCGATGACCTTGGGATCGTGGGACGAGAAGAGGAACGTCACCCCCCGCTCCTGGTTCAGCTTGCGCATGATCTGAATTAACTCGGTTCCGGTCCTGGAGTCCAGGTTTGCCGTGGGCTCGTCGGCCAGCACCAGGGCCGGCTCGGCCGCGATGGCGCGGGCCACCGCCACGCGCTGCTGCTGGCCCCCCGACAGCTCCGAGGGCCGGCGGTGCTCCAGGCCCTGCAGCCCGACGCTGTGTAGCAGCTCCATCACCCGCCGCTTGCGGTCCGCGGGGTCCGCCCCCTGCAGCAGCAGGACGTACTCGGCGTTCTCGTAGGCCGTGAGCACCGGCACCAGGTTGTAGGCCTGGAACACGAAACCGATGCGTGCCAGCCGCATGCCGGCCAGATCCCGGCTGCCCATCCGGGCCAGGTCGCGGCCGTCGACGTGGATGCTGCCCGCGGTGGGGCGATCCAGGGCGCCGATGAGGTTGAGCAGCGTGGTCTTGCCCGAGCCGGAGGAGCCGGCGAGGACGCAGAACTCGCCGTGGCGCACGGTGAGATCCACGCCGCCCAGCGCGGGGACGTCGATGCTCCCCTGGCGGTAGACCTTGGTCAGAGCGTGCGTCTCGACGAGCACACCGTTCTCGGTCTGGCTGTTTTCGGTCTGGCTGTCAGACATGGCGCATGGCCTCCACGGGTTGCAGGCGCGTGGCGCGCAGGGCGGGGTACAGCGACGAGACGAGGGTCAGCAGCAGCACCACCACGGTCCACTGGGCGACGGTGCCGGCGGTGAGCCGGGAGTAGATCCGACCCTCGAGCACGACGCCGGCGATCTGGTAGTCCCCGGCCATGGCCGTGATGTCGATGCCATGGGCCGCGATCAGCGCGTGCACGCCGAGGCCGATGGCGAGGCCGACGACGGCGGAGAGCAGGGCCAGCAGCAGGGCCTCGGTCAACACCACGCCGAACAGCTGCCCCTTGCCCGTGCCGATGGCCATCATCACGCCGAACTCCCGCGTGCGCTCCACGACGGACATCAGCACCGTGTTGAAGATGCCCATGGCGACGATGACGAAGATGATGAACATCATGAGGTACAGGCCGGCGTCGTCGAGCATGATGGCCTCGTGCAGCTCGCGCAGCGCCACCTGCCACGGGAGGATCTCCAGCTCCGTGTTACCCGCGAGCTCTCGCGAGAGGGTGGCCGTCGTCGCCGCCGTGTCGTCCAGCTGGCGCGTCAACACCGCCACCTGGGTCCCGCTGGCCGACCTGCAGCTGCAGCTCGGGCTGGGCCACCGGGTGAGCGGCAGACGCCACACCGCTCGCATCAACCCCAGCGTCCAGGGCTGAGCGGCGAGGTCGGCGATGGTCTTGCGGTACCAGTCATCCAGCACCTGCCAGAAGTCGTCCCGCGTGGTGTGCGCGAACAGCTCCTCGCCCCCGGAGACGTGGTCCCGGAAGTAGTGCTCGACCACCGTGGCGAACAGATCGGCCTTGTCCACACTCTTCGCCACTGCCAGCCGTGATTATATGACGGCCGGTCCGGTCCGGGAAGCGGAATTCGCCCGGCGGCCCGTGCGGAGCGGACACGATGTGTCAGTGCGCGACGCCGATCTGGCGCCCCAGCAGGTTCACCGCCTGGCGCAGCGCCACCCCCGTCTTGCGAAACTGCCCCTCGGTGCGTCGCATCACCCGCTCCTGGCTCCGCAGTCTGGAGCCGAAGCTCCGCTGGCTCTCACCGGCCATCCGGCTGCCCGCGCTGGCGACGGTGCGGCTGACGATGGCCTCGTTCACCGAGCGCACCGTGGTGCTCGGAGCGCCGGCCTCCGGCTGGCGGAAGATGCCGGTGAAGAAGCGGACGGCGTTGCGCGCGATGGACGGTGTGCTCAGGCGCGACCAGGCGCGACGCCGGGCCACCTGCTTCACCGAACGGGGCGCCAGCAGGCGACCGAGCCAGCCCGGCTTCCCGCCGTCGCCCTGCACCGCGGCTGAAAGGGTGGCCCCGTTGGACTGGTAGGCGCGGTCCACGTGATGCTCGTACAGGAAGTGGTAGTTGGCGTTGATCTGCGCCGAGCCCTTGACCAGGTCCGCGACGAGGTTCTTGTTGAAGTGTCGCTTGCCGTCGGCGTCCAGCGGTCGAACCATGCCCTTGACCCGGATGTACTTCAGCGTGGGGAGCATGCTGGTGTGAACCGGCGTGCCCATGTCCTCGAGGTAGTGCATGCCCCAGGCGACGAAGCGGAAGCCCCAGTAGGGGTGCCCCTTCTGGATCGCCCTGGCCCCCAGATCGAAGAACAGCTGCGTGCGGTCGGGCGCCTCGCCCATCCGTCCCAGGAGAAAGCTCATGTGGCGAAAGCCCTGGGACGAGGTTTGTTTCGGATCGGTCCCGCCCATCAGGGTCTGGTCGCGCGAGGCATTCAGGCCCTTGTCCATGCCCCAGTCTGGCTCGCCGGCGTAGCTGGACAGCACCTGCCGGGCGCTGATCGTCCGCCCCTGCTCACCCAGGGCGAAGCCGACCTTGAACTGGTCGCTCAGCAGCAGGTGTCGCGCGAAGCTCTGGACCCTGGGGTCCATCGAGGCGGTGGACGCCAGGTAGTCCTGTTGCTTCTGCTTCTGCGTGGCGCTGGACTTGAACTTGAACGCCTCGGGTCCGGCGGCCCGGGGCTGGCCCAGCACGTCCCGGACCATGCGGTCGAAGGGGGTGACCTCGAGCTGTTGATACCGATCCAGCCACTTCACCGACTTCAGCGCGTCGGCGGTGAGGTGCTGGTGGGTGTACTCGCTCCAGCCAAAGGCAGGTGTCGACAGGGCCAACGCCGCCAGGGTCCACAGCACGGTCCGCATGGGTATCTCCTTCGTACCGTTGCATAGCAGCAGCCATGCCAGGACCGGACATCATGATTCCGACCCGTTGGAGGCTGGCTCCCTCACGAAATCGGTCACCTCAGGTCGGTGTCGCTCCGATTCCTGTCTGGCTGTAGGTCTGGCTCACATACCTGCCAGGAGGCTTGAACTCGGCTCCATCTTCTGGAACCCTTGGGGTCTCGAACCAGGAGCTGACATGGCGAAAGTGGAGCTGAAGACGTCGGAGGGTGACATCACGCTGGAGCTGGACGAGGAGAAGGCGCCCGTCTCGGTGACGAACTTCCTGCAATATTTGGATGCCGGCCACTACGTGGGCACCATATTCCATCGCGTGATCGATGGATTCATGGTGCAGGGCGGGGGCTACGACCTGTCCCACACCAAGAAGCCGACGCAGCCTCCGATCCAGAACGAGGCGGCCAACGGCCTGAAGAACGAGCGGGGCACGGTGGCCATGGCGCGCACGTCGGAGGTCGACAGCGCGACGGCCCAGTTCTTCATCAACGTGGCGGACAACGCGTTCCTCGACCATCGCGACACCACGGCTCAGGGTTATGGATACGCGGTGTTTGGCCGGGTGGTGGATGGCATGGACGTGGTGGACCGGATCAAGTCCCTGCCCACCGGCGCCAAGGGATCGTTCGCCAAGGACTGCCCCAAGACCGATGTGGTGATCCAGGCGGCGAACCGCATTGACTGAGCGGCGGCTGACCACCGGCGGGCTGCTCGCCCTGGTGTTCCTCGTCGGCTGTCCCCATCCTGTGCCGGTTCACCGGCCTCCCACCGCGACCAATCCCCTGCGAATCGAGGCCATCCCCGAACCGCTGTATGCCGGGCCGCTGCTCACTCCGCGCGGGGAGTATCTCCAGATCCAGTATCACCTCAACCTGCACAACCGGGGACCGCGCCCGCTGCAGATCCGGCGGATCACGCTCACGGCGCTGGACGCCAGGGGCCAGCCGCTGTCCCGCCTCGAGCTGGCCCCGGCGCTGCTTCGTCGTCGGCTGCGCCCCGTGGGGTGGATCGTGATGCGTGATCGCCAGACCATCGCGGCGGCGCACCGGTTCCAGGGGATGCTTCGCCGCCCCAAGGGCGACACGCTCATCGCAGCCGGCGACGGGGCTTCGCTCACCGACCAGCTGATCATCGCGCGTCCCGCGGATGCTCCCCGGCGGATTCGTTGCCGGGTGGACCACGACGCAGGCTTCACCATGACCGAGATTCCCGTCCGCATCTATCGTCAGCGGACGGCGCTACGGTTGCCCGTGGCGGGTCGCTGGTGGGTCATGGCCGGCTTCCGCTTCGACGAGTACCACGGTCTCGGGATCCTCTCGTCCCAGAACTTCGCCTACGACCTCGGCGTGGTGGGTGCGGAGCTGGAGACCTGCAGCGGAGATCCGACCCGCAACGACTCGTATCATGCCAGCGGCAGGCCGATCCTCGCGGCGGCTGATGGAACGGTGGTGGCGTTGCACGACGGTGTGGCCGAGAACACGCTGGTGGGTGTTCGACCGGCGTGGCAGGAGATCCTGCATCGTCCGCAGGACCTGGCCGGGAACCATGTGGTGCTGAAGCACACGACGGGCGAGTACACGGCCTACATGCACATGCAACCGGGACTGAAGGTCACGCTGCACCAGCAGGTCAAGCAGGGGCAGGTGGTGGGGCGATGCGGCAACAGCGGCAACTCGCTCGAGACGCATCTTCACTTCCAGCTGCAGGATGGTCCTGACATCATGCTGGCCAACGGGTTGCCCGCGCGGTTCGGAGACTTCACCTACCACCTGGCGCACCTGAAGATCTACGTGCCGGCGAGCCAGCCCATGCCGCTGCCGCTGCGGCTCACGGTGGAGCCCGGGAGGGCCGAGGGGGCAGGGCCGTACCGGGAGTGGTGACCGTCGATGGTCGGGATCAGGTGGCGGGGGTCCAGCGCAAGGCCCAGTGGATCGCCTGACTGACCTCCTCGATGCCGTAGGGTTTCTGGATGAAGCCGCAGACACCTTGCTGGAGCAGGTGCTTGGGTTCGCCCTCCGGGCTGTGGCCTGACGAGACCAGCACCCGGACGTCGGGATTGATCACCTTCAGACGCTTCAGGGTCTCCATGCCGCTGAGCCCCACGAGCACCACATCCAGGATCACGAGGTCGATGGACGAATGGTGCTGGCGGAAGAGGGCCTCCGCCTCCTCGCCGCTCTCGGCCAGCAGCACCTTGTACCCCAGGCCATCCAAGAGCCGCTTGGCCATCTCCCGCAGGTGCATCTCGTCGTCCACCAGCAGGATCAGCTCCCCGTTGCCACGCAGCTGCATCGCGCCCTGCGCCGCGTCGTTGACCCGTGCGGTGGGCTGGCTGTCGGTGGCGGGCAGATACAGCGTGACCGTGGTGCCCGTGCCCGCCTCGCTCGTGATCTGAACCTGGCCCCCCTGATGCTTCACCGTGTTGTACACCAGCGACAGCCCGAGACCGCTGCCCTCACCTGTCGGCTTGGTGGAGAAGAACGGGTCGAACACGCGCTTCAGCGTCTGTGGGTCCATTCCCACGCCGTTGTCCGTGACCACGATCTCGTTGAATTTGCCCTCGTCAACGCCCAGCGGCCTGGCCTCTGCCGCGGACAGCTGCACTTGCTGCGTCTGGATCAACAGCTCGCCTCCGTCCGGCATCGCGTCGCGCGAGTTGAGGCAAAGGTTGAGCAGGGCCTGCTCCAGCTGCGTCCGGTCGCCTTCAGTGTTGAGGCCCCGCAGGAGGCGGGTCTTGATCACGATGCTCTTGGGGATGGTCCGGCTCAGCAGACCCACGACGTCGCGTATCACCCGGTTGACGGAGAATACTTCGGCGTTGAAATCCGAGTGACGGGCGAAGGCCAGCAGGTTGTCGGTCAGCCGCTTGGCCCGGCGCGCCACCAGCAGGATTTGCTCCGCATCCTTGAAGTGGCGGTGGTGTCCATCGAGCTCACGGGTCATGGCGGAGGCATAGCCCATGATCGCACCAAGCATGTTGTTGAAATCATGTGCTATGCCGGCGGCGAGTGTTCCCAGGGCCTCCATCTTCTGCGCCTGAGTCAGCTGCTCGATGAGCTGTCGGTTCCGTTCCTCCGACTGGCGACGCTTGGTGATGTCCCGGATCGACGCCAGCACCAGCGGTTCTGTCCCCACCGTCGTCGTGCTGAGCGAGATCTCCACCGGAATGGCGGAACCATCCCGGCGTCGGGCGACGGACTCGATGGTGTTGCCCACCACGCCTCGACCGCCGCCCTCGAAGAAATCGACCACGTAACGATGGTGTTCCACGAACATGTTGGGGACGATGAGCGCGTCGAGGTTCTTGCCGATCATGTCACCGGGAATCTGATCGAAGATCTGCCCGGCGGCCGCATTGAACACGACGATCTTGCCCTGCCGATCGATGACCACGAGGCCATCCCCTGCAGCCGCAACCAACGCCTCGGCCATGGCAGCCCAGCCTGGATCATGCTCCATGGGGTTGCCTTGCTTGAACAGTCACCACCATGTCAGTTAGGATGACCCCCGGGTGGCTGCGCCCCCTAATTGTTGTCCAACGTACAAAGCAAATCCTAATTATGGTATCAAAAAATCTACCTGGATCACAATAGCAAAGACGTGAAGCGATGTCACCTGGCAAGCCCACCGGCGGCGGGGCTCGAGGCCCTATCTCAGCTCTCCATGCGCTCCTGCTGCTCTCGGCGTGCTCCGCTGTCCAACCACCCCCGCGTGTCGCGCCGTCAGCCACGGTTGTCAAGCCCACGCAGATGCAACAGGCGCTGTCGCAAGCCGGTGTCCCTGCGGAGGCGATCCAGTGCAGCACCGGGGTTCGATGGGAGCCGAGCCTCGAGCGGTACGCGCGCAAGACCGTCGAGGGGCTGGAGGCGCTGTGGAGCATCGAGCCCGATCCAGTCCGACACAAGAAGGCGGTGCATCACGCGCTGGGGTATCTGGTCCGGTTGTACTACGACCAGACCGCCCCCCAGAATCTCGGCGTGACCGTGGTGCGAGGGCTGCAGTACAGAGACGACCAGGGCCGCTCGCGACCGGTGCTGCTGTTTCGCAGCGCGGTGACCACCCGCCCCAGTCGACAGTGCCCCTGCTTCGAGAGTCTGGTGCATGCCGGGGGGGTGCGGCACGTGGTCAACCTCTACGGCGGATCCTTCCCCTTCGGTGACATGATCGAGCACGAGAAGCGGCTCGCCGCCAGGCTGAAGGTGACCTACTTCGATGCGGGTCGAGTGCCGGAGCTGGAGTATCGTTCCCTGATCGAGGATCCCCGGGACTACGAATCCAACCGTCGACGGGCGATGACCAACCTCGCGCGCTTGATCCGCGAGCAGCTACTTCACCCACAGGGCAAGCCACCCGGGGGAAACCTGTACATCCACTGCGGTGGAGGTATGCACCGCTCCGGGATGCTGTTTGGCGTGGTACAGCGCTGCATCAACCGTGAGCCGATGGACCGGATCGAGGCGGACTACAAGCGACATACGGGCTACCTCTCGGCCAGGCAGCCCGGGGGCTACGAGCCGCTCAACATCCGCTTCATCCGGGAGTTCGACTGTGGGCTGCTCCCGTCTCCGGGGCCCAGACCATGACCGACCCGCATCGAGCCATTGCCATGGATCTGGTGCAGGCGGCGCTGGATGCGGTGGACCCCTTCGCCGCGGTCTGTCGCGCCCTGCGGCTGGATGCCGACGGCCGTACGCTGCAGGTGGTCGGCGGGCCCACGCTCGATCTGGACCAGGTCGATCGCATCGTCGTGGTGGGTGGGGGCAAGGCCGTGCTGGCGATGGCGCGGGCGGTGGAGTCGATCCTCGATCCGCAGCGGATCCACGACGGGCGGGTCATCGCCAAGGAAGCCCCGCCGCCACAGCGGCCCGAGAAGATCGTCGTGGAGCAGGGGGCCCATCCGCTGCCGGACGACCGGTCGCTGCAGGCCACACAGCGCATGATGGGTCTGCTGCAAGGGCTGGGGCCCGCGGATCTGGTGCTGGCCCTGATCTCCGGCGGCGGCTCGAGCCTCATGACGTTGCCCGTGCCCGACGTGGGCCTGGACCAGCTGGAGCGCCTGGGGCAGCAGCTCCTCGCGGCCGGTGTTCCGATCCACGCGATCAACACCGTGCGCAAGCACCTGAGCCGGATCAAGGGCGGTCAGCTGGCGGCGGCGGCCGCGCCGGCCCGGACCGTCGCGCTGGTGCTGTCGGACGTGGTGGGAAGCCCCCTGGATGTGATCGCCTCGGGGCCCACGGCGCCTGACCCGACGACGTTCGACGACGCGCTCGAGGTGCTGGCACGTCACGGCCTGGACCAGGTCCCCGGGCCCGTGATGCGCTGGCTGTCGGAGGGCGCCGCGGGGAAGCACGCCGAGACGCCCAAACCCTCCGACGCCCTGTTCACCAGGGTCCACAACCAGATCATCGGCAGCAACGCGCTGGCGGCCGAGGCCGTGCTCCGGCGGGCCGCTGCGCTGGGGTTCAACAGCCTGCTGCTCTCCACCTTCGTCGAGGGTGAGGCGCGAGAGGTGGGGCGGGTCCACGCGGCGTTGCTGCGCGAGGTCTGCGCCAGCGCGAGGCCTTTGTCCCGGCCGGCGTGTCTCGTGCTGGGTGGCGAGACGACGGTGACGCTGTCCGATTCCCCGGGGCGAGGTGGTCGCAACCAGGAGCTCGCGCTGGCGGCGGCGCTGGCGCTGCAGGGGCTGCCGGAGGTGATGCTCGTGGCGCTGGCCACCGACGGGAACGACGGGCCCACCGACGCCGGTGGTGCGCTGTGCGACGGGACCACGGTGGCGCGGGCCCGGGCCCTGGGCCTCGATCCCCACGATCACCTGCGGCGCAACGACGCCTACCCGCTGTTCGAGGCCCTGGGCGACCTGCTGATCACCGGCCCGACGGGGACCAACGTCAACGACCTGACGTTGCTGCTGGCGTTCTGACCTTCCCGGTCAGTCGCGGGCGGCGCTCGGCGCCAGCCGTCTGTACCACGAGAAGTACAGCACCACCGCGGCCAGCGCCGCGATGCCGAGGTACAGCAGCGAGTCGGTGAACAGGTGGATCACGAGGTACATCGGGCTGAGGAAGAAGAAGAAGAAGCCCACCAGCGCCACCATCGCGCTGAACAGGTCCCACCGGTTCTCGCTGTGGATCGACGCCACCTCCGGCGGCGGCAGCAGGTGGCGCACCGCGTTCCACAGCCCGAAGGGACGCGTGGTGCGGTAGAAGTCGAGGACCACCTCGGGTTTCGGCGGGGCGGTGAGCAGCGTGCCGAAGACGCAGGCCACCAGCGAGACGACGCTGGTCACCGCCAGCGACTGGTACTCGGGCCACGAGGGGAACAGCGCCCCCTGCACCATGGCCGTCAGCATCCCGGTCACGGTGCCCACGGTGTAGCCCCAGCCGTTGAACCGGTCCCAGTACCAGCGCAGGATCAGCGGCACCGCCAGGCCGCCGAAGAACCCCATCGAGATCCAGCTCCAGATCTCGTTGATGCTGGAGACAAAGTTGGCCGCCAGCAGACAGGCCACGGTGATGCCCACGGTGGAGATCACGCTCAGCCGCATGAGCCGCTTCTCGGGGGCCTGGGGGTTGATGAACCGCTGGTAGATGTCGATCACGATGTACGCCCCGCCGGCGTTGATCGTGGAGTCGAAGGTGCTCATCGCCGCGGCGATGAGGCAGGAGACGACGACGGCGCGCATCCCGCCGGGGAAGTAGTGCGAGACCACGGCGGGGAACACCATCTCCGGGTCGGCCGGGATGTTGGCCCCCAGGCTCAGGCCCAGCACCGCGACGGCGATGATCAGCGGCCAGCGGATGACGAACAGCCCGAGGGTGGTGCAGGTGGTGAGGGAGGCGTCGCGATCATCCCGTGAGGCGAAGAAGCGCTGGGTGGCGTAGGGGATCAGCGGCCCGCCGAAGCCCTCGAGGAAGATGCGCAGCGACCAGAAGCTGAGCAGTACGCCGAACATGTTGTAGCCCGAGTAGGCCTTGGGGAAGTCCATGGTCCAGCGCGGGACGATGCTGGTCCACTGCTCCCAGCTCATGTTGCTCGTGCCCAGGCGGCTCCAGGCGGCGCCGAGGGTCGCCGGATCGAGCTCGACGTTGAACGCCAGGTAGGAGATGGCGATGACGGTGAACAGGATCATCACGCCCTGAAGCACGTCGGTGAACGCCACGCCGTACAGCCCGGAGTACAGGATGTGCAGCGTGGCGATGGAGGTGAAGATGATGGCGCAGACGTTGGGGCTGAACGGGAAGTACAGGCTGAGGAACTTGCCGAAGCCGACGCAGAAGTAGGTCGCCATCCCGAGCACCATGATCACCACGCCGATGGCGCTCACCAGCCGGGCGGCGCGGGAGCCGGTGTCGGAGCCGAAGCGGAACTCCATCCACTGCGCCAGGGTCATGACCCGCGCGCGGCGGTGCCACTTGGCCATGAACACCATGAACAGCGCGATGGGCAGGCAGGTGCCGCCGCGGAGCTCCACCAGGAAGCCCTTGATCCCGACCATCGCGAAGAACGAGGCGATGACCATGGTGCCGGTGAGATCCAGGTTGCTGGTCATGAACGAGATGCCCAGCACCCACCACGGCATGGATTGTCCGCCGAGGAAGTACTCGTCGACGCTGGCCGATCCCTTGCGCGAGAAGTAGACGCCGATGCCGAGGATCAGCAGGACGTAGATTCCGACGATCAGATACTCGTACCAGACGAACACGCACGGGGCCTTTGCTTCGAGGAAGCTGCCATTGTCGGACAGATGGCGCTTCGGGGCAAGTCCACGCCCGGTATGTCCCGGTGTGTCTGCCCGGCGTCCTGCGTGGAGCAGCGTTCAGCGGATGTTGTACTCGTGTGTCACCTGCGTTCCCCGACGGGAGAAGCTGATGGTGACATGGCTCGCGCTGCGCAGCTTGGTGTAGACCTCGAGTGCCTTGTCCGGTGTGATGATCGGGTGACCGTTGATCGCGTTGAGCGTGTCGCCGTTGAACATCCCCAGCATGGAGTACAGGCTTCCGGGGCGGATGGCGTAGAGCTTGAACCCGTTGGGCTGGCCGTTGCGGACGCTGGGGACGATGCGGGCCGAGCGGGCCAGCATCGTGGTGTTGGCCAGGACCTTGTTTAGCGCGGAGCGGTCGATCTCGTACTTGCCCTCGCCAATCTTGCGGATCCCCTTGGCCACGTCCTGCCACTCGGGCAACACCGATGGCGAGGAGAAGCTGACGGCGGGGGAGGACTGCTCGATGTTCCGCCCCACCTGGTCCCCGTCTTCCAGGTCCAGATACTCGTTGCGGTTGCCGTTCTGCAGGAACACCCGCCGCTCCATGATGTCGGTGACCACGGCCTCGCCCGTGACCTTGGAGCCGATGGCGAACATGCGGGTGGTCTCATCCCCCGAGTCCTCGATGGCGGCGAAGGACCACGCCTTGTCCTGGTCGCTGATCAGGGTGGCGATGAGCTTGAGGTTGAGCGAGGTCTTCACCGGTTCGTTGGACGCCGGCTCCGACGAGTCGCCGTTTTCGACCTTGGCCACCTCCACGGCGGGTTCGCAGGTGGAGCAGAAGATGTTGCGGCCCAGGACCTGGGTGATGTCCCGGCCCGCGGGTCCCCCCATGGCCTGGCTCAGGGAAGGGGGGGGAGCGGAGATGCGTCGGGGCCTGGGGGCCGGGAGGCTGGACTCGACCCAGCGTCCCACCGCCTTGGCGGCGAACAGCGTGCACAGGGCGATGGTCAGCAGGTTGAGGGCCCAGAAGTATTTGCGCAGGAAGAGGGTCATTGCGCCGTCATTATACCCGATCCGCCGGCGGATCCGTCCAGCAGCGTTAGGATACCTCGCACTGGAATCGCCAGCCAGTCTGGACGGTGGTTCATCTCGTAGTTGATCTCGTACAGCGCCTTCTCCAGCACGAACAGATCGATCAGGCGCGATGCCACCGCGTCCGAGGGGTGGCAGACGCAGCCCTGGATCGCCTCGTGGTAGGCATCGAGGAACACCTGGCTCGCGTCGTGGCACCAGCGGCGCGCCACCGGCTCCAGCCGCTCCCGGTCATCCGGTCGGCCCATGCTCACCGCGAACACCGCGGCGCCGGCGGCGTAGTCGAAGGAGCGCAGCATCCCCGCCACGTCGCGCAGCACACAGTGCTTGATCTGCGGCGTCACCCCGGGTCGGGGCTGTTCACCCTCGAAGTCGATGATCTGGATGTCGTGGCCCGACACCAGCACCTGGCCCAGGTGGTAATCCCCGTGGAACCGCGTCCGGGCCGCGTCGCACCGCTCGGGGGTGGCCTCCTGGATCCGTCGCAGCAGGAGGTCGGAGCGGGCCAGCAGCTGCTCCAGGGCTCCACGCAGCGACTCGGTGGTGTGCTCCAGCTGGCCCGCCAGCGCCTGCAGCGTGCGCTGCGCATCGGCCAGCACGGTGTCCCGCCAGCGGCTCAGGTCCGCGGGGGTGATCGGCTCGGGATCGAAGGCCGGGTCGCCGGTCTGTTGGGCCAGCGCCGCGTGCAGCTGCCCGGTGCGCAGACCCAGGGTGTGAACCCAGGCGAGATAGGAGGCGTCGACGGGTTCACCCGGCTGGTCCGGCTGCAGCGCCCGCTCCAGCACATGCTCCACGTGCTTCAGGGTGAAGGCCCACCCGTCCCCCTGGTTGTGAACGAAGCCCTGCAGCAGCGCCACGTTCAGCGATTCGCCGTCGGGCCGGTGGTACGCCAGATACCCCGCCACCGGCGGGGTGTTGGGGAACCGCGCGACCTCGGTCAGGAAGCGTCCCACCTCCAGCTCGGACGATGGGCTGACCGGCATCCGACGATAGCCCTTGAGCATCAGCGTCTCGTCCAGCACCACCGAGGTGTGGCTCTGCTCCACCGAGAGCGGGCGAACCGCCGTCGGGATCAGCGCCATGGCGGTGGGGAAGGCACTGGTCGTCCCACCGCGCAGCTCCCCCGGGCCGCACGGCACGGCGCTCCCACCCCGGATCGCCGACAGCATCCAGCGGGCGAAGTTGGGGTCGCGGAAGGCGTCGTGCAGCACCCCCGGCCGCGGTCCCTGCCGCACCTTGGCCAGCACCGCCGAGGGGTGATCCTGTAGCAGCTGCTCGCCCTGCTCGACCCAGCTGATGGCCAGGGGCAGAAAGTAGGTCTGGAGCTCGCCGCCCTGAAGCTGGACGCGGACCACGCACAGCAGCCAGGTCATGTCCTGCAGCTCGCAGTCCAGGTCGATGTGTTCGATGGTGGCGCCCTTGCCGCCGAACCAGCGCTGGCTCGTGAGAAACCGCGGCAGGATCTGCGTCAACCGCGCAGTGTCCTGGACCACGTTACCCCACCCGTGGGGCAGGACCCAGAACGGCCAGTCGTTGCGCGGGGCGTCGCGCTGCTCCTCGAAGGTGTGGGTCTCGTGGTCCTGGCTCAGGCGGAACCAGTAGAACCCGTGGCCTGGCAGCGTCAGCAGGTACGGCAGCTCGCCGATGCGCGGAAAGGGGGTGCGCCCCAGCAGCTCCACCGGGATCCGGCCATTGAACTGGCGCAGGTCGAGCTCCACTGGCTGGGCCGATCCGGCGAGGTTCGCCACGCACAGCAGCGTCTCGTCGTCATGCTGCCTGAGGTAGGCCAGGATGCGCGGGTTGCTGGGCTCGAGGAACTGGATCGATCCGCGGCCCAGCGCGCGGTGCGCCTTGCGCTCGGTGATGATGCGGCGCATCCAGGACAGCAGCGACGACGGGCTGCGGCTCTGGGCCTCGACGTTGACCGCCTGGAATCCATACACCGGGTTCATGATCACCGGCAGGTACAGCTGCGCCGGGTCGGCGCGGGAGAAGCCGGCGTTGCGATCGATAGACCACTGCATCGGCGTGCGGACGCCGTTGCGGTCACCGAGGTAGATGTTGTCGCCCATGCCGATCTCGTCGCCGTAGTAGATGATCGGCGTGCCGGGCAGCGAGAGCAGCAGGCTGTTGAGCAGCTCCACCCGCCGGCGGTCGTTGTCCATCAGCGGGGCCAGCCGACGACAGATGCCGACGTTGCGCCGCATCTTGGGGTCGTTGGCGTAGGTCTGGTACATGTAGTCCCGCTCGCGGTCGGTGACCATCTCCAGCGTCAGCTCGTCGTGGTTGCGCAGGAAGATGCCCCACTGGCAGCTGTCGGGGATGTCCGGCGTCTGACCCATGATCTCGGTGATCGGCCCGCGGTTCTCCTGCGCCACCGCCATGTAGATCCGGGGCATCAGCGGGAAGTGGTACGCCATGTGGCACTCGTCCGCGTCGCCGAAGTAGTGCCGCACGTCCTCCGGCCACTGGTTGGCCTCGGCCAGCAGCATCCGGTTGCGAAAGTGCGAGTCCAGCTCGGCCCGGATCTGCTTGATCACCTGGTGCGTCTCGGGGAGGTTCTCGTTGGTCGTCCCCTCGCGCACGCAGAGGTAGGGGATGGCGTCCAGCCGCAGGCCGTCGACACCGATCTCGAGCCAGTGCCGCATCACCCGCGTCACGGCCTTCACCACCTTGGGGTTGTTGTGGTTCAGGTCCGGCTGGTGCGAGAAGAAGCGGTGCCAGTAGTACGCCTTGGCCACCGGATCCCAGCCCCAGTTGGAGGTCTCGGTGTCGGTGAAGATGATACGCGTCTCGGGGAAGCGCCGGTCGTCGTCGCTCCACACGTAGTAGTCGCGCCGGGCCGAACCCGGGGCCGCCTGGCGCGCGGCCTTGAACCACGGGTGCTGGTCCGAGGTGTGGTTGATCACCAGCTCGGTGATGACCTTCAGCCCCAGCCGGTGGGCCTTGCGCACGAAGGCCCGGAAGTCGCGTAGCGTGCCGTAGTCCGGGTGCACGTCGTAGTAGTCGGCGATGTCGTAGCCATCGTCCTTCAGCGGGGAGGGATAGAACGGCAGCAGCCAGATGGCGGTGGCGCCCAGGTCGCGGATGTACTCCAGCCGCTGCTCCAGCCCGGCGAAGTCGCCGATGCCGTCGTTGTTGCTGTCGTGGAAGCACTTGACGTGCAGCTGATAGATGATGGCGTCCTTGTACCACAGTGGATCGTCGTCGAACATCATCGCTCCGCCGGATTCGAGCTCCTCCCGTCGCCACACCATGGCCGCCTCCCGTGGCTGATCGGTATATCACACTCCGCGGGGGAGGGCATGGTCTCGCCTGGAGCCGCGCGCCGGCTGGCCCGGCGCGTGCCGCGGCTGACCCGGACCGCTGATACCTGCTCACGTGGAACAGGGAAGCCCCGGGTGATGCGACACAACTCCCAAGGTGAGGCCGCTCATGGTCGGTGCTGTAGCACCGGCAGCTACACCTCTCCCGAGGCGAGGCATCACCACGGGAGATGTGTCGCACGAGCAGCGACACCCACGCCTCGGCGACCTGCCACCTCACGAGATCTGTCACACAGTGGACCAGCCTGTCCGGTCTGTTTCTCCCTTGAGATCGAGCAGCCATGGCGATCACTTTGCCGGTTTCCCGGATTGCGCCAGCGCTTCGAGTTCCGCCGGTGACCGGAGAGCTGACGTGGCGGGAGC
>Ga0210044_10001323_pt1 | contig 37735 bp, 27 predicted proteins | sample CryGey13umfilter_2_FD_183959 | JGI IMG/M metagenome (GOLD analysis project Ga0210044, IMG submission 183959) | Groundwater microbial communities from aquifer in Utah, USA - Crystal Geyser 4/9/14 3 um filter (SPAdes) (version 2) | ecosystem: Environmental > Aquatic > Deep subsurface >... | reverse complement strand
CGCCGCAGTGGGCGAACTTCTTGTGCGCGATGGTCTCCTCGTTGAACTGCTTGAGGTAGTGCTCCACGATCAGCTTCTGGTGCAGCTCCAGCCGCTGCTCGGTGCTCCAGTCCACCGAGCGGTAGTTGAAGAAGAACAGCCGCTCCTTCATCCGGTGGAAGTTGACCCCCAGCGTGCCGCCGGTCTCGAGCTCCTCGTCGTAGCGGTACTTGCGCGTGGCATCCTTGTCCTTGAGGATCATCCGCATCTCGTAGCGCTTCTTGAAGTACTCGTCGGCCAGCCGCCGGTCGTCGAAGTCGCGATCCAGGTGCGACCCGCCGTACACCACGCCGAACAGGTTGTGCTCCTGGGCCATGCGGCTGCCCAGCCCGCCGCGGCCGGCCCAGCAGTCCACGTGCCCCGGGCCCTGGCCCTCGATCTTGGAGGAGCCGATGGCGCCGAAGTCGGTGGCCAGCGCCGCGGGCCCCACGGCGAGGATGCGCGGCGGGGTGGAGAACCGGTCGTGGAACCGCTCCCACAGGTGCTGCTGCAGGGCGAACAGCCCCTGCTGGTGCGGGTCCTGGCGCGGGGCGGACCACACGCGCTGCGGGTGCACGGGGGCCAGCTCCAGCTCCACCTGCTCCTGCTGCTCACGCTGCAGCACCAGCACCGACGGCGCCGGGCAGCGTCCGCGCAGCGAGACGTAGTCGATACCCACGTGATCGAAGGTGTGCGCCGCCCCGCCCATGGTCGAGACGTAGAACCCGTCCCAGCACGGGGAGTGGCCGGTGAACATCAGCCGGTTGGAGCCGGGGAGGATCGAGCCCATGAACGGACCGCCGCCGAAGCACAGCGCGCGGTGCCGCGACCACTCCCGGAAGCCGAAGTCGATCGGGCCGATGATGTCGCGCTGCTGCACGCGCTCCACGCGATAGAACCCGGTGCTCAGATCGATGGACAGCGCCTTCTGCTCGTATGCCATGGGACGATAGTGACACGGGCGGCCGCTCCGCCGCAGCAGAGATCAGCCCATCACCTCCGGTTGGGCGAGCGCGGGGATAGACAACCGTCATGCACCGGTCGGCGCCGACCCGGTAGCGGGCCAGCGCTTCGTGGTCCTTCGAGGACGACCGGACCCACATCTGGTCGCGGGGCTGAGGCGCGTACACCTCGAGGGTGATGCCGGGCAGCCCTCGATACGTCGAGCCGTACAGCGGGAAGTAGCGCGGCCCCGTCGGGCCCGGCGCCGAGAACCCCAGGACCGCGGAGTTGTCCCCGTGGTCGACGTAGAACTGCACCGTGTGCGTCCCGAGATGCACCGAATCGAGCGGCACGCACCCGGGGACCGGCGCCGCCCGATGGCTCCGGCAGCTCCAGATGCCCAGCGCCCCAACGACGATGGACGCGAGCGGATGTGTCGGCGATGTGACCTCATGGGTCGAGGCTACCCCACGACCGGAGGTCCGTCCAACGACGCCGCGCCGCCGGCCCACGTGACGGCGCCCGGGACGGTCGCGCTCCCCGATTGGCCCGCGCAGGCGCCACGCCCCGCTGTATACTGCAGCGATGGTGCGTCGTGACGCAGACGAAGTCCGAGACGTTGGGCGCCTGTCTGCTTGCTGCGCCTCTCTTGTGGGTGAAAGTCCCATCCCGGTAGGCGTCGGAGCGCCGGGTAGCAGGGTCGCGGCGTCAGGAGAGATCCTTGGCGTCGAAGCCGACCGTCGAAAGCCCCTTCGGGGGAAGCAACCGTACGGGCCGCAACATCAAGTGAAGCCTGCAGCCTCGTCAGAGTTACAATTCGGGAGCCGAGCCGCTCATCTCACGGCGAAGGCCATGCCCGCTGCGCTGGTTCCGAAACGCGCATCGGGTCCCGACGGGGTACGAGGCGCGGCACGTATGGACAGAGAGGCGTGGAACACGAGAGACCCGTCTTCGCGGCCGTCGTCGCGGCGAGCCGACTCGTATAAGCCAAGGGCGAAATCGAGCGGTGCGAAGCGGGAGTCCGAGGGGATCATAGTAGTGGTGATCCGAGTGGAACAGAACGCTCGGGGAGCGAAGGGTCCCTGCTTTGGACGGATCGGATGAGGAGTCACGTGCAAGGGCATGGCCGGACGCAGATCCGGTCCAATCACCCCGGGCCGCAGAAGCGGACCGACAACGTACGCCAGCTCCAACGCCGACTGTGGGCTGCTGCCAAGCGGTCTCCCACGCGTCGCTTTCACGCGTTGTACGACCGCATCTACAGGAGTGACGTCCTGTGGGAAGCGTGGAAGCGGGTGAGGCGCAACAAGGGTGCCGCGGGTGTAGACCGGCAATCGATCGAGGCGATCGAGCAGTCCGGGATCCGCGTCTTTCTGGAGACACTCCAGGCCGAGTTGTGCCAGGGCGGGTATCGGACGAAGGCGGTCCTTCGGCGGTACATCCCGAAACCAGACGGGCGCATGCGTCCGCTTGGTATTCCGACGGTGCGAGACCGGGTAGTTCAGATGGCGGCGAAGCTGGTGCTGGAGCCGATTTTCGAGGCGGACTTTCGTTCGTGCTCGTACGGCTTCCGCCCGCGGCGTTCGGCGACGCAGGCGCTCGAGTGTCTGCGCAAGGCGGGCGCATCGGGTGGCAACCATGTGCTGGACGCCGACATCGAGGACTATTTCGGAAGCATCGACCACGAGAAGCTGATGTTACGCGTCTCGGACCGGCGGGTCCTGAAGCGGCTCCGGCAATGGCTCGCGGCAGGGGTGATGGAAGACGGGCAAGAGACGACGAGGCTCAGCGGTACACCGCAGGGCGGCGTCATCTCTCCGCTGTTGTCGAACATCTATCTGCACGTCCTCGACACGATGTGGGAAGACCGGTACGCCCACCTGGGCGAACTGGTGCGGTATGCCGATGACTTTGTCGTTGTCTGCCGCACCCATGCGACGTGCGAGGAGGCCGAGCGCAGGGTGCAGGGCATCATGCGTTGGCTCGGGCTGACCCTTCACGCAGAAAAGACGAGGCGGGCGGATCTGACCTGGGGACGGGAAGGATTCGATTTCCTCGGCTGCCATCTTCACAAGCGACTGAGTGGCAAGCTCCTGGAACAGCAAGGCCGACGGGTCTACTTCCTCCAGCGCTGGCCGTCCAAGCGCAGCATGAAGCGGGTCCGGGCTCGGATACACGACCTCACTGGGTCGCATCGGAACGGTGTCAAGGATGTGCGAGTGCTCATCCACGACGTGAATCTGGTGCTGCGCGGGTGGGGTAGCTACTTCCGAACTGGGAATGCGTCGACGAGGTTCAACGAACTCGACGCCTACGTCATCAGGCGACTACACCGCTTCCAGGTGAGGCGCAAAGGTCGGCACCTGAAGGCGGGGGAGGCGGCTCGTTGGAAGCGGGAGTACTTCGAGGCCCTCGGGCTGACCCGTTTGCGAGGCACGATCCGTTATCCGGAGCGCGCCTTCTGGGAGACAGCGTAATGCAACGACTCGAGAGTCCATCGGTAAGCCGTGTGCGGGAAAACCGCACGCACGGTTTGAAAGGGGGCCCTACCTTTCCGGCGCCCCTGGCAAAAGAAAGGTAGGGTCTACCAGTGGCGTCTTTCGGCCGCTACCAGCTTGTGCAGCCGCTGGGTCGTGGCGGGATGGCCGAGGTGTTCCTCGCCCGGCTGGGCGACGGGGCGGTGGCCAAGTTGCTGGCGATCAAGCGCCTGCTGCCGGCCTACAGCCAGAACAAGCGGCTGGTGCACCGGCTGGCCGCCGAGGCGCGACTCACGGTGTGGCTCACGCACCCGAACATCGTCCAGGTGTTCGACTTCGGCAAGATCGGGGACAGCTACTTCATCGCCATGGAGTTCGTGGACGGCTGTGATCTGCGCTCGCTGATCCAGCCCACGGAGTCCATCGCGATTCAGCTGCCGATGGAGGTCGCGCTGGACCTGGGCTATCGCATTCTGGACGCCCTGCGCTACGCCCACGGCTGCACCGACGCCGCGGGCAATCCGTTGGGCATCATCCATCGCGACGTCAGCCCGCACAACGTGTTGATCTCCCGCGACGGCCACCCCAAGCTGGCGGACTTCGGCGTGGCCCGCGTCGTCTCCTCGGACCATCACACCCAGCCCGGGGCGGTGCTCGGGAAGTTCAGCTACATGGCGCCGGAGCAGGCGCGCGGTGAGTCCTACGACGCGCGCGTGGACGTGTACGCCGCTGGCGCGACGCTGTATCAGATGCTCACCGGCACCAAGCCGTTCCCCGAACGCACGCTGGCCCAGGTCATGGCCGGAGGCTGGCCCGATCCGCCGTCGTCCCGCCGGCCTTCCATCGAGCGTTCGCTCGACGAGCTGGTGATGCGTGCGCTGGCGCCCACGCCGGGCGAGCGGTTCGCCTCGGCGGCGCAGATGGCCGACGCCCTGCTGGAGCAGCTGCGGGTGGTGGGCGGCCCCCCCCGGCCGCATCAGGTCTGCGCCCTGGTGGAGGAGACGCTGCAGCAGCGCCGCAAGCTCCGACGCCGGGCGAACGGCGATCCACGCGGGGTGACGCTGAGCGACATCGTGGCGGGCGAGGACAGCCTCATCGGCGCCGAGGTCACACAGGTGCAGCAGCATTTTCTGTCGCGGATCCTGACCAACCCCGAGATCGTGCCGCCGACGGCCGAGGACAGCGTGTCGCTGGAGCCCGAGGTGGCCGCGCCGCCCAAGGCGCTCACGCCGCCCGAGGCGCTCACGCCCGAGCTGGCGTCGGAGCAGACCCAGCCGCCCCTGCCGCCCACCGCTGTGTGGTCCGTGGCGCTGGCTCCGTCGCTCGCGGTGGCCCCTCGCGCGGTGGAGGACCCCGCGGCTCAGGACCACGCGGCGAAGGCGAAGGCGAAGAAGGCGCCCCTGCTCAACCCCCCGTGGCACGAGCTCCCGCGCGGGATGCGGCTGTGGATCACCGGCGGCCTGGGCCTGTCCAGCGCGCTGGTGATCTTCGCCCTGGGCCTGCTGGTGGGTCGTTCCACCGTCGAGGAGCGATCACCCGTGAGCTGCCCGGCTCTTCCGCGGTGCACTCCTTTGTCCGCCGCACCCTCGCCACCGGACAGCGGCGTGACGGTGGCGCTGCGAACCGAGCCGCCGCCGCCTGCGTCTGCTCCCACGTCTGCTTCCGCCCCGGCCCTCTCGGCCCCCGCATCCAGACCGGCCCGACCCCGGGTGAGGGGCCACCGGCACCCCGCGGCGCGGCCCACGAGGCCGGCGCCCGCCGGTCCACGTCCGGCGACCCCCGCCGACGCCAATCCGCAGGCGGTGCGCGAGTATCTCGCGCGGGCCCAGCGGGCCTACATCGGTGGCAACCACGTCGTCGCGCGGCAGCAGGCCAACCGGGTGTTGATGCTGGCTCCGGGCAACCTCGCCGCGCTGCAGATCCACGGCGCGTCCAGCTGCTACCTCAGGGATCCCGCGGCGGCGCGTCGGGTGGCCAACCGGCTGCCCGCGCCGCGTCGGGAACTGCTGCGGACGATCTGCGCCCGCGCGGGCATCGGGCTGCCCTGATCGCTCGCGATTCGATTCGTGACCCGGGTCGAGCTACAATAGAACAGCGAGCAGAGCAGAGCGGAGCCGAGCGGAGCCGAGCGGAGCTGAGCGGAACAGGGCGCGACTGCATGGAGCAAACACTGCTGCTGAGCCCGGCCTACGAGCCGATGGCCACCATCTCCTGGCGCAAGGCCATCGTGCTGCTGACGCTGGGCAAGGTCGAGGTGGTGGAGACCTACGAGCGCGACGTGCGCTCCACCTCCGTGGTGTTCAAGCTGCCCTGCGTGGTGCGGCTGCTCAACCGGTTCCGCCGGTTTCGCCGCCAGGTGCGCTACTCGAAGCAGAACATCTTCGCCCGCGATCGCTGGACCTGCCAGTACTGTGGCCAGCGCCGCGCCATCCGCGACCTGACCCAGGACCACGTTTTCCCCCGCTCCCGCGGCGGCCGCACCTGCTGGGAGAACGTGGTCACCTGCTGCGTGAACTGCAACACGCGCAAGGCCAACCGCACGCCGCAGCAGGCAGGCATGACGCTGCGGGTGCCGCCGCACCGGCCCGAGTGGCTGCCGATGTTCGTGGTACACCTGGGACGCGAGGCGCCCGATGCCTGGCGCAACTACTGCTTCGAGCTGTAACGGATCAGTCCGCGGTGGCTCCCCGATTCTGCGCACGCTGGGCTCCGCGCTCGAGCGTGCTGCGCTCCGCGCGGGCTCGCACCAGCTGGCCGCAGTTGCTGCCGATGGCAATCTCGTCGGCCTCGCCGATGGAGACCACGACGTCGAAGCCCACTGCGGTGAGCCGCGCCACCAGGGCGCTGGCCGCCTCCGGGCGGGCGGCGCTGAGCAGGGTGTCCAGCCCGGCCAGGCCCGACCGCCGGGTAGGGTTGATCGGCGTCAGCTTGACCATGAAGCAGCGGGGATCGAAGTACTCGCGCAGCAGCTCGGGGTCCAGCGGCACGCCCCGGGCCAGGGCGAAGTTGAGCGCCACCTTGCGGTCGCCAGTCTCGAAGAAGCGCTGCCCGATGTGGGCCAGGGCGGGCAGGTCCAGGTGCGGCAGCGGGATCAGGCGCTGGCGCACCTGTGGGTCGGTGCTGTTCACCGACAGCTGCAGCTGAAACCGCCCGTCGCGATACAGCCGCCGCTTGAGCCACGAAAGCTCCTGGAAGAAGCCGGCGCTGGTGGCCGGCGCCACCGAGGCGATGCAGGGCATCAGGCCCCGGCCGGGGAGCGTCAGCGGCAGCCGCTCCAGCGCCTCCAGCACCGCCGCGGCGTTGAGCGCCGGCTCGCCCATGCGCGCGAAGTGCACCTTGAGCTTGCGGCTGTGGAGGATCGCGGGCCGCTGTCGAAGCACGAACGCGACCTGCGCCAGCAGCTGGTCCGCCGACAGGTTCCCGAGGTAGCCGCCGCCGGCCTCGCACATGGGACAGCCCACGGGGCAGCCGAACTGGGTCGAGATGATGATCACCGTCTTGTCCCGCCGTGGATGGCGTGGATCCACGGAGTCAACCGTCTCCACCACGTGGCGCTCGTCCTCGGACAGCTGGAGCACGTGCACCAGGGCCAGATCGTCCCGGCCCGTGGTCTCGCGCAGCCTGGCGTTCAGCATGGCGCCTCCCAGCGCTCCCCCTTCAGATAGCGGTTGACGTGCATCGCGGCGGCCACGCCGTCGCCCACGGCGATGGCGACCTGACGGTAGGGGCCGCGGACCGCGTCTCCCACCAGATACAGACCCTCGACGGAGCTGCGCCCCAGTCGATCCACCACGGGTCGGTCGTCGGCGTCGAGGCGGATGTGCGGCGGCAGCTCGGGCCAGCTGGGCCGCTGACCCACGCAGAGCAGCACTCCATCCAGCTCGAGTGTGATCGCGCCGCTGGGTCCTTGAAGCGTGGCGTTCAGCGCCTCGTTCTCGGCGCGGGTCAGCTGCAGCAGGCGGGTCTGCAGCAGCAGCTCCACCTCCCGGTCGCGGGCCCGCTGCACCAACAGCTCCATCGCGCGCGGCGCCGCGCCGCGGATCGCCACCAGGACCCGGCGGGCGCCCCGGCGCTGCACGTGCAGCGCCTGGTCCAGCGCTGCCTCGCCCCCGCCCACGACGAGGATGCGCTGGCCCCGGATCCGGGGCAGGGCGTCGGCGCGGTGAACCGCCAGCTCGGCGCCCTCCACCTCGAGGGCGCGAGGGACGGCGCCGGTGGCGAGGATCACCGCCCGGGCCTGGATCGGTGTCGGGAGGTCCGCTCCCGGTCCGGGCTCGAGTTCCAGCGTGAGGCCGTGCTCCGTTCGCTGCACGCGTCGCACCCGATGGCGCCGGGGCTCGATGGCGTGCTCCCGCGCCTGGCACACGAAGCGGTGCATCAGGGATCGTCCGTCCAGTCCGCCGGGGAAGCCGGGGTAGTTCTCGATCCAGTCGGCGGTGCTGGCGTGTCCGCCGCCGTCGCCGTCGGCGTCCAGCACGCACAGCAGCACCCCGGCGCGTCGGGCCTGGATCGCCGCGGCCAGACCGGCGGGACCGGCGCCCACCACCACCAGCTCGCCGTCGGTGGGCGCGCTGTCGGCGGGCGCTCCGGACGACTGGCGTGGCGGCTCCCCGAGCGCCGTCAAGACCGGGTCGGTGCCCGCCACCACCGCGAAGCCGTGGGCCAGGCCGCGCAGCGCCCCCAGGTGCAGCTCCTCGTCCTGGCTCGCGCAGGCGTCGGCCACCACCACCGGCTGCAGATCCCGCATGAAGGCCTGGCGCGCGGTGGTCTCACAGCACAGGTGCGTCATCACGCCGGTGATCACCACCGTGGTGCAGTCGCGGTCCTCGAGCCACGGCTGCAGGTCGGTGCCGTGGAAGGCGTCGTAGCGCGTCTTGACCAGCACGCGATCGTGGGGCTGTCGCGCCACCGCCTCGATCAGCGCGCTCCGCGGCTCGTCCTGTCGCAGCTCGTCCGCCCACCAGCTCCGCAGCACCGGGTGCGGTGTACCGTCGTCGCCGCCGTGGCGCGTGAGCACCACCGGGCGGTGGGCGGCGTGGAACGCCTGGATCAGCCGCAGCACGTTGGGCAGCACCGCCTCCAGCGCCGGGAGGAAGGCGTGGGACGCCGGCTCGGCGAAGTAGCGCTGCAGGTCCAGCACCAGCAGGGCCGCGCGATCCAGCGCCGGCAGCGGGCGGCTTCGGGCCAGCGGGGCCACGGCGGCGAGCCACCGCGACGTGCAGTGCGGCAGGGTCGTGGAGCTGACGTAGCGCTGGCCGGCCATCACCCCGTGGGTATCAGATCCAAACCCGCCAGGCAATGGCTGTTCAGCGCCGGGTGGAGAAGTCGAAGATCCAGCGCGCCAGCGCGATGAACAGCAGCCCCGCCCCCTCCAGGCGCGAGATGCGCCAGCCGGTGCGCATGAACACCATCACCACCACCACCATCAGCGCCAGCGCCAGGATCGAGTAGCGCGCCATGGGGTCCACGGCCACCGGCTGCAGCGTCCCGGCCAGCCCCAGCACCCCCAGCAGGTTGAAGATGTCGCTGCCGATGAGGTTCCCGGCGCTGATGTCGAAGCGCCGCTTGACCACGCCCACCAGGGTGGTGGCGAACTCCGGGGCCGACGTACCGGCGGCGATGATCGTCACGCCGATGACCCACTCGCTGACGCCGAAGGAGCGGGCCACGGCGGTGGCGGCGTCCACCAGCACCCGGGACCCGAGAGTCACCAGCACGAGCCCCGAGATCAGCACCAGGCTGTCCCGCGGCAGGGACGGCAGGCGCACCAGCCGCGACGGCTCCTCCTCCGGCTCGAGCTGCATCTGGGAGTCGACCTTGCGCTGCTTGAACAGCAGCACGAGGTAGGCCCCCAGCAGGACCAGCAGGATCATCCCGTCGATGCGGCCCAGCCGCAGATCCCAGCCGATGAGCGCCAGCAGCAGGAACGAGCTCCCCACCAGGAACGGTCCGTCGCGCTTGAACAGGATCATGCTCGTGGGGATGGCGCGGAAGGTGGCGCACCCGCCCATGATGAAGCCCAGGTTGAAGATGTTGGAGCCGACGATGTTCCCGACGGAGATGTCACCCTGGTGCTTGAACGCGGCGGTGAGGGTCACGGCGAACTCGGGGGCCGAGGTGCCCAGCGCCACGACGGTCAGGCCGATCACCAGCTCGCTGATGCCCAGCCGCTTGGCGATGCGGGCCGCGGCCTCCACCAGCCAGTGGGCCCCCTGGGCGATGACCAGGATCGTGACCACCACGATGATCACGTTGACCGCCGTCGGTGCGTGCGTCTGGTCGATGCCGATCAGGTCCATGGGCGGGGCAAAGCATAGGCCGTCACCCGGGGTCCGGCAAGACTACGCCCCCAGAAGTCTACTGCTTCGGTGCGGGCGGTTTGGACTTCGGCGTCGGGGCTCCAGGCGGCGGCTTTTGGGGCCCGGGCGGCGCCTTCCGGGGCCCGGGTGGCGCCACGACGGGCACGACCGCCGGTCCGGGTCGCCTCGCCGTGACCGCCGCGTCGAGCCCTCGTTCTCCCGCGGCGGGCGCCAGCCGGGCCAGCTGCTCCAGCGTGGTGCGCAGCAGCAGCTTGTGCTCGTCGTCGCTCCGGTTCATCCGTCGCTGCAGGGCGCGCAGCTGATCGTGCACCGTTCGATCCCGGCGCTCGTCCAGCTGCAGCCGGCGGTAGAGCAGCACCTGAAACAGGTGCTGATGCATGGCGCGCACCAGGTTCGAGATGCGCAGCTGGTCGTCCGGCGTGAGCGCGGAGAAGGTGTGCTCACGCAGCCCCTGCTCGTTGCCGAACCACAGCCGGCCGAACCGGCCGAAGCCCGGCGCCGGGAGGTCCTCGATCACCGCCAGCCGCCAGTCTAGCAGGGGAAACGAGCGGGAGTAGATGTCGTACAGCAGCCGGTCGCGAGTCAGCCGGATCCCGACCGTGTGTCCGCCGAAGGGGATCAGCGGGGTGACGGAGCCGTCGCGCAGCCCCTGCACCAGCCGGGTTCGATCGCTCGCCGCCAGCGCCAGCCGGGCCGGGGACCGGCGCCGCGGCTTGAGCGTGGTCATCAATTCGCGAAAGTCGTCGATCCCCACCACCACGTTGAGGGATTGCCCCTCGCGGTAGGCCGCGTGGAAGATCCCCAGGAGCTCGAAGCCGCCGGTGCGACAGTTCACGGCCAGCACCGGGCTGCCGCTGTTGCCGCCGGAGAGCTGCGCGTCCACCACGAAGTCGTAGTGGTCCCACCGCTCCTCGGTGTCGTGCTCGCGCGGGTTGATCACCTTGCCCAGCGACACGGCCTGAAACGCCCCCAGCGGGAAGCCACGAACGTGCACCGCGTTGCCCGTGCGCAGCGCCGAGCTCTGGCCCAGGGTGAAGGGGATGCGCGACGCCGGCAGCGGGCCCCGCAGCACGGCGACGTCGAGCTCCACGTCGGTCACCACGCGCTGCAGCGTGAGGTCGTCCTTGGCGTAGCTGTCCTGCTCGTTGTCGACGATGGTGACGGTCTGGCTTGTGCGCTTGCACCCCGGCGGGACGCCCTCGACGTTCTGCTCAGCGGTGGTGACGAAGGGCCACTCCACCACGTGCTCGTTGGTCAGCAGGTAGGTCTGTCCCCGTTCCTGGCGGAAGGCGAACGCGGTGCCGTGGGTCGTGGCGGTCTCCTTGCGGTGACGCACCTTCCCCGCGTTGCCGAAGTACAGGCAGTCGTAGACGGCGGTGGAGCGGAGACAGAAGGTGTAGCGGGTGCCGCTCTCCAGCTGCCGCGCGCTGGCCGTCAACCGACTCAGATCGTTGACGTACGTCCCGGGACAGGGCGACGAACGCCCCTCGACGTCGAGACCGTGGGTGGCGAGCAACAGGATCGGCGCCCATCGCGTGATGAAAGCGCGGCGCCGATCGAAGATCACTTGGCCGGGGTCTTCTTGGCCGGGGTCTTCTTGGACGGAGCCTTGGCCTTCTTCTCGCAGGCCTTGGTGCAGCGTTCGCCGGCCTTGGTGCACCTGGCCTCGGCCTTGGTCTGGGCGCCCTCGCAGGCCTTCTTCATCTTGTCGTAGCGGGCCTCGAGCGCGGTCTTGGCCTTTTCGGCATCCTTGGCCTTTTCGGCCTTCTTCTCGGCTCCGACCTTCCACTTGTCGGCCCGGGCGATGCACTTGTCATTGGCGGTCTTCACCGCTGTCGTGCACTTCTCGCTCTTCGCCGTGCACTTGCTGGTGCACGCCTCGTCCTGGGCGGAGGCCACACCCGCGGTGAGCACCGCAGCGGCCATGAGGCCCGACACCACCCAGCGAAATTTGCTCATTGATGACTCCTGTGAGGTAGTAGGTTGGTGGCCGGCGATACAAGGGTCGTGCCAACCCCACGCCCGAAGGAGCCCAACTATATCGAGTGGGTACAATTGACGTGGCGGAGGCTCGGAGGTCGGGGTTCCGAAGTGATCGGTGGCTCAGCCTCCTGTTGGACCCTGATCGGAGGCTGTGGTGCCGAAGCGGGAGTCCCTATCGGGTGATACGCCACGGCTTGGGCATCAGCACCCAGCGCCCGCCGAGGTTGTACAGCCCGTCGAAGGACATGCCCAGCGTCTTGCCCGGCTCGACGAACTTGAAACGAAACACCTTGAGCCCGCCCTTGAGGTGCGGGGCGGCTCGCGTGTAGCCGCCGGGGAACTCCTTGGCGTTGCCCGCACCGCTCTTCAGCTCGTCGGTGGTGGCGCTCCACAGCAACAGCTCGGTCTGGCCGCTCTTGGGGCCCAGCGGCCGCTTGGCCACCATCTCCCACAGCTTGGAGTAGGTCTCCTCCGCCTTCTTCGCCATCTCCTCGGTGGCGAATACGGCGCGGTAGTCGGTGCTCGTGGGCTTGAGCTTCATGCTGAGCGCCACGAGATCGACGCCCGGCTTGAGGAACTCGCGCAACATCGCCTTGGCCGCCTTGTCGGTGGCCGGGGCGGCGGCGCCGCCGCTGCTCCCCTTGTTGCAGGCCGAAAGCAGGCCGAGGCACAACATCATCGACAGTACGCGCATGGTTGCTCCTTGTTTGGGAGAGCAAAGGTAGCTGGATACCTCACGGCAGGCAAATGTCCCCTGCGCTTGCACGGGGAGGGGGGCTGGAGTAAAAGCCGCGGCATGAAGATCGGATTCATTGGACGACAGGGCGCTGGCCGCTCCACGCTGTTCGCGGCCATGACGGGGCGTGAGATCCTCCCGGGCGCGGCCGCTGGGGGCAAGACCCGGCTGGGCATCGCCCGGGTCACGGACGAGCGCGTGGATCGGCTGACCGACCTGTGCAAGCCCAGGCGGACGGTCTACGCCGAGGTCGTGCTCTCGCTGCCCCCCGCCGCGGCCACCGCCGTGGTGGACATCGCCGCGCTGCGGGAGACGCGCGATCTCAAGGCGCTGGCGCACGTGGTGGGGGCCTTCGCGCCGCCGCCGGGCGAGTCGGCGGAGCAGGTGGCGCTGGCGCAGATGGCGGAGCTCACCACGGAGCTGATCCTGGCCGACCTGGAGCGGGTGGAGACGCGTCAGGCGCGGATCGGCAAGGGCGGTGGTGCCCGCGTGCGGGAGGACGAGCTGCTGGCCCGGGCCCGGGCCTGCCTCGAGGCCGAGCGCGTCCTGCGGCTGGAGAGCTGGGACGAGCAGCTCACGAGCCTGATGGACGAGCTGGGGCTGACCAGCCACCGTCCGCTGATCACGGTGATCAACGTGGCCGAGGACGCGCTACGGGGCGGTTGCCCCGAGGCGGTGGCGCGGGCGGCGGCGACGGTGGTGAGCGAGCCGATGTGGCTGTGCGCCACGCTGGAGGCCGAGATCGCCGCGCTGCAGCCCCAGGAGCAGCAGGAGTTCCTGGCGGCCTACGATCTCGAGCGTCCGGTGTCACAGCGATTCGTCCAGACCGCCTTCACCCTGCTGCAGCAGATCTGCTTCTTCACCGTGGGCCCCGACGAGGTCCGCGCCTGGCCCATCGCGCGGCAGACCAACGCCCGGCGTGCGGCCCGCACGATCCACTCCGACCTCGAGCGCGGCTTCATCCGCGCCGAGGTGGTGAGCTACGAGGTGCTGCTGGTGCACGGCAGCGAGGCCCGATGCAAGGCCGTGGGGGTGATGCGCACCGAGGGCAAGGACTACGAGGTGCAGGACGGGGACGTGATCACCGTCCGGTTCAACGTGTAGCAGGCTCCGCTGCGCGCGCGCGTAACGCAAAAGGTGATACCATCGGGGCAGCCCCCGCTGGAGGAGCCATGATTTGCCCCCGCTGCAGCAACACCAACACCACCGACCAGCAGTTCTGCGGCCAGTGCGGCGCGCCGCTGACGGAGACCGCCGCCGGCTACGACACGCTGGACCGCATCGGCCAGGTGCTGGAGGGCAAGTACCGCCTGATGCGGATGATCGGGATGGGGGCGGCGGGGGCGGTGTACCGCGCCGAGATCGAGGGCCTGGGCCAGACCGTGGCGGTCAAGGTGCTGCACCCCGAGATCACCGCCGACCGCCAGGCGCGCCTGAGGCTGGAGAACGAGGCGCGGCTGGCGAGCCTGATCGATCACCCCAACATCGTCTCCATCGTCGACTTCCACTCGTCGGCGGAGCTGACCTACCTGGTGATGGAGTATCTCAGCGGGGTGTCGCTGGACGAGGTGCTGGCCGAGGTGGGGTTCCTCGGGGTGCGGCGCACGATCCACATCGTGCGCCAGCTGCTCTCGGCGCTGGAGACCTCGCACCGGCACAGCGTGCTGCACCGCGATCTGAAGCCGGACAACATCTTCCTCACCCTGCGCCACGACCACCTGGACTTCGTCAAGGTGCTGGACTTCGGGCTGGCCACGCTCAAGGAGCGGCCCAGGGAGTCGCGCATCACCGTCGAGGGCTACGTCTGCGGCACCCCGGGCTACATGGCTCCGGAGCAGGTGCGCAACATGGATCTGTCGGAGCGCTCCGACCTGTACTCCGTGGGGGTGCTGCTCTACGAGTGCCTCACCGGCACCAACCCGTTCATCGGCGCCACCACGGTGGACACGCTGGCGAACCAGGTCACGCTGTTGCCCCGCGCTCCGTCGCTGGTGCGCAAGGCGGCCAAGGTCCCGCTGTACCTCGACGCGCTGGTGATGCGCGCACTGGCCAAAAACCCCACCGATCGGTTCGCCTCGGCGCAGGAGTTTCGCGCGGTGCTGGAGGGGCTGGCCCTGGCCCAGGCGACGAAGGAGGAGGGCGTCCGCAGCACCTGCAACGAGTGCGGCAACGTCCTGCTGTCCGGGGCCTCGCATTGCGAGGCCTGCGGTCAGGCCACCAGCCCGATGTCGGACATCGCGAAGGTGGCGGTGGAGGACGTGCTCACGCCCGAGGTCATCAGCTCGTTCGAGGGCGCCGACCCCAAGGAGTTCGAGCTGTCGCCCACCACCACCACCACGGCCTATCGCTCGGTGGGGTGGGACCCGCCGCTGGTGGGTCACGCGGAGCCCCTTGCGCACCTGGAGCGGACGTTCGAGCGCCGGGAGGCGCCGTACCAGCAGCGCTTCCTGCGCGTGCTCGCCGCGCCGGGGCAGGGCAAGGGGCGCATCGCGCGGGAGGCGGCCCGGCTCGCCACGTCCAGCGGCTTCCGCGTGGTGTGGTCGACGCAGGATCTGCTGCCGGTGTTCGCCGCGCTGTACCCGGTGCAGCGCGCCGCCTCGCGGCTGCTCCGCGCGGAGGAGCTGATCCAGGACGAGCAGCAACTGCTGCACGCCGCGGAGCTGATGGGCTTCGACATGGAGCATCGTCAGGGGCTCTTGGAGCTGTTCGGCGTCACCGAGGCGCGGGGCGAGGCCGCCGCGGAGCGCCGCCGACGGCGGGCGCAGGCCTGGCGCGAGGTGGTGCGCTGCGCCGCGCGCCGCGAGCCGTTGCAGCTGATCTTCCAGGACCTGCACCTGTTCGACTCCCCGTCCCAGGAGCTGGTGGCGTCCCTCGTCACGCGGGAGCCGTTCGACAACCCGGTGAACATCCTGGTGACCCACGATCCATCGTTGCTGCTGCTGTGGGCCGCCACCGAGACCATCACGCTCCCCGCCCTCAGCTCTGCCGAGGCCAACGAGCTGGCGTCCGCGTTGTTCGAGCACGTGGGCCTGAGTCCGGAGCGGCTGGAGGCGGTGGTGGGCCTCACCGGGGGCAGCCCGATGATGCTCATCGAGCTGGTGCGGCTGCTGGCCATCGATCCCTCGATCCGGCCGCCGCGCAGCCTGGTGGAGGTCATCGTCCAGCGCATCAGCCGGCTGCCGTCCCGGGCGCGCACGCTGCTGCACTCCATGGCCGTGCTGGGGCGCCCGACCAACCCCAACACCCTGGTCAGCCTGCTCGAGGTGGAGCCGGCCGACGAGCTGCGGGCCCTGACGTTCCTCGCCGAGCAGGGGTTCCTGTTGGGATCGAGCCAGGGCTGGCGCGTGTCCCACCGCCTGCACTGGGAGGTGGCCTACAACTCGATCCCCGCCGCCCGCCGCCAGCAGCTCCACGCCAAGGCGGCCGAGCTGTCCATCGAGCACGGGGGCCCCTCGGCGCTGGTGGCGCATCATCTGTGCGAGTCCGGAGCGCAGGAAAAGGCGGTGCCCTACCTGCTGCGGGCCGGTCGTCGTGCGCTCTACTTCCTCGACGATCAGCTGGCAAGCAGGCTGTTCAACCAGGTGCTGCGCATCGTCCCCGCGCCCCCCACCGAGTTCGTGGGCAAGCGCAAGCCGTGGGTCCGCGCCACCGCCGGGCTGGCCCAGGCGATGAGCGACGCCGGAGACCGCACCGAGGCGCTGCGGCTGCTGCGTCAGGCGGCCAACATGGCCCACAACTGCGGCTGGACCGGGGAGCACACCCGTCTGAGCCAGGAGCTGGCCCGTCTGCGCGACCCCCAGGTCTGACGGACACAAAATGCGCCAGACCCTGATTCCAGGGAACCTGGTGCCCCTGCCCGCTGTCCAACTCCCGTAAGCAACAAGATGGAGAGGCAAGTCGCCTCCCCCGAAACGCTGAAACAGGCACGAGACCGGTTCGGCGGAGCGTGTGGTCGATGCAGGCGTCGTCACACCGCCGGATGGGATCGTGTGCCCGAAAACCCGGAGGAGACCATGTTCGAGACCGCTTCGACCCACGCCACTGTGCCGCCGCCGCCGGTGAATCAGGCGCTCCTATCGCAGGAGCCCAGCGTCGCCATGGCGCACACCGCCTGTCCGGTCTCGGATCCGGGCGTGGAGCTGATGGATGGCTCCCGCACGGTGGAGGTCACGGCGCTGTTCGGCGACACGGTGCTCCAGGTCCGGCACCTCAGCGGCCGGGAGAACGCGACGATCCGGCCCCTGACCTACGGCGTCGCCGGGGCCTCCCTGGCGGCGTGTATCGCCGGCGGCATCCTCGCGCTCATGGGACAGCTCGGCCTGGCGTCGGTGCTGCTCACGCTGGGCGTCGGGGCCGGCGTGCTGGCGCGCTCCCGCATGGAGGCCGAGCGCCGGTCGCCGCACTACTCGCTGGGTGAGGCCTCCGAGGCGGATCTGCACGTGGCCGGCTCGATGGTGCCCGAGGCCTGCTTCCCGCTGGTGGAGGCGGAGCAGGGCCAGCACCTGCTGAACTTCACCCAGGGGATGCAGGGCGACGTCACCGTGGGCGCCGACCGCGTGCCGCTGGAGCTGCTGGTGCGCAGCGGCCACGCCTCGTCGACTCATCGCCCCGGATGCTACAGCTTCCCCATCCCGCGGGACGCGCGGATCAAGGTCGACGTGGGCGACAACACCTTCCTGATCCACTCCGTGGCGCCACCCCGTCAGCTGGCGGGATCGATGCTGGGGCAAGTGGACTGGTCGCGGCAGACGTTCAACGGCGTGTCGTTCGGGGTCCACGCGGTGGTGCTGCTGATGGTGTTCCTCGTGCCGCCGGACAGCCGGGCCCTGTCCCTGGACACGTTCAACATCGACAACCAGCGGGTCAGCACGCGGCTCGTGCCCGTGGTGATGCCCGAGGACACCATGGACCGGCTGCTGCGGCAGAAGACGAAGCCGGAGCCGGCGGGCAAGCCGGGCGCGCTGTTCAAGGGGCCGGCGGGCAAGGCGGGTAACCGAAACTCGAAGCAGCACAACCGCCGCGTGGCGGTGGTGGGCAAGGACGAGGGGTTGAAGCCGGCGCGTGAGCTGGCCGAGGAGGCCGCGCGCAAGGCGGGCGTGCTGGGGCTGCTGGGCGGCAAGACCGGCGCGCGCTTCGCCTCGCTGTTTAGCGACAGCGAGCACGCCCTGGGCAACGACACCGTGGAGGCGCTGGGCAACCTGATCGGCGACCAGACCGGGGAGGCCTACGGCATCGGCGGCGTGGGCATCGCCGGCACCATGCGCGGCGGCGGCGGCGACAACAGCGGCGAGTACGTCGGCACCGGCGGTCCGCTGGGGACCGTGGGCCGCGGGGGCAACGACCCCAACGGCCGGTACTACGGCCTGCGGCAGGGCAAGCTGAAGGACCACAAGACCGGGACCCCCGAGCCCAAGGGCGTGGTCAAGGTCAAGGGCGCGCTGAGCAAGGAGATCATCCGCCGCGTGGTGCGCCGGCACCTGAACCAGGTGCGCTACTGCTACCAGCAGGAGCTGCAGTCGAGCCCCGATCTGTACGGCCGGGTGATGGTGCGCTTCGCCATCGTCGGCACCGGGCAGGTGGCGACCTCGGTGGTGGAGTCCTCCACCCTGGCCAACCACACCGTGGAGACCTGCATCACCCAGGCCGTGCGCCGGTGGCTGTTCCCCAAGCCGGAGGGCGGTGGCACGGTCGTCGTGTCCTACCCCTTCGTGCTGCGCGCCGCCGGGCAGTGATCGCCGCCCGAAACTGACGCTGGACGCTGCCCCCTCCCTCCGCTACCTTTCCCGCCAGTTCGAAAACCGCAACCCCCAGACGAAGCAGCCCAGCAATCCCATGACATCCAAGGACAACGACTTCAACAGTATGGATTTCCGCATGCCCAGCACGCGGCGCCTGCAGGTGGGCGAGGTGATCGACGGCCAGGTGGTGCTGATCGGCGAGTCCCACGTGTTCCTCGACGTGGGGGCCAAGTCGGAGGCGACCATCGACCTGCAGGAGATCACGGACGACGAGGGACATCACGACGTGAAGGTGGGCGACACGCTGCACGCCTACATCGTCTCCGTCGAGCCCGAGGTGGTGCTGTCCTACGCCAGGGCCCGTTCGCACCTCAGCCGCGAGCGGCTGCAGGATGCCTACGACATGGGCGTCCCGGTGCAGGGCAAGGTCACCGGCGTGAACAAGGGCGGGCTCGAGATCGACCTCGGCGGCGTGCGCGCCTTCTGTCCGATCTCGCAGATCGACGTCAACTACTGCGAGGACTCCTCGATCTACCTCGAGCAGACGCTGGAGTTCCGCGTGACCGAGTTCGCCCAGGAGGGGCGAAACGTCGTGGTCAGCCGCCGGGCGCTGCTCCAGGAGCAGCGCGACGAGCAGGCGGAGGTCACGCGGGCCCAGCTGTTCGAGGGGGCGGAGATCGAGGCCGAGGTCGTGACGCTGCAGCCCTACGGCGCGTTTGTCGACCTGGGCGGGGGGATCCAGGGGCTGGTGCACATCTCGGAGATCGGGCACAGCCGGGTGGAGCACCCCGAGGAGGTGCTCAAGGTGGGGCAGAAGGTGCGGGTCAAGATCCTGCGCGTGGAGCCCGACCCGAAGAACCCCAAGCGCGAGAAGATCGGGCTGTCGATCAAGGCCCTGCTGGGCGATCCGTGGGACGGCGCCACCGCCGATCTGGTGGAGGGGGCGACGGTCACGGGGCGGGTGGTGCGGCTGCAGCCCTACGGCGCGTTTGTCGAGATCGCCCCGGGGGTGGACGGTCTGATCCACGTCTCCGAGCTGTCGGACCGCCGGATCAACCACCCGAGCGAGGTGGTGCAGGACGGCCAGACCGTCACCGTGACGGTGCTCAAGGTGGACCACAAGACGCACCGGGTGTCGCTCTCCCTGCTGGGGTCAGGGCAGGGGTCGGGCGAGGATCTGTCGGTGGGTTCCGTGGTGGACGCGGTGGTCAACCGCATCAAGCCCTTCGGCCTGCTGGTGCAGATCAAGGGCGCGGGGAAGAACGCCCGGGGGCTGATCCCCGCCGAGGACACCGGCACCGGCAAGGGCGCCAACCTGCGCAAGGCGTTCCCCGAGGGCACGGAGGTGCGCGCGATGATCACCTCGGTGGAGCCCGACACCGGCCGCATGCGGCTGTCCATCACCGGCGTGGTGGAGCAGCAGGAGCGGGAGGAGTTCGCCCAGCTCCAGGGCGGCGGCGCGACCGCGGGCCAGGCCGCCGGCGGGGGCAAGACCTCGTTCGGCACCCTGGGCGATCTGCTCAAGAGCTCGATGAAGAAGAAGCGCGGTCGGTAGCTCCCGCGACGGAGGCGGCCGAGATGCGGCAGTGATGGCTGCCGTAACGCCCTCGTTCCTCGCCGATCGGCCACGATGCGGCAGTGATGACTACCGCAACGCCCTCGTTCCTCGCCGATCGGCCACGATGCGGCAGTGATGACTACCGCAACGCCCTCGTTCCTCGCCGATCGGCCACGATGCGGTAGTGATGACTACCGCAACGTGGGTGACACCTCCGGTGCTCCGCAATGTCGCAGTTGGTAGCCGGGCTCCGTTTGCCGCTCGGCTGTCCCCCGCGACGGAGGCGGCGAACCACTCGCGGGAGCTCAGAAGAGACCGGGCGCGCTCGGCGTCGGGGGCCCATGCCGCGCCGGAACAGACGTGCGGGTGGACTGCGCAATGGAGGCCGGCTTGGCGGCTCCCGCGAGTGGCTCTCCGCGGATTCGGGTGACGCTGAAGTCTCGGCTGTCCCCCGCGAGTGGCTCTCCGCGGATTCGGGCGAGCGACGTTGAGGTCTCGGGACAGCAGAGCGCGCAATACTCGCCGTCAAATCCCCAGCGCCCGGCTGATCAGCATCACCCCCGCGGGCATGATTGCCATCACCGCCAGGTCGAGAACCGCGCCGTGGCGCAGCATGGCGGTGATCGGCACGCAGCCCGAGCCGTAGATGATGGCGTTGGGCGGGGTGGAGACCGGGAGCAGGAACGCCATGCTGGCCGCCAGCGCCGTGGCCACCGTGGGGGCCACCGGGCTGAGGTGCGCCGCGCGGGCGGCGGCGATGGCCAGCGGACAGACCATCGTGGCGGCGGCGGTGTTGGAGGTGGTCTCGGTCAGCACCAGCGACACCCCGGCGAACAGGTAGGTCAGGGCCCACGGTGAGCGGGCGCCGGTGACGCGCACCAGGGTGGTACCGATGGAGCGCGCCAGGCCGGTGCGGAACATGGCGCCCCCCAGGGACAGTCCGCCGCCGAACAGCAGCAGCGTGCCCCAGTCGATGTTCACCGCCTGGTTCCAGGTCAGGGTGAAGCGACGCTGCTTCCAGTCCACGGGGAGCACGAACAGCAGCACGGCCCCCACCACCGCGGCGGCGGCCTCGGGCAGCTGGTTCTTCAACGCGCGACAGAGCTCGGCCTCCTGGCCCAGGATCAGCGCCAGCACCCCGGGCAGGACCCACAGCGCGACCGTCACGCCGAAGGCCAGCAGCGCGTTGCGCTGGGCCGCGGTCCACGGCCCGAGCGCCCTGCGCTGGGCCGCCACGTGCTCGGCGCTGCCGGTGATCTGCTCCGCCTCCGGCGGCAGGGCGCGACGCATGTAGAGCACCAGCAGCGCCAGCATCAGCAGCATCAGCGGGGTGGTGAGCAGCATCCACTGGAAGAAGGGCAGCTCGATGCCGGCCAGCGCCCGCAGCTGGCCGATGGCGATGAGGTTGGGCGGCGATCCGACGGGCGTGGCGATGCCGCCGATGGAGGCGGCGTAGGCCGTGGTCAGCATCAGCGAGGTGCCGTAGCGCAGCCGGGTGAAGTCCTGCTCGCCGCCCAGCAGCTGCACCAGCTCGGTGAGGATGCTCATGGCGATGGGGTACATCATCGCCGTGGTGGCGGTGTTGGAGAGCCACATCGAGAGCACGGCCACGATCACGGCGAAGGTGACGTGGATCCGCCCCGCGCTGGAGCCGACCCAGGGTCGGGCCAGGATGGCGAAGGCCATGCGCCGATCCAGGCCCGAGGTGCTCATGCCCTCGGCCAGGATGAAGCTGCCGAGGAACAGGAAGATGATCGGGTCGCCCAGCGTGCCGAACATCTGCTTCGCCGTCCCCACGCCGCACAGCGCCCCCAGCGCCGGACCGAGCAGCGCGGTGACCGGGATCGGGACGGCCTCGGTGAGCCACCAGGTGAGGACCCAGGCCAGCACCGCGAGCAGCCGTGCCGGGGGCCGCGGCAGATCCATCGGCAGCAGCAGCAGCAGCACGAAGGCCAGCGGTCCGACCACGAACCCGATGGAGCGCCGACGGTGCTCGAAGCGCAGCTCCGCCTCGGACAGCGTCTCCCGGGCCTCCGACAGATCTCTGAACCGCGTTCGACCGGCCACCGCACCTCCTTGCACCGTGCAGGATAACCCAGGATGGCGGGGTTGGGGCGCGCCTGTTTTGGGCGCCGCCTCAGTCCAGCTGCCGCTCGTGCCAGACGAGCGTGTCGATGCGTCCCCCCGGCCCGCGGCGCGTGACCACCTCGATCTGGTAGCGCAGGCCGCCTGGCTGCAGCTCGGTCGTGGCCGCCCGCCGCTGTTGTCCTCCCGGAAGCGGCCCACGAACGAGCCGCGTCGTCGCGCGCAGGCCGGTCCCCGACAGCCCCTGGTTCAGCGCGGCGTCGGGGATCGTCTGCCCCAGGCGACCGGCCACGATGGTGGCCTCGGCCAGGTTGTGGGCCACCGCGCGCAGGTAGCTCCGGCGCGCCAGCCGATGATCGTGCAGCCCGTGCCGCGCAGGTAGCTCCGGCGCGCCAGCCGATGATCGTGCAGCCCGTGCCGCGCCGTCACCGTGGCGGCCACGGCCATGGCCGCAAGTAGCGCCAGCATCATGGGGAGCACACCGCCCTGCTCTCGATTCATGGTCCCTCCAGCAATACCGTCGCCACCACGGATACCCCTGGCGACGAGCGACACGAGGGTGGCCTGACGCGCCTGGTCCGTCGGGGTGCGCCGAATCCCGGGTGTCCCACGGCCGAGGCCGCCTGGGAGTGGGTCAGCGCCGGTGGGCTGCCCGCCGAGAGCCGCAGGGCCAGCGCCTCGAGGAACTCGGCGACGGCCATCCGGCGCAGGGTCTCACCCACCACCGGCAGCCATCCAGCGAGCCGGGTGGTCAGCTCGGGGCGGCGTCGCAGCAGGAGCGCGGCGCCCGTCACCATCGCCGCGAGCACCACGAGCTCGGTGGAGGATCTGCGCACCCAGTCGCACAGCGACAGCAGCTGCTGCGACATCGCGGGGAGCGCGCCGGCGCCCATCTCCCGGTACAGCCGCTCTAGCCCGGGGGGCGACGACGTAGGCCAGCATCCCCAGCATCAGGGCCAGGGCCAGCAGCAGCAGCCTGGGGTCAGGTCCGGAGCACGGCCGCTCATTCGATCTCGTTCTCCACCGCGGGATCGCCACCACGCTCATCAGCTCGAGCAGGGTGAACCCTCGTTGTCTGCTCCGATTCATGACGCTCCTTGGTGATTCAGCCGGGTGTCCCACTCGGCTTGCAATCCCACCGTGAGTATTGGGGCGCCGTCTCGGTGGGGCCAGAAAACCGCCACCGACATTCATTGACGACAACCGCCCCATGCCCCAGCCTTGAAGCGGTGGCAGGACGGAGGGCAGTCATGGCCGAGCGGACGATCTGTGATGTGTTGCAGCGCAACGCCAGCGAGTACGGCGACGCGCCGGCGTTGACCTGGCGCGAGGGTGGACAGTGGCGGCACCGGACCTGGGGTGAGCACCGGCAGCGCGTGCTGGAGCTGGCTGCGGCGCTTCAGCAGCTGGGGATTGGCCCCGGGGAGCACGTGGCGATCATGGCCACCAACCGCGTGGAGCACGTCAGCGCCACGCTGGCCGTGCAGCACACCGGCGCCACCCCCTCCACGTTCTACGGCACCCTGGCCCCGGAGCAGATCCGCTACGCGGCGGACAACTGCGGCGCGCGGGTGGCGATCCTCGAGGACCTGGAGGTGTTCCGGCGCTGGCGTGACGTGCGGGCCAAGCTGCCCCGGCTGGAGCACGTGGTGTTGATGGAGCAGGGCGCCGAGCTCGAGGGGGTGATCCCGTGGGAGCGTCTGGTGGACGACGGCCGCCGGGCCGAGGCGGCCCAGGCCTGGCGCGCGGTGAAGCCCGACGACCCGGCCACGCTGATCTACACCTCCGGCACCACCGGGCCGCCCAAGGGCGTGGTGCTGACCCACTCCAACTGCGTGTGGGAGGCGCGGACGATCTGCGAGCACATCAACCTGCCGCACGACATGACCACCGTGTCATATCTGCCCCTGGCGCACATCGCCGAGCAGATGGTCACGCTCTACCTGCCGCTGCACGTGGCGGGGGAGGTCTACCTCTGCCCCGACGTGAAGCAGGCGCTGGACTTCGTCCGGCAGGCGCGGCCCTTCGCCTTCTTCGGCGTGCCCCGGGTGTGGGAGAAGATGCGGGCGGCGATGACCGCGAAGCTGGCCCAGACCGGCGGGCTACGCGGCGCCATGGCGCGGGCGGCGATGGCCACCGGCGCCGAGGTCGTGCAGCTGCAGCAGCAGGACCGGCCGGTCCCCGCCGGCCTGCGGTGGCGGCGGGCGATGTGGGATCGGCTGGTGCTGCGCAAGATCCGCGTGGCGCTGGGCCTCGATCGCTGCCAGTTCGCGGCCAGCGCGGCGGCCCCGCTGCCGGTGGACGTGGCGCGGTTCTTTGCGGCGCTGGGCCTGCCGCTGCTCGAGGTGTGGGGCATGACCGAGGTCACCGGCGTTGCCACCTGCCCCACACCCGCGCGGATCAAGATCGGCACGGTGGGGCCGGCGCTGCCGGGGGTGGAGGTGAAGCTGGCGCCCGACGGCGAGCTGCTGGTGCGCGGCCCCAACTGCACCCCGGGCTACCTCAACCTGCCGCAGCAGACCGCCGAGCTGATCGACGCCCAGGGGTGGATCCACACCGGGGACATCGGTCAGCGGGACGGCGAGGGCTACATCAGCATCGTCGATCGCAAGAAGGAGCTGATCATCACCGCGGGGGGCAAGAACATCTCCCCGGTGCTGGTGGAGGGTCTGCTCAAGGAGCACCCGCTGGTGGGGCAGGTGCTGGCCTTCGGCGACGGCCGCCCGTATCTGGTGGCGCTGGTCGTGCTGGACGGCGAGGTGGCGCCGGCCTGGGCCCGGGAGCACGGGATCGAGGTCGCCACCGTGGCCCAGTTGGCGGTTCACCCGCAGGTGCTGGCGGAGATCGACGAGGCGGTGCAGCAGGTCAACCAGCGTCTGGCGCGGGTGGAGCAGGTGAAGCGCCACCACGTGCTCCCCACCGAGTGGACCGCCGAGAGCGGGGAGCTGACCCCCACGCTGAAGCTCAAGCGGCGCGTGATCTACGCGCGATACCAGTCCGAGATCGCCGCGCTCTACGGGTCACGCAGTTGACGTGTTGACGTGTTGGTCACGCAGTTGACGTGTTGACGTGTCCCGGCGTCCACGCTCAGTCGCTGTTGACCGCCAGATCGTCGAGGTACCACCCCGAGTAGTTGACCACCCCGGAGGCCATGAAGTGGAACGTGATGCTGATCGTCTGCCCCACGTACGGCTTGAGGTCCAGGGAGCGCTTCTCCCACGTGGGGGGGACGGGCAGGCTGCCGGTGCAGGTCTGGTGCACCACGACACCGTCGACGCGGATCTCGGTCCAGTCGAAGGTCAGGAAGTAGTCGGCCCACTCCCAGTAGGTCAGGCGCGGGCTGGGGAGCGTGGAGGGGAGCGAGACCTTCAACGTCAGCACGCTGTCGTCGGTGACGCTCCCGTTGCTGCAGGAGGACTGCGCGTTCTCCAGCGGAGAGTAGCAGTCGTTGAGCTTGGTGCCCCACATCCCGCTGCCCGAGTGACCCGCGGAGGGTGGGTAGTAGGTTGTGGTGTCGCAGGAGCTGCCGGCGACGAAGGCCAGCTGGCCCCACTCCCAGTCCCGGGTGCCCGCCAGTTGCCCGTCGTTCTGTTCGAAGTCGAGGAAGAAGGGGGCGTTGTGGATCTGGGCCTGGGCCAGGTCCTGGTTCGAGGGGCTGTCCACGCTGCCGTCGGTGAGTAGCGGCTTCTGGTCGAGCTTCACCGGAGGCACGTCCGGTGCGCCCAGATCTGCCGCGCCATCCGGACGAGAGCTGTCGTCGCTGCAGTTCCAGATTGTGAGGAGGCTGAGTGCGAGCGCCAGGCGTGTGAGCATGTGACCTGCCAAGTCGAAGCTATGGAACAATTGTACCATCTTTGCCCGGATGGGCGATTTTCCCCCACTTGACCGGCTCTCGACCCTTGCCCCAGGATAGTGCGCGCGAGACACGTAGCTGTGCGGAGCAAGGAGGCATCATGCGACACGGGTGGAGCTGTTGGACCCTGACCCTGGCGCTCGTCGGTGTGGTGGGGTGTTCCGACAACGGGGGCCAGTCCGACGGTCCGACGCCGACGCCGGACGCGAAGGTCGGCGATCACGGCGCGCCACCGGAGGCGCGCCCCGAGGCCGCCCTGCCGGATGGTCCGCTGGCCGACACGCTGGCCACCACCACCGAGCAGGAGCCGAACAACGGGGCCAGCGCCACCGACTACAACACGGTCCAGGTGCCGGCGTCGATCACGGGGGCCATCGGCACGCCGGGCGATCTCGATCTGTTTGGCGTGGCGGCGCAGGCCGGGGATCGCTTCGCGGTGACGCTCACGAGCGACGGCACGCTGCAGCCGCACCTGACGATCTTCGACCCCGCGGGCAAGCTCCCCACGGCGATGAACCCCGGTCCGGGCGGGACGCTGCTGGCGGAGTACTACGTGCTGCAGAGCGCCGCGCTGATCATCGGGGTGCGCGACGCGCGCAACGTGGGCAGCGGCTCGCAGAACGTCGGTGGCCCGGCCTTCGGCTACACCCTGAGCCTGCTGCCCCTGACCCGGGCGCCGATGAACATCACGGTGGGCGGGCAGCAGAGCGCGAGCCTGGCTCCGGCGGGGACGGTCCGCGTGTTCGCCTTCAGCGCCGGGGAGCACGACGAGCTGGTGCTGCAGGTGCTGGCCAAGCAGCTGGCGCCGCCCTCGGACGTCGACTCGCGTCTCAGCCTGTTCTACCCGGCGCAGAAGGCGTGGCTCGGGACCAACGACGACCGTACGCCGGGGGCGGGGGACTCGCTGCTCCAGGGCAAGATGCCGTTCGCCGGCACGTACCACGCCATCGTCGAGAACGAGGCGTCGACCATCGGTGCGAACCTGAGCTTCACGCTGAAGCTGGACAAGAAGTAGCCACCGACCGCGTCACGACTCCAGCGCGCGGCGCACCATCTGCAGCAGCTGCTGGACGGAGAACGGCTTCTGCAGCAGATGGATCCCCTCATCCAGTACACCCTGGCGCGCGATGACATCGTCGGGGTAGCCCGACATGTACAGCACCCTCAGCCGTGGATCGCGCTGCTTGAGTCGATCGAACAGCTGACGTCCGTTGAGCCCGGGCAGGATCACGTCGGTCAGCAGCAGGTCCAGCTCCCGCTCCACACGCTCCAGCGCCTGCTCCGCGTTTTGGGCCGAGAGCACGTGGTACCCGTGACGGCGCAGCACGGTGGTGGCCAGGCGCAGCACGGGCTCCGAGTCCTCCACCACCAGCACCCGCTCGCCGTTCCCCGCGGTGGTTCCCACGGCCGGCCGGGTGATGTGCTCCCGGGCCGTGGTGCTCTGCTTGAGATAGACCTCGAACGTCGTGCCCTGTCCCGGCTCGCTGTGTACCAGGATCTGGCCGCCGTGCTGCTTGACGATGCCGTGAACCACGGCCAGCCCCAGGCCGGTGCCACCCCCCGGATCCTTGGTGGTGAAGAACGGCTCGAAGATGCACGCGGCCGTGGCGGGGTCCATGCCGTGTCCCGTGTCGGTCACCCGCAGCACGGTGTAACGCCCGGACTCCAGCTCGCGCCGCTCGCAGTCGGCCTGGCCGAGCTCGACCTCCTTGACCTCGATCGTAAGTCGTCCGCCGTCAGGCATGCTCTCCGCGCCGTTGAGCGCCAGGTTGAACAGGATCTGGTTCAGCTGACTGCGGTCGCCCAGCACCAGACGACTCGGAGCGCACACCATCTGCAGCTCGATGTTTTCCTGCAGCAGCCGTCGGAGTATCTTCTCCGCGTCCAGCACGACCTGGCCCAGATCCACCGCCACGACCTTGAGCACCTGTCGGCGACCAAACGCCAGCAGCTGCTGGGTCAGGGCCTGCGCGTGGTTGGCGGCGTCGAAGATCTGCTGCATCTCGTCGTACCACCGATCCTGTGCCTGCATGTCGATCAGCGCCATGTCGGCGAACCCGATGATCGGGGTCAGCAGGTTGTTGAAGTCGTGGGCCACCCCGGCGGCCAGTCGGCCGATGGCCTCCAGCCGCTGAGACTGCTGCAGCTGCTGCCGCAGCTGCGTCTGCTCGGTGACATCGCGTACGTATTCGATCACCCCCTGCGCCGCGCCAGTCCGCTGGTCCACCAGCGGGAAGGCATACAGATCGAGCCAGCCGGTGATCGCGCCGCCAGCGCCGCGCCGGGGCACCGTCTCCATCGTGGACTGGCCGGTCGCCATTGTTTGGCGTGTGGGGCACACCTGACAGGGGCGGTCGGTGCCGTGGTACGCCTCGTGACACCGCTTGCCCGTGAGCGGCATGGCGTGGGCGTACCACCGCTCCATGGCCGGGTTGGTGCGCAGGATGCGCAGCTCGCTGTCCAGCACGCTGATGCCATCCTGGATGCTGGCGAACACGTCCGACAGAAAGCGCTCGCTCTGGTGCAGCGCGTCGCTCGCCGTCTCCTGCATGGCGTTTGTGCCCGCCTCGAGCTGCCCCAGCCGCCCCTCCAGCTCGACGACCCTCGCGGCCAGGTGATCGCGCTCCCGCCTCAGATCTGACTCGTCTCCCATCCGGACCCTTACACTGAAGGGGCGATCCTAGGGGATCGGGGGACGGGGTTCAACCGGAACTACCCCAGGCGTTGACGGAACGCGTCCAGGCCCACCTCGTCCAGCACCTTGCCCAGCCGCTTCTTGATCCCGATCTCACGGTACAGATCGATCACGCGGCCCACCATGGTCTCCGCCTGCTCGTCGGACAGCTGCTCCACCAGCACCTGCCCCAGCCGCGGGCTGGGCCCCACCGCGCCGCCCACCTCGAGGGTGTAGCCCTTGCGGTTGCCGATCAGGCCGATGTCCCGCACGTGGCCCTCGGCGCAGTCCATGGGACAGCCCGAGATGGAGATCTTTAGCTTGTTCGGCGCCGGCTGGTTGACGTGGCGTCGCTCGATGCGCAGCCCGAGACCCAGCGCGTCCTGCTGGCCCATGCGGCAGTAGGTCGTACCGGGGCAGGCCTTGATGCTGCGGATGCACAGCCCGAAGGCGTGGCCCGGGGTCATCCCCAGGTCGCTCCACAGCGCGTCGAGATCCTGCTCACGGACGCCGATGATCGCCAGGCGCTGGGAGGAGGTGAGCTTGATCGCCTTGGCGCCATGGCGCTGGGCCACGTCGGCGATGCGCCGCAGGAGATCGAAGTCGGTGATCAGTCCGCAGGGGATCCGCGGCGTGACGGCGTACGTCTCGCCGTCGCGCTGCACGATGGCCCCCTGGTCCAGGATGTCGCTCTTGTTGCCCATGGCCCGTTTCTTGTCATCGCGTCGCCAGGGTGTCAAGCCAGCACGACGCGACGCATGTCGTCCACCACCTGCGTGAGCGCCAGCTCGGTGGCGCGACGTGCGCGGTCGAAGGCCACCCGACCGCGTTGCAGGGCGAAGGGGTGCACCCGGGGCAGCCCCTGGATCGCCAGCGTGGCCATCCGGGGCCGGGTCGGGATCTGCATCGCGCCCGCCGTGCGCCAGGGCGAGCGGCTGGCGATGTGGTGGAACAGCAGCCGCGTCCCGTGGGGCATGCCCGCCAGGCCGGGGCGGTCGGCGATGCCGCCGTCGAGGTGCGGTCGGCGTTCGATCCACACGGGGTGGAACATCAGCGGCACGGCGCAGGAGGCGCAGACGGCCAGCGCCAGCTCGCCTCGCTCCAGCACGCGGGTCCGGGCGCGCAGCAGATCGTAGCTCGACACCGCCACCGGGACGCGCGTCTCGTCGAAGCGCGCCACCGGGAGCAGCGCCTGCAGCCGACGCCGGAACAGCCGTCCGCGCAGCAGCCCGGCGCCGGGCGCCGGATCCCAGAAGTCCGACCGCCGCAGGTGCATCAGCTCCCCCGCGATGGTGGCGGCGTCGACGCCCGCGGCCCACAGGCTCCCCACCAGCGCACCGGCGCTGGAGCCGCTGATGCGCACCGGCAGCAGGCCGCGTTGCTCCAGCACGCTGAGCATGCCGGCGTGGGCGAAGAAGGCGAAGAACCCGCTGGACAGGGCCAGGGCGAAGGGCTCCCGGGCCAGCCACTGCTGCAGTGTGGGTCGAGCGTTCATCGCCTCCGGTGTTAGCTCACTGGCAGAAGACGCGCCACTCGAAGATCATCGGGTTCTGCGCGTAGCCCGCGGTGGTGGCGTGCGCTCCATAGAGCCGCAGCCGGGTGGTGCTGACCTTGGGCACGCTCTGCGTCCAGTCGTTGGACTTTCCGGCGACGGCGACGAGGTTGACCCATGCGCCGCCGTCCCAGTACTGCAGCGTGCCGCCGGCCAGCGTCCGACCGGTGGAGGTGCCGCACACGGAGGTGGAGGCCGGGACGGTGTCGAACCACACCTGGCTCAGGGTCACCGGCGCGCTCCAGATCAGCTGGAGCCAGGCGCTGCCCGGGGTGCTGGAGGCGGTGATCCAGTGGAACTTGCAGCTGGACTCGAGCAGGTTGTTGTTGAGCTGCGCCGGCTCGTAGCCGGCCATCGAGCCGCCGCCGCTGGAGCTGGCCGTGGCGGCAGGCGCCAGGTTGACCAGCGGGTCGCACACGACGCAGGTCGTCCCGTTGCAGCTCGCTCCCCCGGCGCAGGCGGGCCCGCTGCCCGTCGTCCCCAGCGTGCTGCCGCAGCGGCACTTGCCGCCGTCGCAGCTCTCGGTGGCGCCGCACGCCACACCGCAGGCGCCGCAGGACGACGTGCTCAGCGCCAGGTCGACACACCCGACGCCGCTGCAGCAGGTGCTGCCGCCGGTGCAGGGGGTGCCCCCGTTGCAGGTGCAGCCGCCGGAGCCGGAGCATATATTGCCCGCCGTGCACAGCGGACCCTCGTCGGTCTTGCCGTCGCAGTTGTCGTCTGTCCCGTTGCAGGTCTCGGGCTGCTGTTCGATCTGGATCGTCGCCGCGCAGGTGAAGGACGATCCCTGGCACTGTCGCGTCCCGTCGTCGCACACCCCTGGAAATCCGGTGTGGCAGGCCTGCCCGATGTCGGTGGAGCCGTCCTGATCGAGATCCACCTCGTCAGCGTCCTGGTCACAGTCGTTGTCCACGCCCGTGTTGGCGCAGTCCTCCAGCGCGCCGGGGTAGCGCGTCTTGTCGCCGTCGTCGCAGTCCAGCAGCGAGATGCACAGGCCGTCGGGATCGTCGGTCCCCGGCGCGCAGTGTCCGTCGCCGTCGTGATCCAGCACCCGGGGCAGATCGGAGGTCGTCTCCGGCACCGGGTCCGTGATATCGCGCTCGTGATGCGTGTCGCTGGACGACCCGTCCGGCGGATCGCTCTGGGTCCCGGTGGCGCAGCCGCCCAGCAGCAGCACCAGCACCATGCCACGTCTCACCAAGCTCCTCGCCTCCCGTGATTCTAGCTTGCCTCAGGGGCGCGTTGCAGGGCAACTCGTGTTGCCGGTATCCTTGCCCCATGCGGCTCAGCGACCACATCGACAGGGACATGGTCTTCATCCTTCGTGGCGTCCGCGGAAAGCGTGCGTTTCTGGCGGTGTTGATCAACGAGCTGGCCAGCCCGGCCCTGGCCCGGCTGCTGCTGCAGGGAGCACGAACATGACGACGGCGAGCCTTTCACCTGCGGTGGGGTTCAAGAGCCCCACGGGATATCTGGTGTTCGACCTGGAGAGCGTCCCCGACGCCGCGCTGTATGACCCACCGCCCGTGGCGCCCGGGCAGGAGCGCCCGTTTGCGCCGCTGTATGCCCAGCAGGTGGTGGTCATCGGTGCGCTGTGGCTGGATCCGGGCTACCGCGCCCGGCGGCTGTGGGTCGTGGAGGGGGACGATGAACGGTCGCTGCTCCAGGGGCTCTCCGACTTCATCCAGCACCATCGCCCGGTGCTGGTGACGTTCAACGGGTGGGGCTTCGATCTGCCGGTGGTGATGCTGCGGGCGCTGCACCACGGTCTGGCCATGCCGTGGTACTTCGAGGAGCAACGCTACCGCGACCGCCGCGACGAGGAGGGGCACGTCGACCTGTGCGATGCCCTGGCGCTGCACGGTCGACGGGGGCTGGGGCTGAACATGGCCGCGCGCCTGGTGGGGCTGCCGGGAAAGCTGTCGGTGGACGGCAGCCAGGTGGAGCCGATGTACCACGCGGGCGAGCTGGCCGCGATCCAGCGCTACTGCCTGGTCGATGTGGCCCAGACCGCGCTGTTGCTCCTGCGCTACCGCCTGTTGCAGGGCCGACTGACCCGGGCCGAGCACGATCGCGCGGCGGCGGACCTGTTCCAGGCCCTGCGCCAGGACGGGCGGCTGGGTGAGCTGCTGCAGGCCATGACCGTCGACGGTGAGTAGCCGACACCCTCCGCACCGTATATAATCCGCACATGGTCGGAAAGAGAGGTCTCATGCGACACCGCCTGCTGGTCGTGCTGGTCGGGATGCTGTCCTCGGTCAACGCAGTGGCTCAGGATCTGATCGTCGATGGCACCAGCGTGACCCTGGGCGGGATCAAGACCTACGGCAAGGTGGAGGTGAAGAACGGGGGCAAGATCCTGGTCCCGGTGTTCAACGGCACGGACAAGGTGAACACCGGCAACCTGCAGATCCACGCCAACACGATCCTGGTGGACGCCACCAGCGCGATCCTGGCCGACGGCAAGGGCTACCAGCCCAAGATGTGCGACCACGGGCCGGGGGCCACCGCCACCGCCGGAGGACGCGGCGGCTGCGCGGTGCTGGACTCCGGGGGCGGCGGGGCGCACTTCGGCCGTGGCGGCCGGGGGACCAAGGACTGCAACTGCGTCTCGCCCACGGCCACGTGCCAGTTCCCGGTGGAGTTCGAGGAGGACTGCGGCACGCTGGCGGCCAACGGCACCTCCTGCAGCTTCGCCGCCGGCACCCCCGGCGGTGTCTGTCCCGCCGCTGGCGTGTGCTACAACTACGACGGCCTGCCCAGCGTGGCGGGGCAATCGTACTGGCACTCGATCTATCAGCCGGAGTTCGGCGCCGCGGGGGGCGACAAGGGCTGCCGTGACGGCTTCGACACCTGCTCCGTGGCGGGCGCCGGGGGCGGGCGCATCGTGCTGGCCGCGGTCAACGCCGGCAAGACCGGGGTGCTCACGATCCAGGGCCAGGTCAGCGCCAGCGGTCATCGCGGCTGCGGCTCGGGCAACGACTCCGGCGGCGGGGGCGCCGGCGGCTCGCTGCTGCTGGTGGGAGACACGGTCAACATCGTCTCCACGGCCAAGATCAGCGCGGCCGGCGGGCTGGGGGGCGACACCAACGCCAAGCAGCCGGGCTCCACCTGCCCCACCTGCGCCCAGGCGCCGGGCGGGACGTGTGACGACTGCGGCGGCGGCGGCGGCGGTGGGATCATCAGCGTGCTGGCGGGCAAGCCGGCCAGCATCGCCTCCCTCGCGGTGTTCAACGTCGCCGGGGCCAAGGGCGGCACCTGCACCATCTGCAAGGGCGAGGCCGGAGGCGGCGCGGGCGAGCTGCAGCTGTCGGGGGCCTACACCGGCGAGTTCTGCGACGGCTACGACAACGACTTCAACGGCGTGGTGGACGACGGGCTGGGTAACGTGAGCTGCGGCACCGGCGCCTGCCAGAAGACGGTCCCGCAGTGCACGGCGGCCCTGCCCAACGACTGCGCCCCGCTCTCCACCCCCAGCTGCCAGCCCCCGCTGACCGACACCCGCAGCCGCTTCATGGTCATCGTCGACACGTCGGGGTCGATGCTCACCGACCTGAACGGGAACTACACCTTCGGCGACGGCTCCCTGGGACACGAGGGCCTGAACACCGACAGCGACGGCAAGACCAACGACAGCCGGCTGTACAAGGCCAAGGCGGCGCTGACCAAGGTCATCTCGGCCTACCCCGAGATCGACTTCGGCCTGGCGCGCTTCGCCCAGGGCGTGGATCTCAAGGTCAACTGCCAGCTGGCGCACTGGTTCGAGTGCGCCGGGCTGTGCTGCACCTACGACAACCCCACCAACAACACCGGTGGGACGCCGCCCGAGGGTCCCTGCAGCATCATGGTCGGCACGACGAACGTCACGGTCCAGCCCACCTCCCCCGGCGATGAATGCATCAACTACGCCGGGTGGTGCGGCCAGCCGCATCGCGGCGCCGACGTGCTGGTGGGCTTCGAGAAGCCCATCGGGCAGAAGCTGATGTGGCTCGATCACAAGGAGAGCAAGTTCATCAAGGACATCACCGAGGGCAATCACTGCAGCTACGCCACGGGCGGCGACTGCGAGCTGCGCGGCACCGGGCCCACGCCGCTGGCCGGCGCGCTGTACGCGGCCAAGGCCTACGTCGTCGGGCAGAAGGCCAGCGACCCCATCGGATTCTGCCGCAAGTACGCCACGATCCTGCTCACCGACGGCGCGGAGACCTGCAACGGCGATCCCAAGACGGCGGCGGCCACGCTGCTGACGACGGGGATCGAGACCTATGTCATCGGCTTCTCCGTGCTGGTCAGCGAGAAGGCGCAGCTCGACACCATCGCCAACGCGGGCTCCACCAGCGGCACCCGGCCGGCGTTCTTCGTCGGCGACGAGAACCAGCTTGCGGCGGCGCTGGCCTCCATCGTGGCCGACTCGGTGGTGTTCGAGAAGTGCAACAACAAGGACGACGACTGCGACCTGCTGGTGGACGAGGACTTCCCGCTCAAGGGGCAGCCGTGCAACAACGGCCTGATGGGCATCTGTTACAAGATCGGGCAGTACGTGTGCAAGGCCGACGGCAGCGGCGTGGTGTGCAACGCCCAGGCCGTCAGCGGGTTGCCGGAGAAGTGCAACGGCCTGGACGACGACTGCAACGGCGCGGTGGACGACGTGAACCAGACCTGCACCACCGACGCCAACTGCCAGGCCTCGGTGGGCAACGCCACCTGCTCCTCGGGCAAGTGCATATGCCAGGTCTGCGCGCCGCAGCCCGAGGTGTGCAACGGCAAGGACGACGACTGCGACAACGTGGTGGACGAGGACTTCACCTCCCAGCCCTGCGGCAAGGACCTCGGGGAGTGCAAGCCGGGCAACACCAAGTGCCTCGGCGGCAAGATCATCTGCGACGGGGGCTCGGCCCCCACCACCGAGCTGTGCAACGGGCTGGACGACGACTGCGACGGTACGCGGGACTGGATGAGCGAGTCCTGCTACAGCTACCCCACCGGCTGCACCCAGGACCCCACGACCAAGCTGTGGACCTGCACCGGCTTCTGCAAGGCCGGGATCCGCACCTGCACCGCGACCCAGACGGCCGGGACCTGGTCCGGGGTGTGGAGCAGCTGCGTGGGAGACCTGGGCCCGGGCAAGGAGGAGTGCAACGGGCTGGACGACAACTGCGACGGCCAGGTGGACGAGATGGCGGAGTGTCCCGCCGGGTCGCAGTGCATCAACGGCGCCTGCACCCTGCCCTGCGGGGCCGGCGAGTTCATCTGCCCCAAAGGTCAGATCTGCAAGGACGACTGGTGCATCCCCGATCCGTGCGACGCCGACACCTGCGGCGCGCTGGGCTGGATCTGCAAGGCCGGTCAGTGCATCAACCCGTGCCTCAACGTCACCTGCCCCGGCACGTTCGACAAGTGCGTCAAGGGCGCCTGCGTCGATACCTCGTGCTACAACCCGAAGAACGCCTGCCCTCAGGGCCAGGTCTGCGTCCAGGGCGAGTGCCAGGCCGACCCCTGTGTCGGTGTGAGCTGCGGGACCGACAGCTTCTGCAGCGACGGGGCCTGTGTCAAGCTGTGTGACGCCGTGGTGTGCCCCTCGGGGGAGATGTGCAAGGTCGTGTCCCAGAGCGGGTCCCCCGTGGCGTCCTGCGTCAAGGACGCGTGCGCCTCCCAGAGCTGCGACGCGCCCTACGTGTGCCAGGACGGCACGTGCGTCAAGGATCCGTGCAACACGGTGAGCTGCCCCACGGGGCAGATCTGCATCGCCGGCGCGTGCGTCGCCGATCCATGCGAGAAGGTCACCTGCCCCACGGGCTACAGCTGCAGCGAGGGGATGTGCGCCTCCAGCCGGACGGGCACCACGCGCGACATGCTGGCCACCGGCGCCGGCGGCTGCAGCTGCAGCATGGAGCGCGGCGCGAGCATCGGGGCGAGCCCGCCGCTGTTGGCGCTGCTGCTGCTGGGGCTGGTCCTTCGTCGCCGTGGGCGGAGCGGGGGTGACGCATGAGAGCCTCGGCGCTGCTGCTGCTGTTTCTGGCCGCGTGCCAGCAAGACCCCTACCGCGTGCGGACCTTCGACGACGACGGCGGCAACGGGGACGGAAGCTGGCTCGACACCCAGACCCTGACCGACGGGCCGCGGCACGACGGTGTCACCGACGCGACGCTGCCGGACCTGGTGGGCTACGACGCCTGCCTCCAGCTGCCCGAGGTGTGCAACAACGCCGACGACAACTGCAACAACCAGATCGACGAGGGGTTCGACAAGCTGACCGATCCGCGCTACTGCGAGAGCTGCAAGGGGTGCATGGATCTGCTCAAGCTCAACGCCTACCCCGAGTGCGTGGGCGGCGTGTGCGGGATCAAGAGCTGCATGGCGGGCTACGAGGATCTCGACCCCGCCCAGCCGGGTTGCGAGTACCCCTGCACCAAGACCGGCGTGGAGATCTGCGACGGGGTGGACAACGACTGCAACGGCAAGGTAGACGACGGCGTGACGCTGACCCAGAACATCTGCAAGGTCGCACCCAACACGCCCTGCGCCGGCGCCACGGCGGTGTGCAAGGGGGCTCAGGGCTGGCAGTGTGTGTACAGCGCCGACGTCGAGCTCCAGCCCTGCGTCGTGGACGCCGACTGCGGAACGGGCTGGAAGTGCTTCGGCGGGGTGTGCCCCGGCATCGTGATCACCGACGAGAAGAAGTGCGACGGCAAGGACGGAGACTGCGACGGGGTGGCGGACGATCCGTGGGCCAACCCCTCGCTGCCCAACGCGCTGGGCAGCGACTGCGACCCCGACCCGACCAAGCTGGGCATCTGTCGCCCCAAGGGGCTGTGGTCCTGCGACACCGCCGGCACGGCGGTGACGTGCAAGCAGACCCAGGCCGGAAAGACCGCCACCGACGAGCTGTGCAACGGGCTGGACGACGACTGCGACGGGAAGGTGGACGAGGAGACCGGCGATGCGGCGGGCAAGGGCGTGGTGGATGCCATGTTTCACGTTCAGCGCAAGGTGGGCACGGTGAACTACAACTTCTATATCTACGCCCACGAGGCGTCGCGCCCCGACGCCAGCGCCAGCGCCGCGGGGAGCAGCGGCGCGCGGGCCTGCTCCACCAAGGGGGTGCTGCCCTGGGCCAGCGTGACCTACGCCGAGGCCAAGGCGGCCTGTGTCGCCAGCGGCAAGCGGCTGTGCAGCGGGGCCGAGTGGGTCGTGGCCTGCCAGGGCGCCGGCGCCACGCTGTATCCCTATGGCCCGGCGTACCTGGCCCCGGCGTGCAACGGCGTGGACGCCACGCCGGGCAAGCCCGCCGCCACGGGCTCGTTCACCGGCTGTGAGGGCGGCGAGAGCGGAATGTTCGACATGAGCGGCAACGTGCGCGAGTGGACCAGCGAGAAGCGCGGCACCTCGGGCACCAAGTCGGTATACGTCGTGCGTGGCGGTGCGTATCACACCCCGGCGCCTGGCCTGATCTGTACCTTCGACCTGTCCCAGGCGGTGGAGGACGTGGTGCTGCCCGCCATCGGGTTCCGCTGCTGTTCGGACACGGCGCCGTGAGGGGGCGACTCTTGCTGCTGGCGGCGCTGCTCATGCCGTGGGGGTGCTCCGACGACGGCGGGTCCAGCGGGCCCACCGGGCCGCTGAAGGCCGACGAGCTGTACCAGGCTTGCCTGCGCACCGCGGCCTGCGGGATCAAGCCCCAGCCGCGGCTGTCGAACTGCGTGGACTACTATCACACGATGCTCAGCAGCCTGGGGCTGGCGCCGCTGTACGACGCGCTGTACCGCTGCGTGAACCGCGGCGCCGACTGCGTCGAGATC
>Ga0210044_10001322_pt1 | contig 37769 bp, 32 predicted proteins | sample CryGey13umfilter_2_FD_183959 | JGI IMG/M metagenome (GOLD analysis project Ga0210044, IMG submission 183959) | Groundwater microbial communities from aquifer in Utah, USA - Crystal Geyser 4/9/14 3 um filter (SPAdes) (version 2) | ecosystem: Environmental > Aquatic > Deep subsurface >... | reverse complement strand
GGATTCTCATGCTTCGACTGCCACAGCCCGCACGCCAACCCGGCGAGACTGCTTGGGTACAATAATACTGGGCAGGCGGTCGGCACAACGTCTGGCGGGAAAATCTACGGTATCTCCAACCCGGGCCACGATATACTGCCAAACGATACAACACATCTCGGCAACGACCCTGTGTACCTCTCGGGCAGTTGGCTCTTAATAAAAAACCCTGATCACGAGCTTGCCTCGTCGGCGGAGAGCAACATCAGTTACTACGACGTTGATCAGGGCTCGGTGGTTTCCACAAGCGTGACGCAGGGCCAGGAGATCAGCGACATGCTCTTTGCTTTCTCTGAGGTAATCAATGGGGAGGCCACTGTTACCTCAGGGCAGCTTTACCAGTTCAGCGCCGATACGGCGTATCCCATCAACAAGCTTCCCATTGATTGGAATGTGCCGATCGGCGGCGCCAACGACGCCTCGTCCCCGCGTTCGGGCTTTACCGTGCGCAACGCCGCCGATAGCATTTGGAGTGTCTCCGAGTTCTGCACCGATTGCCATGACGGCAACGCGGGCCTGCATACGACAGAGGTGCCGGTATTCAGCGAGGACCGTGCGCTCCGCGCAGCGCAGAACAACAGCCCGCCCCCCGATTGGAAGAACAGCTACGACCTGGCGTACGGCCACGACGAGCAATCGCGGCAGCAGTGCAAACGCCAGCTGCGGTTTAACCCGGAGGACGGACAGGACTTTGGGCCAAACTGCCGTAACTGCCATAAGGGCTCAAGCGGGTGCAGGACGTGCCATCAGGAGCCCCTTGCAAATTACACGATAAGCCCGCCCGCATACACTGTGGATAGCGCTACCGCAGCAAACGACGCCCTCGAGCTTTCCACATACTCCGTGTTTTTAACGAGTACTGGGGCAGACAATATGGTCGTCGAAAGCCCGACCTACAAGTTCTACAAAAAATCGCGCACGGTGGATTGGTCGAATACCTGGAGAACGGCATCGGGATTTGTCGCGAGCGGGCAGCGGATGGCGACCGGGCAGGAAAACGCGAGCGGGGTCGGCTCCCCCTGCGCCGATGACGGCTTCAGTTGGCCGCATAGAACATTGGGCTTCAAGATGCTCAAAGACGACCTCTTTGGCCTCGACTTCAACGGACAGCCGATCTCGGTAGGCGACTCAAGACACGACGGGGCCAACGCCTACGCGGTCCACGATCTTGACAGCGTTTGCTTGGATTGCCATAATCCGACGATCTGGAATGCAAGCAGCACGGCCACGCATACCGATACCGCAAGCAATCCCTACAACGATGAGTTGTTGCTCAGGGGATTACCGTAGGGGTCTCTTTTTGTCTTCGAAAATTTTAGCCGGGTTGTCGCGTACGAACTGCTGCGCCCGCTCGAAGCCGACATATCCGGCTGCAACCTCAAGCGCCTCCGTAAAGTCGGGGGCGCGCCGGTCTGGCGCATGGGAATCCGTTGCTAAAATATCGACCTGCCCCCGCTTTAGAAGTTCGATCGCCGTATCAAGGCATGCCCTATCCAGCTCTCCGGTTAAGCTGCTTGAGTTTACCTGGACGATACAGCCAAGGTCGATGTACCTCTTCAAGCGATCCGGTTTCCTTTGGATGTCGTAAATCCTCTCTGGGTGCGCCAGAATGGGGTTCCAGCCATCAATGCGCATTCTGAATATAACGTCCTCGGCGAAGGGCGGAATGCCCTCAAACGGGAACTCAAACAGGATGTAGCTGCTTTCCGCAAGCGGGAGCACCTCGCCCTCCCTCAACTCGCGCGGCAAATCCGGGCTTATCCTTAGCTCATTACCCGGATACACCTCTATCGGCACGCCGTCTTTGCGCAGCTCAGCACGTAAAAGCTTAACGACCGCCATTATCTCGCTTTTTGACGGCCGGTGATAATTATTATGGTGCGGCGTCGCGACGATCTTCGTAATCCCGTTTTTAAGCGCAACCCGAGCCATCTCGACCGCCCCGGAAAGCGTAGCCGGCCCATCATCAAGTCCGGGCAATATGTGATTATGCGTATCGATGTATCCATCCGCCAAGGTTGTTCCTTAGATTTATGTCAGCGGGCTCTTTCTATTATTGTCTGTTTCTTATTCTCCATCAAAAAGCGCTGCTGTCCATTGTTTAAGAGTGATATTTTAGCGAGGTTACTTTTTATGCGCACAAGCGTATATCTTTTGATAGCAATTCCGTAGCATCTTCAGCAGTTAGCGGGTGGCTAACAATATAGCCCTGTACAGCGTCGCATTTAAGGGAGCGCAGGAACTCCAACTGCTCGACTGTTTCCACACCTTCGGCAATCGTTTTAAGTTTAAAGTTATGCGCCAATGTAATGATTGCTCTTACAATTGCAACGTCATCTGAGTTATTTGTAATATCGCGTATAAAAGATTGGTCAATTTTTAAATTATTTACCGGAAACTTTTTAAGGTAGCTAAGGGAGGAATAGCCTGTTGCAAAATCATCAATTGAGATTTGTACCCCAAGCTCTTTTAATCTGCGAAACGATGTGGCTGTGGCATCTATATCTTTTATGATTGCATTTTCAGTAATTTCAATATCCAGGCGCTTCGGACTAAAATTAGTTTCTCTCAGCACTCGATCAACCATTTCTACGAGATCTTGCTGTTGAAACTGCTTTGGTGACATATTTATCGCTATCCGCATAGCCGGAAAACCCGCGTCTTGCCAGATCTTATTTTGCCGGCAGGCTGTTTTAAGCACCCATTCTCCTACGGGTGCGATAAGGCCAACGTCCTCTAAGATAGGAATAAACTCGGTTGGATAAACCATTCCGAACTCGGGGTGCTGCCAGCGAAGTAGCGCCTCCATCCCAAAAATCTCACCCGAGACGAGATCCACTTGAGGTTGATAATATATGACAAACTCTTCCTGCGCTAATGCTTTATATATCCTATTTTCAAGAACTAACCGCTCAGAAGTTTTAGCATTCATGGACGCCGTGTAAAGCTGGTAATTGTCCCTGCCCTGGGCTTTGGCGCGATATAGGGCTGTGTCTGCATTTCTTAAAAGAGTTTGAGAGTCTTTGCCGTCATGCGGATAAATACTAACCCCGATACTGGTTGTAGTGTGAAGCTCGTTACCATCAAAGTTGAAGGATAGCTTAAGAACTTCTCGGATTTTCTCGGTGATTTTCACCACATCATCTTCATTGTTGATTTGCTTTGCAAGCAGTATAAACTCGTCTCCCCCTAAGCGGGCGATGGTGTCATTTTCTCTAAGACATCCTATTAACCGCTCAGCGACTCCTTGAAGCAACTGATCCCCGACAGAATGGCCCAATATATCATTGATGACCTTAAAATTATCAAGGTCAAGAAACATTACGGCGATCATTTCTTTGTTGCGATATGCGTACGATACCGCCGAGTTAAGGCGGTCGGTAAACAAGGTTCGATTCGGAAGACCGGTTAAGATATCATAATATGCCATGTAATTGAGGACTTCTTCTGTTTTCTTGCGGTCAGTTATGTCTTCGAAGCTCTCGACGCCGCCTATAATGTTTCCTTGTACATCTCTTAATACGTCTACATTTTTCGAAAGTACCCGTTCCTCACGGTCTTTTCTTCTGATGATGCATTCTTTGGCCATAATAGGTTTAGTTACATCATGTGCGAAAAGGCCGCACTTTTTTGTACAGGTATTCATAGCAAAAACCGAGCATTTCTTTCCGATTACCTCTTCCAATGAATAGCCTGTTATCTCTTCTGCCTTTTTGTTGAAGCTGGTTATGGTTTTATTTGTGTTTACCGTAAAAATAGCGCTCGGGACCATTCTATATATCTGTTCCATCCGCTCTTTAGCCTCAAGTAGCGCTTGTTCGTTTTTCTTTCGCTTTGTTAAATCTTTTGATCTCTTCGGGTTACTTGGCACCTTGTCTCCTTTTATAGTAGCTACCTATATCGGTACCAAGCACCATGCGCTTAAGTATCAGCACTGTAATAGTTCTTCTTGATTTATCACTTTGGATTCGGGTTTCAAGAGCAAGCAGGGCTTCTGTTTTTTAGTGCACAATAACGCCTTGCTTCTTTTCAAGAATATGGTGTTGGTTGTCGATAAGCTGAATAATGTTCGGGTTGACAGTAGGTGGGTGGCAAGAATGCAAATGGCACTGGGATACAATATTTACGGATATGGTCACATATTTCCATTGATTCTTTCATTGGCGGCGCTTATTTTCTTATTTTCTAACCGGACTGATCTTAAATCTTACCGTTTCTATATTTATTATCTGGTATGTTTATCAGCATTTTTCCTTACAAGTATTCTTTACGTGCTCTCTATGTTTAATATGCCGTTGCTGCATAGCTTGGCCGGGCTACTCGAGTTTGTAAGCATTACAGCCATTGTTTTAGTAGTTCGAAATGATCGCTTAAAGGATGATAGCAATGCTTGATGTGGCTATGCGCATATTAAATATATGTGCTTGCGCAGTTGGTATATATTTTGCGCTCTTCCGGCATGGCAACCCCGATCAAAATAGGCTTCGCTATGTCTTTTTGCTAACTCTTTTCTCTTTTGCTGCCGCTAATGTAATTGCACTGGTGTACGCGTTTACAAATCTGCCTGTTTTTCATCTCCTGTTAAGCTATCCGAGCACGATTATTCCTATGTTGTTGATTGCAAATTTACTCTTAACCATGCAAATTATAGAGAAAAACAGACTTAAAAACAGGGAGAGAAAATTAATTGCTCTCCAACATATCGGAACAAAGGCGACCAATGCCCTTGACCTGCAACAAGTTTCGAAGCTGGCGCTCAATGAGATTCTGGAAATATCGCAATTTGATGGAGCCGCGCTTTACACGTTGGCCAAGAACAAAGATTATTTAGAACTTGTGCGGTCAGAGGGGGTGTTCCGGCAAGCGGTTATAGACCTCTCGGTTCTCCCGGCTAAGGAACTATTCTTTGTCCTTGATTCTGTTGAAAATCGGCTAATAGATATTTGTAATCCCGAATACCGCGGTGTTTTACAAATTTGCGACAAAATGGAGGCTGCCGGCATTAAGAACGCCTTTGCCACACAGCTAGTTAACCAACAGGAGACGGTTGGCGTTGTAGTGCTGACTCGCAGAGACCGTATCGACCTTCAGCTAGATGAACAGCAGTTCATTACTAACGTTGCGACATGGCTCTCCGTTGCGACAAGCAACGCAAAGCTATATGAGGGCCTGCAAACGGGCTATTTGAAGGTCACCCTGGCTTTATCTAAAGCGATCGAGGCAAAAGACCCATATACCTGTGGACATTCAGACAGTGTCGCAAAGTTCTCTGCAAACCTTGCTTCACATTTAGAGCTGAGCAAGTCCGATATCGAAAGAGCTTATATTGGCGGGCTTCTTCATGATATTGGAAAGATTGGTATACCGGATGCAATTCTTAATAAGCCGGGTTCACTAACGGATGAAGAATATGCCATCATTAAAGAACATTCGTACAAAGGCTTTGAGATAACCCAGCCGGTTGATGCATTAATCAATATTTCAGATATCGTTATATACCACCATGAACGCTTTGATGGAACAGGCTACCCCCTTGGGCTTAGCGGGGAGAAGATCCCGCTTCTGGCCCGTATTGCTACACTGGCCGATGCATTCGACGCAATGACGAGCGATAGACCGTACCGAAAAGGAATGCCGGCTGAAAAGGCCCTTGCGATTATTGAACAAAACAAGGGAGCCCAGTTTGATCCGATATTGGCGACCCACTTTATTACCATGGTCGAAGACAAGCAGCAACGTGAGTATGCCGTCGATCTCACCGATGATGAGTTAGCGGTTCTCTTTGATGAGAATGACGAGAACCCCGTAGACAATGAACGGGCTGCCGGATAGGGGCTTTTTTGTGCCATAAAAACAAAATCCCAGACATTCCTACCTGGGATTGGTGGGCCTAGCTGGAGTCGAACCAGCCACCTCACCCTTATCAGGGGTGCGCTCTAACCAACTGAGCTATAGGCCCGCAAACATCATGCATTGTAGCGCATGGGCACGGCCATTTCCAGAGCCAGCTACATATTTTACCTGTCCGGTCAGAAAATATCAAGGCCGCCATTGCGGCTGCTCTCAATGGCATGGGAACCCCTCGGGGTTGATTAATAGGTTAAAACTTTGTTATTGTGAGCATATAGCTATAAGGCACGATTTTGGCGGTGATACCTTGTTTGAAATGGAAGTTCACGGCGTCAACCTTGACATGTTGACAAACCAGCCGGTCATTATACTAAAAGACCTCAAATCAAATCGCTACCTCCCAATCTGGATAGGACAATTTGAAGCAACCGCTATCCTTATGGAGGTCCAGGGAATACACCCGTCGCGCCCGCTTACCCACGACCTGCTTAAGACCATCATCGATACGCTAAGCGCCCAAATAACCCGTATTGTAATCAACGACTTAAAAGAGGGAACGTTTTACGCGCAGATCCACATGTCGGCGAATTCAAACCAGCTGCAAATCGATGCCAGGCCAAGTGATGCGATAGCGCTTGCGGTGCGATCCAATGCCCCGATTTTTGCAGATGAGGGCGTTTTAGATCAGGCCGCGATAACGAGCGAAGACGGCGAAGAGGAAGAGGTTGCCCGCTTCCGTGAGTTTCTGGAAAACGTAAAGCCGGAGGATTTTAAAGAAGGGTCTTAAGACGCTAGAAATGCACTTCCCCTAAAACCTCCAGCCTTTTTATCGTACCGCGTGGAATAATATGAAAATCATTATGGCGGTATCCGCGACCTCTGTTGGTGAGGTCATAATCCTGAACCAACACAACGTAGTCCTCGGTTTCTTTCCAGACCAAGCCCACGGTAATCTTGGAGAGCCTGAATATTTCAAAATCATCCGGTATTTCGACACGGGAGTACGCGGTGATATCTTCCCACCACACCGCCGCCACATTCTTTATCTGCAGCTGCTCTAAGTCGTCGTCTTCGCCAAGGAAGTCGACATCGGGCGACTCACGGGTGTCCGTAAAGGTTTCCTCAGAAACCGCCTTTCCGCTCATGTTAGATGGTAGATCTTTCAACGCGTAATTCTCCTTTTATCTAAAATACATTAAATTAGCTATGGTAACTATGGTCTGAATCAATCCGGCGGCACAGACGTCCCTGTCAAAATTCTAAACTTTGACACCTGCGCTGTCAAACAATTTGTGATAAATAACTGCAGGTCAGTGTCCTAGTTAGCGACCCGTAAAGCTTCATGGCTGCGGTTGGTTGTCCTATAAAAGAGCCACTGTTTTACTTACATTAGCCTTACATGTTTTATGCACGTAAGGGGCGGGAATATAGACGTAGACACGCGTTCTACCTGCTACGGTGGCGCGGCTCAGGAAGGCGGTCAAGCCTGTATGGAGATAATTAAAAAGGCTGTCGGGGAGACACCGGTCATCGAAGTCCATGGGCAGATTGATCTTAGTAACTGCTATAAGCTACATGAGGCAATAAACGAAGAAATAGAAAAGGGTAACTACTTTATGGTTGTTAACCTGCACAAGATCAGCTATATCGATAGCTCGTGCCTCGGGGTTCTGCTGGGCGGGCTTGAGAAAGTCAAAAAGAAGGCCGGGGCGCTGGCGGTTGTAGGCAACCCATTAGTCGACCGGGTGCTGACCCTAACCGGCCTCACCCGCATCTTCCCTTTCCACTCTACGGTAAACGACGCGATAGCAAATCTCAAGAAAATTAAATCGAAAGATTAGAAGCGCGCACGATCTCTCTAATAAAGCTAGGACGGAACATTCTCATTAAATATCTCCGGGGATATCGCGTCGACGGGTAAATCCTGTGTGATAATCTGTTTTACGGAATAAAAAGGAATTAGTATTTCGGTTCCATCGGCCAGGTCAACACGTACGAGGTTTTCTGACGGGGCGCCGACCGATAAGCTTTCGGCTCTAAATTGCCGCTCTTCCCCGTCAGTAAACAAAACGGTTGAAATAAGCAACGCCCTCTCCTCCACTATCCGGATTTATCTCTCTACAAGGCGTTATTACCCCATTGGCCGCAGGTTAAATCATATGCGGTATGCTCCGATATCTCGAATGCCTGCACAAAGCTCTCCGGAGCATAAGTTATTACGTAGCTGACGGGTCCTGATCGTTGTTCTGGCCATCCTCCAGGATGTCCTTGTGGTCATCCCTGTCGATAACCAGCGCCACGGCACTCACCTTGTCGCTGTCATTAAGGTTCATGATCGTAACACCCTGAGTATTTCTACCCATCTGCGAAATCTTATTAATCGGCGTCCGAATAACAATGCCTTCGCTCGATATAACCATCAACTCGTAGTTTTCCTGGACCATCTTTGCCGCAGCGATCTGGCCGCGCGCCGATGTTTCTTTAAGAGTCTTTACTCCCTTGCCGCCGCGCCTTTGCAGCGGGTAATTGCTCATTGGCGTGCGTTTTCCAAAACCGTTTTCGGTTACGATGAGAAGGTCCGACTCGTCCCGTGCAATTTCAATTGCCAAGACCTCATCGCCTTTCGTGAGAACCATACCCTTGACACCTATCGCCGTTCTGCCCATCGGCCTAACATCGGTTTCGTGGAAGCGTATCGACATACCGCCTCGCGAGACCAGGATGACGTCCTCTGAGCCCTTGGTGGTCTTCACGCCGATGAGTTCGTCGCCCTCGCGCATGGTAATCGCCAGGATGCCGTCACGGCGCGACGTGTTGTATTCGATAAACGGAGTCTTTTTAACAATGCCGTCTTTGGTCGCCATTACCAGGTACTGGTTTTGTTCAAAACTCCTGGTTGATATGACTGCGGCAATCTTCTCGTCCGCAGTGAATGGCAGGATATTTACAACCGCCTGTCCCCGTGCCGTTCTACTAGCAACCGGAAGCTCGTGAACTTTAAGCTTATAGACCTTTCCTTTGTTTGAGAAGAACAATATATAGTTGTGCGTCGAAGAGATGAAGAGATGCTCGACGAAGTCGCCCTCTTTCAGATTTGTGCCGGTAACGCCCTTACCGCCACGCGCCTGTTTTTTATACGTCGTTGCCGGCAGTCGCTTGATATAGCCGGAGTGGGTGATGGTAATAACCATATCCTCCTCGGCTATAAGATCCTCTATCTCAAGCTCGGTCGTATCTATTGTAATCTGGGTGCGTCGCTTGTCTGCATATTTTTCTTTTACCGAGAGAAGCTCGCCTTTAATAATTCCAAGAAGAATGCTCTCATTCTCCAGGATGCTTTTTAGATACGCGATCCTTTTAACGAGTTCCTTGTGCTCGTCTTCGAGCTTCTGCCGCTCAAGAGCGGTCAGTCGTTGCAGGCGCATATCAAGAATTGCCTGCGCCTGGATTTCTGAAAGCTTAAACTGTTTCATCAAACGCTGGCGGGCCTCATCAACGTTCTTTGATCCCCTGATGGTCTTTATGACCGCATCAAGGTTGCCGAGTGCGATCAAGAGCCCTTCGACGATATGCAGCCTATCCTGGGCCTTCTTAAGCTCAAACTTTGTACGCCGTATAATAACGTCTTTCTGGTGCTCAAGATAATATTTTAGAACCTGCGCGAGGTTCAGCACTCTCGGTACACCGTCAACCAGGGCGAGCATGATAACGCCGAAGCTTACCCCGAGCTGGGTGTGTTTATAGAGTTTATTTAAAACCACCTGGGCTACGGCATCGCGCTTAAGCTCTATTACGAGGCGCATGCCGCTTCTGTCCGACTCATCGCGCAAATCGCTGATCTCGGTGATTTTTTTGTCTCGAACCAACTCGGCGATTTTTTCGGCAAGCCGGGCTTTGTTGACCTGATATGGCAGCTCAGAGACGATTATTCTCTGTTTTCCCTGCTTGGTCTGCTCGGCGTGCGCTTTTCCGCGCACTTTAATGCTGCCGCGCCCGGTTAGATATGCCTCATTAATGCCGCTTCTACCCATAATTATGCCGCCGGTTGGAAAGTCCGGCCCCTTGACGTACGTCATCAAATCGCGCACGTCGATCTCGGGATTCTCTATCATAGCGACAACGGCATCGATTACCTCGCCAAGGTTATGCGGGGGGATATTGGTCGCCATACCAACCGCGATACCCGATGACCCATTCACCAACAGGTTTGGGAAGCGCGCCGGCAACACCAGCGGCTCCTCCAGGGTCTCGTCGAAGTTCAGGACAAAATCGACGGTGTCTTTTTCTATGTCGCGAAGCATCTCGGCGGCAAGCTTTGAAAGACGTGCCTCCGTATAACGCATGGCGGCCGGCGAGTCGCCGTCGACCGAGCCAAAGTTTCCGTATCCATCAATAAGTTCATAGCGCTGCGCGAAGCTCTGGGCCATGCGCACCAGTGAGTCGTACACCGCGGTATCGCCGTGCGGGTGGTACTTACCTAAAACCTCTCCGACGATACGGGCGCACTTCTTATACTGGCTGCCCGGGCGCATCCCCATATCGTGCATGGCATAAAGAATTCGTCTGTGCACCGGCTTTAGGCCGTCGCGTACATCGGGCAGCGCCCGCCCGACAATGACGCTCATCGCATAGTCGATATACGAGCTTCGAAGCTCGTCTTCTATTTCAATTGTTTCTACTCTGCCTGCTAAGGCATCTACCATTTCTATGATTCTCCTTCTAACTAACTCTTAGATATCCAGGAACCGCACGTCTTTTGCGTGTTTTATTATATAATCCCGCCTCGGCTCGACCTTGTCCCCCATAAGAATGGAAAAAATCTCGTCGGCCACGATGGCGTCTTCCATATTTACCTTCAGCAGCGTTCTCTTCTCCGGGTTCATCGTCGTGTCCCAGAGCTGCTCGGGGTTCATCTCTCCCAGACCTTTATAGCGCTGCACGTTCGGGTTTTTATTGAGCTTGTTGAGATATTCCTCAAGCTCTCTGTCTTTATAAAAATATTTTGTTAAGCCGTCATGCATTATCTTGTAGAGCGGTGACTGCGCGATATAGACGTAGCCGGACTCGATCATCGGCAACATATAACGGTAGAAGAACGTTAAGATGAGGGTTCTAATATGCGCCCCGTCAACGTCGGCATCGGTCATAATTATGACCCTGTGATAACGTGCATTGCCGACGTCGAAGTCCTCGCCGATACCGGTTCCGAGCGCGGTGATGATAGCTAATATCTCCTCGCTGCTCAGTATCTTGTTCAGCCTGGCCTTTTCGACGTTTAATATTTTTCCTTTAAGCGGCAGGATCGCCTGAAAACTCCTGTCCCTTGCCTGTTTTGCCGAGCCGCCCGCCGAATCTCCCTCGACCAGATATATCTCTGAGAGCGATGGGTCTGTCAACGAACAATCGGCAAGTTTTCCAGGAAGAGACGTGCTCTCAAGCAGGCTCTTTCGCCTGGTCAACTCGCGCGCCTTGCGGGCGGCGGCCCTTGCGTGGGCGGCCTGGATGGTTTTACTTATGATGAGCTTTGCCGTTGCGGGGTTTTCTTCCAAAAACTCGTCGAGTTTGCTTCCAACCGTGCTCTCAACGAGCCCCCTTATCTCGGTATTTCCAAGCTTTGTCTTTGTCTGGCCTTCAAACTGGGGCTCGCGCAGCTTTACGCTGATTATCGCCGTTAGCCCTTCTCGAATATCCTCGCCGGAGAGGTTCTCTTCTTTTTCTTTTAAGAGGCCCTTCTTTCTTGCGTAGTCGTTTATGGTTCTGGTTAGCGCGGACCTAAATCCCGAAAGGTGCGTTCCTCCTTCGTGAGTGTTGATGTTATTGGCAAACGTAAACACGCTCTCGATGTAGCCGGTGTTGTATTGCATTGCAACCTCCACCTGACTGCCGCCATCGCTGCTCTCGAAGTAGATGACCTTTTTATGAAGCGGCTCTTTCGTACTATTAAGATGCTTAATAAAATCGGTGATACCGCCGGAATATTTATACTCTACCATCTCGTGTGGTTCGACGCGTTCATCGATGAGATCGATTTTCAAATCCTTGTTAAGAAAGGCCATCTCGCGCATCCTTTGGCGGATGGTATCGAAACTGAAATCCAGCTCTTCAAATACGGTTTTATCCGGCAAAAAGGTGATCTTTGTACCGGTTTTCTTGGATTTTCCTACCTCTTCAAGCGCGGTCGTCGGCTTACCATATGCAAACGACTGCCGATATACCTTGTCGTCCCTACTAACTTCAACGGTAAGGCTTTCGGATAAGGCGTTCACAACCGAAACACCTACGCCATGAAGGCCGCCCGATACTTTATATCCCTCGCCGCCAAACTTTCCGCCGGCGTGTAAAACGGTTAAAACTATCTCGACCGCGGTCTTTTTATATTTCGGTATAACACCAACCGGGATGCCCCGGCCGTCGTCGCTTACCTCTATGATATTTCCTTCTTTTATCATTACGACAATGTTCTTACAATAGCCGGCCAGCGCCTCATCGATGCTGTTATCGACCACCTCATACACGAGGTGATGGAGGCCTCGCGGGCCGGTGCTGCCGATATACATTCCAGGACGTTTTCTTACCGCCTCTAATCCTTCTAAAACCGTTATGTCTTTAGCGGTATATGTAACGCTCACTATATTTTCCCTCATTTCTCAACTATTAGGGTGTGTACGCAAAGAAACGGCCGGTAAAGCCGTTTTATAACTTCACAATTATAACACATTTTTAAGTGTTTTTGTGGGTCTATCCGCCTTCAACCTCCACGATTTGCCTTTATAATTACCGTCCGTGTTCACGCAACGCCAGTTGCTTCTGCCTCCACCTTTCAAGCTTTTTGTTCTTTACCAGGAGACGAAGCACGCGCTCTTGCAACTCGGCCGGCTCTAGGCCCCCCACCAGCTCTTCTATGTGTTCTAAATCGTTCTGGGTAAGTTTTATCGAGCTGATATCGGGTGAGTCTTCGTTATTATCTTGATTGTTATCCTTTATAATAAGCGGGCCGTGGATAAATCTAATTTCATGAACCGTGTGCGACCCAAGAAGCGCGTTTATTTGTTTTTTTATCTTGGAATCCAGAACCTTTAGCTCCTGCGCCCATGCAGGACTCTTCGTTTTTATATACAAGATGCCGTTTTTAATCTTCTCCGGCGCCGCGTTGTCACTTATCGCGGGCCCAACAACCTGCGCCCACAGAGAGAGAACCTTGCTCTCTTCCAGTTTTGCCCTCATCTCTTCGTTTGAGGTTAGTTCTCGAATCGTTTCGCCAAGCCCATACAACATGTACTTGTTTCTCCCCCATGCCGGCCTATCCATAATTATCTTTATTTTAGCCTATCTTAATAATGTTCGACGCATCTATATCCATCTCTTTTAAATATTCAACATTAGTGCTGGTTACAATCACCTGGACCCCATCGTTAATATGCTTCAGGAGCGCTTCGCGTCGCGCCCTATCAAGCTCCGACATAACGTCGTCCAGTAATAAGACCGGATAATCTCTGGTAAGTTCCGTAATAATTGAAAGTTCGGCCATTTTAAGCGCAAGGGAAGCGGATCTCTGTTCTCCCTGTGACCCGAAAGTTCGAAGGTCGATGCCTGCGGCAAATATGCCGACGTCATCTCGGTGCGGGCCGACCAGGGTCTGCCCCCGCTCTATTTCGGCCTTTCTTTTTTCTTTTAGAAGCGACAAATAGTGTTCTTCTGTCTCTCCGTCTTTTATCCCCTCTTTTAGGAGTTGATTTTCATAAATAAGTGAAAAGTTGACATCACTTTCCGTTATGTTTTTATATGCCCGATCCGCTCGTTCTTCAAGCTTATAGATGATATCACGCCGGGCTATCGTTATCCGTGAACCGGCTCCGACAAGCTGTTTATCCCAATAATCGATGACATCGGCCTTCATCCTGCCGACGAAGACTTTTTTCAGAAGCATATTTCTTTGTTTAAGAATTTTGGAATACTGCTGCCGCCAGTAGGAATAACCCGGCCCTGTTTTCTCGAGTATCTCGTCGAGGTAGGCCCGGCGGGTCTCGGGCATTTCTTTTACTATCCTCAGGTGGTCCGGAGTAAAAATAACGGTGATTATGGGGCGTGCCTTCATCTGCTCTTTTTTGCTTGCGACGCCGTTTACTTTAAGCTGTTTTGAACCATCCTTAAAGATAGACGCCTCGATTAAAAGTTCCCGCTCGAGGCGCTGAACCGTTGATTTTACTATGGCGAACTCCTCATCCCACTTGATGAGTTCCCGGGCGGTACTTGTCTTATGGGATTTTCCGTTTTCTAAGAAATAAAGTGCTTCGAGCAGGTTTGTCTTTCCGGCGGCGTTTCTGCCGATTATAAAATTCAGTCCTTCGTGTATCGTAACGCTAAAATTGGAGTAATTCCTATAATTAACGAGCTGTAACTCTTTTACATACATTTCTATTCTTTAATGGTAACCTTAACGGTATCATTCCCTACGGTTACGACGTCTCCCTCTTTTAATTTATAGCCCCTTCTTCGTTCGACCTGGTTATTTACTTTTATTTCCCCTTCTTGAATACGTATCTTTGCCTCGCCACCGGTCGATACCAAGCCTGCATGCTTTAATAGCTGTTCGAGTCGTGTCCCCGGCCGCACGGCAATGGCATTCACGCGATTATCCTATCCGAACCGGCATAACAAGGTAAATAAAATCCTGTGCCTTTGCCGGTCGCACCAGGCCCGGTTTAAGCGGGTTGTTAAGCTCCAGATACACCTGTTCCTCGGAAATCGAGTTGAGCCCGTCGATTAAATACTGGGCGTTAAATGCGATCTCCATCCCCTCTCCTGCGACTTCGGCCGGAAGCGCTTCATCCGCCGATCCTACGTCCGCGGTCATTGCCGAAAGCTGCACTTTTTCCTTATCTATCCTTATTTTAATTAACGCGTTGTTCTGAGCCAACAAAGAAACCCTTCGCAGAGAAGCAAGGAAGTCGTCCTTCATCAACTTTACCCTTGTCTCACAATTGTCGGGCAGCAGTTGCTGGTACGGCGGAAAGTTTCCTTCAATAAGCCTTGAAACCACAACGGTATCGTTCATCTTAAAATATACCTGATTTTTAGCAAGCCCTATCTCAATATCCTCATCGCCGCAAATCTTTGACACCTCATCCATACAGCGTGCGGGGATGATCACCTTCATATCATCAGCTTTAGCCCCGTCAACGGCAGTCTCGTTTATAGAAAGCCGATAGCTATCGGTAGCTACCATCTTCAGCCTTCCCTTATCGATTGTCGTCAATATGCCGCACAACACCGGGCGGGTCTCGTCTTTTGATACCGCTTTCATAACCTGTCTAATCGCCGAGGAAATTTTTTTTCCCGGAACCTTTATCGTTTTTTCCGCCTTCGTCTCCGGAAATTTCGGAAAATCCTCCGCGGAAAATGCTTTTAAGCTAAAGAGCGACGAGCCGCACGTAATCCTTACATTGCCGCTTTTGTTGTCGATGTCCAGCTCTACTTTCGCATCGGGAAGATTTTTAACCACATCACCCATAAGGCGTGCCGGAAGAACCGCTGCATCCGCGTCTTCTGCGCTAATCGGGAGCCTGTATTTCATAGACAACTCGAGGTCTGTTGAACACAGGTTGAGATACCCATCTTCAACAACAAAAAGAATTCCTGACAAGATAGGTAAAATGCTTCTCGATGAAACCGCCTTTTGTATAGTTTGCAAGGCGGTATTTAATTCACCCTGCGTTATACTTATTTTCACATGTGCCTCCTTCTATAAAAGAATATAAAGTATGCTTAGTCGTAATAGTAAGTGCTGTTAATTGTGTTAATAACCGCCATAAGCGCTCATAGAGCGGTTATTTTTATTGTTAATTACTTAACAAATAAGTTGTGTAAAATGTTAGGCGAATCGTGCTGCCATAATAATTAACAAAGTTATCAACAACTTTTATACCTTTTTATGTTTTTTGTTTTATGCGATTTGTTAGTTCTTGAACCTGGTTATAAACCTCCCGCTGTGTGCTAATCATCTTACTTACCTTGGTGTTCGCATACATGACGGTTGTATGGTCTCTTCCCCCGAACTCTTCCCCTATTTTCGGAAGGCTGAGATCGGTAAGTTCTCTAGCCAAATACATGGCGATTTGGCGGGGGTAGACGACCGATTGCGAGCGTTTGTTTCCAACCAGCTGAGATTTCGAAATATTAAAATATCGGCATACTTCCGCCTGGATTGTTTGAACAGAGATCGGGCGGCTTGCATGGTTTGGAAAAATGTCCTTTAAGACATCTTTGGCCATGGTTATATTTACCGGCGCCTTTGTAAGCGACGAAAACGCGATGATTCGGATAAGCGCGCCTTCGAGTTCGCGGATGTTCGATTGTATTTTAGAAGCTATAAACTCGAGGACATCGTTCGAAACAGACAGCTTTTCAATCTGGGCCTTTTTGTGAAGAATCGCGATCCTAGTTTCTAAATCCGGCGGCTGGATGTCGGTAATTAGTCCCCCCTCAAATCTGGAGCGCAGTCTGTCTTCAAGGGTTGCAATGTCTTTTGGCGGCCGGTCGCTTGAAAGGACTATCTGTTTATTCGCCTCGTGTAGCGTGTTAAACGTGTGAAAAAATTCCTCCTGCGTCCCCTCTTTGTTTTCAAGGAATTGGATATCATCAACAAGCAGGATGTCATTATCGCGGTAACGCTTTTGAAAACCTGAAATTTTATCTTTGTCGCGAATGGATGCGACAAAGTCGTTCAAGAATTTCTCGCAGGATACGTAGCGCACCTTTAAACCGGGGTGGTGATTGATAACATAGTGGCCTATTGCCTGTAGAAGATGCGTCTTTCCAAGCCCCACACCCCCGTAGATAAAGAGAGGGTTATAGGCTTTTGAAGGTACTTCAGCCACCGCTAATGCCGCAGCGTGTGCAAACCGGTTACTCCCGCCTATAACAAACGATTCAAATGTGTAGCGGGGGTTAAGTGCTGTCGGTTGGCTTTTCATCTCGCCCTTCTTGTGCCGGGTGTTTTCGGGCTCTATTGAGAGTTGCTCCGCCTCATCGGCAACAACCTTTATTTGTATCTCCTCGCCCAGAACTTGAAAAAGCGCATCGGCAATGAGGCTGCTGTAGCGTGTTTCGAGCCACTCTTTGGTAAACGGGTTTGGTGCAGAGATGATTAATTCTTCCGCCTCGATCTGCACGGGACTCGTATTCTCAAACCAGGCCTTATAGGTAGGTGTGTTAAGCTGTTTCTTTATTATTTTAAGGGCTTGACCCCAGATAATATCAAGCTGGTTTTGCAAGAAAATCCCACCTATGAATTTAAAATGTCATCCAAATATTCGATGCCGATGGATGTAAGAACTCTTTTGCCCTGCTCGTCCGCAGAAATTAACGACTTCTCCTCCAAGTATATCAAATCTCGGTATGCTGTGCTAAGGCTGATGCTAAGCTCACCGGCTATCTTTGAGGGACCGACGGATCCGAACTCCATAATAAGGAACAGGACCTGCTTCTGGCGCTTATTTAAGTCAAAGCTGATGGGGGTTTGTGCCTTTGTCGCCTCATCCGGCACGGGCTGAGCGCCGGGTACTTTTAGTGTTATAACCGTCCCGTGGTCCAGGTTGTCCTCTATGGTGAGCGCACCACCGAGAAAATAGAGAGCCTCCTTGGTTATAGGAAGGCCCGAGCCAACGCCTTTTATATAATGTTTCATCTCCGAGGTTGCCGTTGAGAAGCCCGGCTCAAATGCCTTTTCCTTATTCTTTATTCCCGGGCCCTGGTCTGAAATCCTTACGGTGTTGCCGTTATCGAGCACGCTTATGACAACCTCTTTAAAATAAGCGTGTATGAGATTTTCAATAATTTCGCGAAGTACCGTGTACGGTATATTTCCGCCGATTTCTTTAGATGACTGGTAGGTCTTTGTGGCCAACAGATTTATAAACTCATCATAATCATCGGCGCCGAGTTCGATGATGCGTGGCGCAGCCATGAGGGAATCATATACCGCAAGGCGTGCGGCAATCCGCTCTTGAACTTCCATAGCAGGCGTGTTTTCCGGGGACGTCGCCTCTTGCCCTGAAGCGGGTGTTTTCAGCCTCTCCTGTTCCAAATTATCGACGAACCGCTGAAAATAGTTTTCCATTCAATATCCTTTATTGGTATAAGGGCCGTATTTATCCCCTAGGTTATCAACAACACCTTCATAAAAACCAGCAGAGCAAGGCCTCTCTGTGCAGCTAGTTTTTATATTTATCACACCGGCCGCTAAAAAATGATAAGGTTTTCAATGCTCCCTGAAAGGGCGAAAACGTGCAATAATTTAAAAGTTATCCACAGCTCTTTCCACATGTGTGGAAAAGTGTTGAAAACGGATTTACCCGCTTTCTTGAAAACCTAGTAGACGACGTGATAACCAAATATTAACTTTTCAAGAGACGGTTGCAAAGAAAAAACAGCGCATTCCTGTGGAAAACTTTTATTTTTAGAGGTTTTCACTGAAAAAACCTCTTGAGTCACATATTTGAAGGGAAGATAAAAGTAGCCCATAAACGACGTCTATAATTATACTGTTAACCAGCAGTTTTAATAAGTATCATCATGTGATAAATTATAACAGACGCATATTTGTGAAGTAAACAAGCGAGCTATAAGGGCAGGCAGGATGGATGAAAATAAAGTTATCAACATTATCCACAGCCCTTCAACGGAGAACGACAGGGAATTCGTTACCCGTGTTGTCGCATATAAAAATCTACTCAAAAGAGATTACCTTGACATATATATACAGGCAACAATATAATTATGGCTGTTCTTTTTTTATATAAGGAGAAAAGATGAAACGGACCTATCAACCAAACACGAGAAAAAGAAAAAAGACGCACGGCTTTAGAATCAGGATGAGGACTAAGGCCGGTCGTAGAGTGATTGCGAACCGCCGCCGGAAAAATAGAGATAGATTGTTGGCGTAAAACGGTTAACATGCGCAAGGAAGCACGGATAACTTCCGGCAAAGACTACAAGGACGTGTACCTCAACGGAAAATCTGCGGCCAATAAGTACCTCGTAGTCTATTTTTTAAAGAAGAGGGAAAGAGGGCTCCGCCTTGGGATCTCGATATCGCGAAAAGTCGGCTCTGCCGTAATCAGAAATAGAATAAAACGACTTTTAAGGGAAGCTTTTAGACATAACGAAGCCGAGATTAAACAAGGGTATGACATAGTGTTTATAGTGAGGCAGCCGATAAAAGGAAAGTCTTTTCACGAGGTTGAAAAGGCTTTTATTGATATTCTTTTGAGAGTAGGGCTCATAGAAAAAAGAGATGAAACAACTAGCGATAGCATTGATTAGACTCTATCAAAAATTTATATCGCCCATGCTTCGGCCATCGTGCAGGTATTATCCCACGTGCTCAAGCTACGCGCTCCAGGCCATCGATAAGTATGGCTTTTTTAAGGGGGGCTTTATGGCTACGAGCCGCATATTGCGCTGCCATCCTTTTTCTCCCGGAGGCTACGATCCAGTAAAGTAATTAAGGAGGCATTTTAATTTGGGCAGCATTTGGCAAGGCCTGATAGATATACTCGCGGCAACGCTAACTTTCTTCAACGCGTACGTCCACAGTTATGGCGTAGCGATCATATTGTTAACCGTCGCGGTGAGGATATTTATTCTTCCGCTAACAATTAAACAAACCAAATCGATGTATGAAATGCAAAAACTCCAGCCGAAACTGAAGGAGTTGCAGGAGAAATACAAAGACAACAAAGAAAAACTCCAGCAAGAGATGATGAAATTTTATTCGGAAAACAAGGTAAATCCTTTTGGTGGGTGTCTGCCGTTGATTCTACAGTTGCCGATATTTTTCGCGCTGTTTAGAATGTTGCTGAGCAATAAAGAACTTTTAAATGCAACATCGCTTGGTCTGCAGCTTGGCCTCAAGCCAAGCTTGGCGTTAGCGCACGGTGTGGTCGTGTTCATACCGTACCTGATTCTAATTATCTTAATGGCGGTTACGACCTATCTGCCTCAGAAAATGATGGCGACCGATGCTCAACAACAAAAGATGGGTCTTTACATGGTGCCGCTTATGGTATTTTTTGCATGGAGTCTGCCGGCAGGTGTTTTAATATATTGGGTAACAACAAATATTTGGACCATAGCACAGCAATATATAACCCTAAGGCTTGCAAAAACGTCGGAGGTTAGTTAATGACAACAGTTATAGAAAAAGAAGGCAGCACGGTTGAAGAGGCGATCAAGGTGGCACTTAGCGAGCTAGGCGTTGATCGCGCTGACGCGAAAGTGGAGATACTAGAAGAAGAAAGCAAGGGCTTTTTTGGAAGGCTCGGTGCCGGGAAGGCCAGGGTGCGGGTATCCGTCATCGATAAGGGTGTTCAAACGATAGAGTCGCTAATCAAGGAAATTATGGAACACCTGGGTGTCGACGGAGATGTCGCGATACACGAAACCGACGACGCGATAAAAATAGATATCACGGGCGGCGAACTCGGGTTGTTGATCGGAAAGCGCGGTGAGACACTGAGCGCGATTCAAACGATAGCCAATGTTGCGCTAAGAAAAGCGGGCGCGGAGAAGAAACTCCTGGTCGATATCGAGAATTACCGGCAAAGACGGGCGGAGAGTCTTGAGGAAATGGCGAAGCAAGCAGCCGAAAAGGTTGTGCGCACGGGCCGAGTGGTCGTATTAAGACCCATGAACGCTTATGATAGAAGGATGATTCACCTCGCGCTACAAGACAACGACAAGGTGTTCACCGAGAGCCAGGGTGAGGAGCCGGATCGGCTGGTAAAAATATTGCCGAAAGCATAAAGCTTAATCAGGCAAGGTTCATTATATAATCGAAGCACCCGGCTCTATCCGACCGGGTGCTTTTTAGTTAGAAAAAGGGCCGGGATGAAGTGCTAACTTTTAGTTAACAATTGTTAGTTAATAATTAACACTTGGCCGTTCACGTTGGCGCTTGTTGCATGCGCATAATGCTTTTATACATAGAATGTTTTAATATTAATGACGTGGTGAAAATGATGTTTTACGGGAACGACACGATAGCGGCAATATCAACAGCAGTCGGCGAGGGGGGAATCGGCATCATCCGCATCAGCGGAGATGCCGCGATATCTGTTGCCGAAAAGGTAGTAAAAAAGCGCAAAGGGGCGGGGCTTGGCGCGCTGCAAAGCCACAGCATGTTTTTGGCCTCGGTGGTTGATCCTGTAGACGGCTCTCAAATTGACGAGGCGCTTGTTTCTATAATGAGGGCCCCTTATACGTATACCCGCGAAGACGTTGTTGAGATAAACTGCCACGGAGGGGTTATGGCCCTTAGAAAAACACTGGGTGCGGTGCTTAGCGCCGGCGCGCGGGCGGCAGAGGCAGGAGAGTTTACAAAACGCGCATTTCTAAACGGCCGCATTGATTTGACCCAGGCTGAGGCGGTTATCGATACCATCAGGTCAAAGACCGACGCAGCGCTAAAAGCCGCCGTAAGCCAACTCGAAGGGGGCCTATCAGAAAAAATACGAGGGGTGGCCGAGAAGGTTGCCGATGTGCTTACGCAGGTAGAGGCCGCCGTCGATTTCTCTGATGAGGACATCGAGACGTTGCCCGCTACGGTATTGTTTGATCTGCTTAACGAGACAAATCATGCGATAGAGCAACTTCTTACAACCGCCATCAGGGGCAGGATGATCAAAGAAGGCGTAAGAACGGCAATAATAGGAAAACCTAATGTTGGAAAATCAAGCCTCTTAAACGCACTGCTACGAAAAGAGCGTGCGATCGTAACACCGATTCCGGGAACCACGCGGGATGTCATTGAGGAAACGATAACCATCAAAGGAATTCCGCTGGTCCTACAAGATACGGCCGGCATTCGGGAGGCCTCGGACGAGGTCGAGAAGATCGGCGTGCGTTTCGCACAGGAAGCCATAAGATCGGCGGAAATCGTGCTGTTTGTAGTGGATGGAAGCCGGCAGATAACGGCTGAAGACACGCGGCTCCTTCATGAGGTTGACGGAGAACTGTTGATTCTAGTGGTAAACAAATCCGACCTGCCGCCGGCATGGTCGGCGCAAGAGCTCGCATTACCCGATAGATTTAAGGCCAGGGTGGAGCTTTCTGCGCTGAGCGGGGACGGAATCGAAGTGCTGGAAGAGACGGTTGAAAGGATGCTTCTTGCAGGAAGCCTTGATGCGGCCGGCTCGGCTATCGTTACAAACGCGCGCCACGAGCAGCTCTTAAAGCACGCACAAGCCGGGGTTAATGAGGCGATGGAGCTTATTAAAACAGGGCGGCCGGAAGAAATTATAGCGACCGTTCTGCGCGACGCGCTGGATAATCTGGGAGAAATTACAGGAGAGACGGTTGGCGATGATGTCCTCGGAAGAATATTCAGCCAGTTTTGTATAGGAAAATAAATTAAGACAGACCGAGCAAACATGCTTAAGCCCGGCAACCCTCAGCCCGGTGCACTTGCGCCAAATGTTCTTGTGGCAGGGGTATTTGGCACCGATGGTTTGTCGATGAAGATGTGTGTTTATATTGCGCAGTTCCATAGGAAACTCGGGCAGGTCGGCAGTACAAACAGCAGTACAAATAGTATTAAAAGTAATGGTGAGAAGGAAGTATAAGGCGTGAGAGACAACGCGTTTGATGTGATAGTAATAGGGGCGGGACATGCAGGATGTGAGGCGGCACTTGCCGCTTCTCGTATGGGTGCACGGACGCTGCTTTTAACGATTAGTCTTGATACCATGGCCTGGATGCCGTGCAATTCTTCTATTGGCGGCCCCGGTCGTGGACAGTTGGTGAGGGAGATAGACGCTCTCGGCGGGGAGATGGCGCGTCTTGCCGACCGTACCACGCTACACAGCAGGCGATCGAATATCGCGAAGGGCCCGGCTGTTCAGTCGCCGTTTACAATTGTGGACAGGCGGCAATACCAGCTTTTAATGAAATATTTACTCGAGCAAACAGATAATCTTCACGTCAGGCAGGCATTAATCAAGAAGATACAGCCCAACGGAGAAACCCTCGAAGTCACTTCTGTGTTTTCTGAGACGTTCGAAGCCAAGGCGGTGGTGCTTGCCGCAGGTACGTTCATGCGAGGCGAGGTAGTTTACGGCGATGTCGTGGAACAAGCGGGTCGTTATAGCGAGATCGCCGCGCCGGAAATATCGCGGAACCTGGAAGCTATGGGGTTCGCAATGGGCCGCTTTAAGACAGGCACATCCCCCCGAGTTTCGGCGGCAAGCGTGGATACGTCGGAGATGGAGATACAGGAACCGGATGAGCGCACCGAGCCATTTTCGTTCTGGACGGAGCAATTTGCCCCATATAACCTGGTATGTTACAAAACTAGAACAACTGAGGCGACACGCGGAACGGTGCTCGCCCACCTTCAACAATCCCGGCTCTTTAAAGACGGATCTCGTCCCATAGGCACTCGCTATTGTCCATCAATAGAGGACAAAGTGCTCCACGGTGCAGACCGACCAGGACACCCTGTATTTTTACAACCACAGGCGGCCGACGGAGCCGAGCTTTATATTCAGGGATTATCGACAAGTCTTCCGCCCGCAGCGCAAGAAGAACTAGTACGCTCTGTTCCAGGCCTCGAGCACGCCCGGATCATGCGCCCGGGCTATGCGGTTATGTATGACTATGTCTCTCCGGAGCAGCTTCTGCCAAGTCTTGAGACAAAGCTTGTCAAAGGGCTGTTTACCGCAGGGCAGATCAACGGCACCAGCGGCTATGAAGAGGCTGCGGCTCAAGGGTTGATCGCTGGGATTAACGCGGCACTCAAAGTTAAAGGAGAAGCACCGTTTGTGCTTGACAGATCGCAGGCCTACATCGGCGTACTTATTGATGATCTGGTGACTAAGGGGGTGGATGAGCCGTATCGCATGTTTACTTCTCGTGCCGAGTACCGGCTTATCTTGCGCTCTGACAACGCCGATCTGCGGCTTTCTAAGTTCGGTTACGAGTTCGGGCTTATCGATGAGGAGCGGTACGGGCGGGTTAAAGAGAAAGAGGAGTTTGTGGGGAGGATGGCGGAGCGAACAAAAGAACTCCCCTTAGAAGATGATACGATTCCAGGCCCGATTCCAGGCCATATCAGGCGGGAAATAGAAGCGCGTACGCTCTATAAAGGCTATATAATGCAAGAAGAAAAGCGTATTGCCGAGTTTAAATTATTAGAGAATATCGAACTACCGGAAGAGATAGACTATCGTTCTATGAAAGGGCTTTCAAACGAGGCGGTTGAGAAACTGTCCTTGCAACGGCCAGGCTCAATCGGACAAGCCGCCCGAATACCGGGTTTACGACCGCCCGACATACAAATTCTTCATGTTTATATTGCGCAGTTCCATAGGAAACTCGGGCAGGTCGGCAGTACAAACAGCAGTACAAATAGTATTAAAAGTAATGGTGAGAAGGAAGTATAAGGCGTGAGAGACAACGCGTTTGATGTGATAGTAATAGGGGCGGGACATGCAGGATGTGAGGCGGCACTTGCCGCTTCTCGTATGGGTGCACGGACGCTGCTTTTAACGATTAGTCTGGACAAGATCGCGCTCATGCCATGTAACCCGGCCATCGGGGGCATCGGGAAGGGGCAGATTGTCCGCGAGATAGATGCGCTTGGCGGGGAGATGGGTTTAAACACCGACCATGCCGCACTACAGCTTAAAGTTCTCAACAGGAAAAAAGGCCCGGCCGTTCAGGCCCTGCGCGCCCAGACGGATAAAAAGCTTTATGAGGACCGGATGAAGCAGGTTCTCTGGACCCAGGAAGGCCTTCATATTCTTCAAGGCACGGCCTCTCACATTATCGTAAGAAAAGGCGAGGTGCATGGCGTTCGCCTTACCAACAACCTTGCGTTCGACGCTAAAACGGTGGTTATAGCATCGGGCACGTTTTTACGCGGGCAGATCGTCATCGGGGATATCGTGCGCTCCGCGGGCCGCATGGGCGAACTGCCGGCGAACGAGCTTACCCAAAGCCTGCGAGACGCCGGTTTTGAAATCGGGCGGTTCCAGTCGGCAACGCCGCCGCGCGTCGACCGGCGGACAATCGACATCGATAGAATGTCGCCGCAGCCCGGCGACGCCGAGCCCCTAAGCTTCTCATTTGCCGGTGAGAGCAAGGTTAAGGAACAGATACCCTGTTATCTTACCTATACGGATGAGCGCACATTCAAGGCAGTTAAGGACAACCTACACCTGTCGCCTATTAAAACGGGAACGGTAAGCGGGCACGGCCCGAGGAACTGCCCGTCAATCGATCGTAAGATCATAAACTTCCCCGACAAGGTTAACCACCCCGTTTTTGTCGAACCCGAGGGGTGGCACACGAACGAGATGTACCTGCAGGGCCTTACCACAAGCCTGCCGGTCGCCATCCAGGAAAAAATCATCCAGAGTACCCCCGGCCTCGAGCACGCCCGGATCATGCGCCCGGGCTATGCGGTTATGTATGACTATGTCTCTCCGGAGCAGCTTCTGCCAAGTCTTGAGACAAAGCTTGTCAAAGGGCTGTTTACCGCAGGGCAGATCAACGGCACCAGCGGCTATGAAGAGGCTGCGGCTCAAGGGTTGATCGCTGGGATTAACGCGGCACTCAAAGTTAAAGGAGAAGCACCGTTTGTGCTTGACAGATCGCAGGCCTACATCGGCGTACTTATTGATGATCTGGTGACTAAGGGGGTGGATGAGCCGTATCGCATGTTTACTTCTCGTGCCGAGTACCGGCTTATCTTGCGCTCTGACAACGCCGATCTGCGGCTTTCTAAGTTCGGTTACGAGTTCGGGCTTATCGATGAGGAGCGGTACGGGCGGGTTAAAGAGAAAGAGGAGTTTGTGGGGAGGATGGTAAGCAAACTCGCCTCGATTATTCTGCCGCCGTCGGATAGGATAAACAACCGGCTCGTCTCCATCGGGACGACGCCTGTGACCGGCCAGGTTTCCCTGCTTGAGTTATTGCGGAGGCCGGAGGTCGAAGTTGAGCATATCGAGGAGTTTTATCCCGAACTCGCCTCGGCGTCGAACGACCTCAAGCAGCAGCTTGCTGTTGAGGCCAAGTACGAGGGCTATGTGAAGCGCCAACACTCACAAATCCGGCAGTTTAAGCGCCTTGAGGCAAAGATAATCCCCGCAGGTATCGACTACTCAAAACTTAACGGCTTAACGATCCAGGCACGCGAGACGCTCGCTAAAGTTTGCCCTCGATCGATAGGCCAGGCGTCGCGCGTCTCCGGCGTATCGCCCGCCGATGTTACGGCTCTCCTCATCCATATCAAACAGTTTTCAAGAGACAACGGGACCGATAATGTCGAACATGACACCATCAGAACTCCTGGCTAAAGGAGCCGCAGAACTACATATACCGCATAATGAGAGCCAGCTGCGGCTTTTCATGGCATATGCGCACGAGCTTGCACGCTGGAACGAGCGCTTTAATCTGACTTCGATAACCGACGAATGCGATATCGTCGTAAAGCATTTCCTGGATTCGCTCGCCATTTTTAGCGTTGTTGACATCCCCTTGGGGTGCAGTACGGTTGATATTGGCGCGGGCGCGGGGTTTCCCGGCGTGCCGATAAAGATCGTCCGCCCGGACATCCTCTTGACCCTGGTCGAGTCTTCCCAAAAGAAAGCCGGGTTTTTAACACATCTGGTTGGGCAGCTTGAGCTACCGAACGTTGTCGTGGTCGCCGAGCGGGCCGAGGATTTTGGCAGAATAAAAGAAAACCGAGGACATTTTTGCTGTGCAGTATCAAGGGCTGTCGCCGATCTTGCGGTCCTTGCCGAATACGCGCTTCCCCTGGTAAAAGAGGGCGGTCGCTTTGTTTCGTACAAGGCAAAAGGGGCCCCCGAAGAGGTTGAGCGGGCATCCGGCGCTATAAATTTACTGGGCGGTTGCGTTGAAGAGATAGCCAAAGTTGTGGTACCATTTCTTAATGCAGAGCGGTATTTGATATCGATCAAAAAGGTGGCCCAAAGCCCGCAAGCCTACCCGAGAAAAGCGGGGACGCCGGCTAAAAAGCCGCTGGTATAGCAGTAAATTAAACAGTATAAGATGTAGTATCAGGCAGGACAAAAATGGCAGTAGGTCTATTTTCCCGTCGTTTGCAGCAGCTTGAAGACGAGATCAGAGAAGAAAAAGCTCCCTCAAGCGCGCTTATCCAGCGCGGGCTTCCTGGGGATCGCAGGGGTTTAACTCTGGCCGTGGTCAACCAGAAGGGCGGGGTGGGCAAAAGCACAACGGCGGTAAATTTAAGCGCGTACCTTGCCGACATGGGGCAAAAGGTCCTGCTTATTGATTTTGATCCCCAGGGAAACGCCAGCAGTGGTTTCGGTGTAGATAAAAAGGCGATTAAACACTGTATCTACGACGTCGTTATCGACCAAAAACCGCTGGTTGAAGTAATATCACCCACCAATATAAAAAATCTTTCGCTCGTGCCCGCCACCGTGCAGTTAGCCGGGGCTGAAATCGAGCTTGTCGCGTCCCTGTCGAGAGAGCACCGGCTGAAGCGGGCGATCGAGACGATCAAGCGCCGCTACGACTACATCATCATCGATTGCCCGCCGTCTTTGGGTTTGTTAACCGTGAATGCCCTGACGGCGGCAGATGAGCTGATAATCCCGGTCCAATGCGAGTTTTATGCCCTGGAGGGCTTAAGTAAGCTTCTCGACAGCGTGCGCCTTGTGAAGGCTCATCTCAACCCGGAACTAAAAATCGCGGGCGTGCTTATGACCATGCACGACATCAGGACGAGGCTGTCGCAGCAGGTCATCGATGAGGTAAAGAAGTTTTTTAGGGAGCTCGTCTACGATACGGTCATACCGAGAACGGTGCGTCTGAGTGAGGCGCCGAGCTTTGGCGTTCCGATAAGCCGCTATGATGCGGAATCAAAGGGCGCTCAAGCGTATCAACAATTTGCAAAGGAAGTGATTGCGCGTGCAGAAAAGAGGACTGGGTAGAGGCCTTGAATCATTAATACCCGGCATAGGCCAGAGAACAGATGTCCCCCTTATTGTTCAGGATGATAGTACTAATAGTGCCGACAGTGCCGACAGTGCCACGGATAACAGGGAAAGCGCTGGTGAGGGAGGCGCTCTTCTACGAAACCTCCCACTTTCAAAAATTGTTCCCAACCCGAACCAACCGCGTAAATACTTTGATGAGGAGTCGTTTTCCGAGCTGGTCTCATCGGTTAAAGAATACGGGCTGGTGCAGCCCGTGGTCGTTCGCGCGAGTGGATCGCTTTTTGAGTTGGTGGTTGGCGAGCGACGCTGGCGCGCCGCAAAAGAAGCGGGACTGAAAACAATTCCGGCGATTGTACGCAATACCTCGGACGTTGAGGCTCTGGAGATTGCCATTATCGAGAACGTGCAGCGCCAAGACCTCAATCCGCTTGAGGAGGCCGCCGCATATTACCACCTTATCGAGGACTTCGGTTTTACACAAAACCAGCTGGCCGAGCGGGTGGGCAAGCAAAGAAGCACCATTGCAAACACCATACGTCTTCTCAAACTCCCGGAGTCCGTCAAGACGCTTGTCATAGAAGGAAAGATCTCTGTCGGTCACGCAAAAGTACTGCTCTCGCTGCTAAATCCAAAAGCCCAGATCCGCTTAGCCGAGCGCATAATAAGGGAGGGTATGACAGTGCGGCAAGCGGAGGACCAGGTGTGGCTAAGCCAAAACCCGCCCAAGAGAACACCGAGTCAGTCAATGCCGCTTTATTTTAGACAGATGGCCAGAGACCTGGGCAAGCAGCTATCAACAAAGGTACTGGTTAAGATACAGGGCGAAAAAGGGCGCGTGGAGATCCATTTCAGCGACGAAGCCGAGCTTGAGCGCATACTTAACACGCTTGCCGGGGAGAAAAAGCCCCATAATGCCTAATTTCCATTTAAAAATTGGTCGATCTCAGCTATTATAGAGAGTAACGAACACGTAATGGGAGGGTTTTATGAGCGAGAGGCGCTTTGGTACAGCCGAGTTCGGTTTGGGTCTTTTGCTTGGCCTGACAACCGGTGCGGTCGTCGGTATTCTGATGGCTCCGCAATCTGGAGCAAAGATACGAGGCGGCATTGCAGACCGGGCGGCCGATATCAAGTCCTTGGTATCGGACCTATTGGAGCAGACTAAGCTTGGCTTTGAAGTTGCGGCCACGCAGGTTGAGAAAATCGTCGGCCTGCAGGAACGGAATATGAGAAAGAAGCTCGATGCTTTAAAAGCCCAATTGGATGAATATCACCTGAACGAGGCTTAATACAGCCATCCTGCTAAAAAACACTATTACAGCGAAACATGCGCCCGGCGCTTGATATGATTGGGCGCTTTGCGGTTTCTGGATACAAAACGAGGTGTGCTTTGAGTACAAAAGTCGCGGTATTAATGGGTGGACGCTCCGCCGAGCGGGAGATATCCTTGCTTACAGGCGAGCAGATTTACCGGGCCCTACTGCAAAAAGGCTATGATGCGGTTGCGGTTCATCTCGACGAACATATTGTTGAAACCCTTAAAAGCTTGAAGCCCGATGTCGTGTTCATCGCGCTGCACGGCCGTTACGGTGAGGACGGGACCATTCAGGGCTTGCTTGAAATCCTTGATCTACCCTATACCGGCTCCGGCGTTCTGGCGAGCGCACTCGGCATTGATAAGGCCATGTCAAAACGCGTGTTTGAAGCGGCCGGCATCGAGACGCCCGAGTATGCAGTCGTTTCAAAGCGAGACTTTGTTGTTGACCGGGAGTCCTGCGAGGGCGTTGCAAGCGCTCTTAGCTTTCCGCTGGTTGTAAAACCCGCCCGCGAGGGGTCGACGATAGGCATGAGCATCGCGCACGACATCGATGAATTAGCTGCCGCTCTTAAGCTTGCATTTTCGTATGATTGCGATGTGGTTATCGAGCGGTTCGTCGAGGGTGTTGAGATTACGGTCGGTGTGCTCGGCAACAAACCCAAAGCACTGCCGACACTCGAAGTCGTAACAAAGACAGGGTTTTACGATTATGAGACGAAATATACGGCGGGCCTGAGCGAGCACATCATTCCAGCCAGACTTCCCGAGGAATACCAAAGAAAGGCCCAAGAAATTGCAGTTAGGGCGCATACGGCTCTTGGGTGCAGGGGTTTTTCTCGTGTTGATATCATCGTGGACGGCAGTGGGCGCTGCAACGTGCTGGAGATTAACACGATTCCCGGCATGACGAGGCTCAGCTTGTTTCCGGATGCCGCAAAAGCGGCAGGCTATGAATTCCCCGATTTAATCGCCTACATGGTTAAGCTTGCGCTTGAGAATTAATCGTTGTTGAAGCTAATCCCTAGAGCTGCCCCGGCCCCTCTTTTTATACGCCTTGCCCGCTATATATGCGCCGATGCCGGCCAGGAGGAATATCCCGACAAATAATCCACCCACGATTTTAGCTATCGCGACGGCGCTTGCGGTTGCAATCGAGGCTAAAAATCCCGCCGCGATCGCCCCCAGAAGCATTGAAGGCATCGAGTATTTGAAGTCGATATTAAAAAGATACGCAAGAAGCGCCCCGGACCAGCTTCCGGTTCCCGGTAGCGGCACTGCCACAAAAAGGAACAGCCCAACCGCCCCGTAGCGGTCGATTTTCTCGGAGTGCTTACGTCTGGTATGCTCAAAAAACCAGCCCATAAGTTGATCCATAATCCGAGATTTTTTCGCAAGCCACCTGCTTACAGGGTCGAGCAACAGAAGAAGCGGAATCACGGGAAGCATCATCCCGATGCTTGAGATAACAAAGGCCTCCCATATGGGCATGTGGTAAGTTGCAATTGCAAGAGGCGCCCCGGTTCTTTCCACGATAGGCAGCGCCGAGATGATTAGTATAATTATTTCTTTTGGAATACGTGAGATAATGTCAGCCCCGATCATTGATTGACTCCTCTGTCTGAAAGCATCCGTTCTAATTTACCACATGGCCCGGTGTTGTTTAAAGCGCAATCACCGCGCGCTATCATGCTCACCGTGCTTGCGGCATAATAACAGGCGGAGGTAAAGGGGAAACAATCGTTTTGTACCGCATTGCACGCCGTTGTGGTTGGGTACATAAGACTACACCACAGTTTTTTCTGTAACCGGCATACGGACGCTTATCCTCAAAGGCGACCGTTGATAACAGCTTAGGAGGCGGATTTGCACTGGCATCAAAAGGGCGTAGAAGAGGTGTTTGACGAGCTTAACGCCAGCCCACATAGCATCTCGTCAGAAGAAGCGGGCAGGCGTCTTGCGGAGGTCGGCCGCAACGAGCTTACAACAAAGCGGCAAAAGACGCCGTTCGAGCTTTTGCTTGACCAGTTTAAGGACTTCATGATCATCGTCCTGATCGCCGCCGCCATCGTCTCCTCGCTTATAGGGGAAGTCGCGGATGCGGCGGCGATTCTAGTCATCCTGGTTCTCAACGCGTTCATAGGCTTTGTCCAGGAATACCGGGCAGAGCGTGCTATCGAGGCCTTGCGGATGCTCGCCGCCCCGGAGACGACCGTGGTGCGCGACGGCACGATACGCACTATCCCGGCGGCCGACCTTGTTCCGGGAGACATCGTCTTGCTGGATGCCGGCAAAATCGTGCCCGCCGACCTTCGCCTCATCGATGTAGCCCTGCTTGAAATCAACGAGTCCTCTCTTACCGGAGAGTCGGCCCCGGTAAAAAAGAGCGTGCAGCCGATTTCCAGGGAAGATATCCCGCTCGGCGATCGCCGCAATATGGCCTACAGCGGGACATTCGTAACGTATGGGCGCGGCAGCGGAGTGGTTGTCGAAACGGGGATGAACACCGAGTTCGGAAAGATCGCGGCCTTAATCCAGACATCGGAAGACCTGCGCACGCCACTGCAGAGACGGCTCGCCGTGTTTGGCAAGTACCTGGCGTTCGCCGCCATCGGTATCTCTACTATTGTCTTTGTCGTGGGTGTTATACGTGGCGAGCAGATAATACTCATCTTTCTAACCGCCGTCAGCCTGGCGGTGGCCGCTATCCCCGAAGCGCTCCCGGCGGTAGTGACGATTGCCCTCTCTATAGGGGCGAACCGTATGGTTCAGAGCAAGGCGCTTATACGCAAGCTCCCGGCGGTGGAAAGCCTCGGCTCGGTTACGTTTATCTGCTCGGACAAGACCGGCACGCTTACCGAGAACAAGATGAAGGTAGAAGAGATCTACGCAGCCGGCGAGGTCTACCGGGTAACAGGGGTCGGCTACGACCCCCACGGCGAATTCCTTGATCCTGAGGGGCGCGCCGTCGATCTATCAAAGCAGGCGCGCTGGCACCTGTTTTTCCGAGGCCTTGTTCTTAACAACGACGCTTCGGTGATCGGTAGAAACGGCACCTATGAAGTGATCGGCGACCCGACAGAGATCGCGCTCGTGGTTATGGCGGCAAAGGCAGGCCTTCCCAAGGAAGACGCCGAGCAGCGGCATCCCCGGGTCGAGGAGCTTCCGTTTGATTCGGAGCGAAGGATGATGACGACGGTTCATGCGGCGGGCGACCGGTTCATCTCATACACAAAGGGCGCACTCGATGTGATTCTTGAGCGCTCGGCTCAGGAACTTAACGCCCAAGCCAAGCCGTCCTCTCTCAATCCCGAACAAAAGGTTAAAATCGCCGGCAAAGGTGACGAGTTGGCCGCACAGGGATTGCGGGTACTTGGCATAGCCTACAAGTTCTATGACAAGAAACCGCCGGCTGACCCTGATATCCTGGAGCGCAACCTCATCTTTATAGGTCTTGTCGGCATCGTTGACCCCCCGAGGGCCGAGGCCAAAGAGGCGATTGCGCTGTGTAGGCAAGCGGGCATACAGCCGGTTATGATAACCGGCGATCACCCTTTAACCGCAAAAAATATCGGGCGCCGCCTCGGCTTGATCAACGAGCACGCGGACATGCTCACCGGAGAAGAACTCGCCGGGCTGCCGCTGGTTGAGTTCGAGGAGCGCGTCCAGTATATACGCATCTATGCCCGTGTTGCCCCGGAGCAGAAGGTTAAAATCGTAAAGGCGCTGCAGGATAAGGGGGAGATCTGCGCCATGACGGGCGATGGCGTAAACGATGCCCCGGCGCTAAAAAGAGCCGATGTAGGTGTGGCGATGGGCATCACCGGCACCGATGTCGCCAAAGAGGCGAGCGATATGATACTGCTTGACGACAACTTTGCTACCATAGTGGCGGCCGTGCGTGAAGGCCGGCGTATCTACGACAACATACGCCGGTTTATTCGCTACACGATGACCAGTAACTCGGGCGAAATCTGGACGATATTTTTGGCCCCGTTCCTGGGTCTGCCCATCCCGCTGCTGCCGATTCATATCCTTTGGATCAACCTGGTGACCGATGGACTTCCCGGCCTGGCGCTGACCGCAGAGCGATCCGAGGCGGATATCATGCGGCGTCCACCCCGGCATCCCAAAGAAAGCGTTTTTGCCCATGGGATGACCTCGCATATCATTTGGGTGGGCCTGTTGATGGGGGCGGTGTCTCTTGTGTCGCAGGCCGGCTCACTCTACTTCAAGTTCGGCGACTGGCGTACCATGGTGTTTACCGTGCTCACGCTGTCGCAGATGGGACACGTGCTTGCAATCCGCTCGGAGAAGCAGTCGCTGTTTACACAGGGGCTCTTAACAAATAAACCGCTTCTTGGCGCGGTGCTCCTCACGTTCTTTCTCCAGCTTTCAACCATCTATGTGCCGTTTATGCAGGAGATATTTAAGACCAAACCTCTCGGGGTGCGCGAACTCGCCGTCACTTTGGCCATTTCATCGCTGGTGTTTGTTGCGGTTGAGATCGAGAAAGCCTGGGGCCGATTGAGAAGCTAAGCGATAATAGGTTGATGTTGGTGACGGGGACTACTCTGTAATCGCTTGATTACAAGGAAAGCAGTCGGTGATTTTAGCTAATTTGTAAAAAAGTGGCTGTAGGGCTACCAAAATATGTAGTAGAATAGTAACTGCGCTTTGTCGGCGCAGTTACTATTTTTTAGGCGTCCCTGGCGGATATACTACTAAGCACCTTGGGGGATGAAAGACTGAATGAAGAAAACATACCACATAATACCAAGCGCGTTAGCGATATTGTTTATTGTCCTTGTGGCAAAAGTCGTTATTGGGCAAGCTGAATTTCTTGAGCGACTCTTAGATATCGATCTACCGCAGCTTTTCATCGTTATCGCCGGCGTAGGGGCGGTGTTCTTGGTCGCCTTTGTTAGCTACTACGAGTATCACGGAATCGGCTGCCAAGATGGAATTATGCGTAGGGGCCCGCACGAAAACATCGTCGCCATCACTTTTGACGACGGTCCCAACTCGACCTACACGCCGCAGATTCTGGATGTGCTCAAAGAAAAGGGCGTGAAAGCGACGTTTTTTACGGTGGGGCTACACGTTAAGAAATATCCCGACATCGCCAGGCGAATTGTCGATGAGGGACACGATATCGGGAACCATACGTACACCCACAAAGATCTTGTTCCCACGACTCGGAGGATGATTCTGGCCCAGGTGCATAAAACCGATCAGGTCATTCAGCGCATAACCGGTGTCTCAACCAACCTGTTCAGGCCGCCGAGAGGAATTTACAGCAGTGCGGTACGCAGGCTCCTCGTCGATGAGAAAGGGTACCGTCTCATTCTCTGGACGGTAAGCAGCGTCGATTGGCGTGGGCTAAGCCCCCGTTCGATTTTACGAAGAATTGCCCGGTACGCGAGGCCTGGCGCCATCCTACTCTTCCACGATAGCGGGGCACTGGTGCGTCGCGAGGGGGCCAGCAGGGAGAACACGGTTGAATCACTTCCGCTGGTTATCGATTACCTGCAAGCCAAGGGATATGAGATCGTACCGATCTCCGAGATGCTCAGGCGACAAGAGGAGCAAGAAATCGAAGCAACGGGCATCTGGAAAGAGGCCTAACAGAGAAAACACGACCCGGGATGAAAATAGTTGTTGCTCCGGACAAGTTTAAAGGAACCGCAAGCGCGAAGGCTGTCGCGCGGGCTATTGCAGATGGCATAAAAGAGGTGCTCCCAGAGGCCGAGATCGTACTTGTCCCGATGGCTGATGGCGGCGAGGGAACGATGGATGCACTGCTTGCCGCAGTAGGCGGTCGGATTCACGAGGCGGTGGTGACCGGGCCGCTGGGTAAGCCGGCCAAGGCGCCGTTCGGTATTCTTGCGGATGGAACGGCGGTAATCGAGATGGCCAAGGCTTCCGGCTTTGAACTGGTGCCTGCGGCGCGGCGCGACCCGACGGTAACCACCACCTACGGAACGGGTGAACTCATTGAGGCCGCTCTTGATTTTGAATGCAGGCGCTTTATCGTCGGCATCGGCGGCAGCGCTACCTGTGATGCCGGTATCGGTGCGGCACAGGCGCTGGGTGTAAAGATTCTCAAGGAGGATGGCTCGGGGGTCGGCTTTGGGGGAGGAGAACTCGTAACCATCGCCCGGATCGACGTCTCGACCATCGACCCCAGGGTTCGCGATGCACAGGTTCTGGTGGCCGGCGATGTAAAAAATCCGCTCTATGGCCCGTACGGCGCGGCGCACGTGTTTGCCCCGCAAAAAGGGGCCTCACCCGAGCAGGTATTCCTTCTTGAGCAGGGCTTGATACATTTTGCCGATGTGGTCCACCGGGACCTTGGGATTGACGTGTCCGAGCTATCGGGCGGAGGGGCGGCCGGGGGCTTAGGCGCGGGTCTCGTTGCGTTTTTGCACGCCACGATCAGGCCGGGAGTCGAGCTGGTTATGGAAGCGGTTGGGTTACGCGATAAAGTGCGGGGGGCCGATCTTGTTATAACCGGCGAGGGCCAGGTTGACGCTCAGAGCGTCTACGGCAAAGTTCCGGGGGGCGTTGCGGGTTTAGCGTGCGAATACGGCGTAAAGACGATCGTCATTGCGGGCAAGCTCGGTGACGGCTACGAGCAGCTGTATGACAGCGGCATCAGCGAGATGTATGCGCTGGAAACCATCGCCGGCTCGCTTGATGCGGCGATAAATAGGCCCATCCCCTCTATTAAAGAAGCGGCATCCCGCATCGCCACAAAACTTCGAGCCTGGTAATTCACAGCGTAAATCTGTACACTATTAGTTAACAATAGTAGACAATCCTTGCTTGTCAATCTTTGTATGTTAACTAATAGTATACAAGCACACAGACAAGCGTACGGTTTTGGTGGTGATCATGCTAGAAACGCTGTTCAGATCACGGGTTATGGTAAAGCTTCTCAGCTATTTCTTGAATAATCCGGGCAAAGAGGTGTATCTACGGGAGGCAAGTCGCGAAGTATCCGAGCCCCCGAGTGCAGTGCAGCGCGAACTCGAGCGCCTAGATGCTCTTGGTTTGCTCGATTCCCGCCGGCATGGAAACCACAAGTATTTTAAGGTGCGCCCCGAGTTTCCGATCCTGCCCGAGCTTCACAGCCTCTTTTTGAAAACCGAAGGCGCCGCCGCTTTTCTTAAAGAAAGCCTCGCCGGGCTTAAAGGCATCCAGCTTGCCTTCATCTACGGTGAGTTTGCCGAGCGGCCGACCGAGGCCGTTTCGGAAATTAACCTCGTTATAATCGGCTCACCGGACCGTTCTGAACTCGATGGGGCGATAAAAAATCTGCGCGGCAAACTTGGCCGCGTAATTAACTACGCACAATATAGCCCTGATGAATTTAAGCATTTACTTGAGGCAAAAGACCCATCACTGGGGAGGACGCTTAACGGAGAGAAGCTTGTTTTAGTCGCCAATGTTGCCGAGAAGGGCTAGGTTCTTGAGGGCGCTCAAGCTAGCGGTATTCTCTGCCTATCAGGAAGCGAATTGCCTCCGCCCATCCCAGGCCCATCTCTTCATGGGTAATAAACACGTTTGGATAATCACCCAACCGCTCCAGTATCTCGGGATTCTCCAGCACCGCATTTCGCACGAGGAACAACACGCCCACTTCGGGGGCAAGCTCTAGATCGGCTATCGAGTCACCGATGGCGGCGCACATGCCTTTGGCAATCCCTCGCGTTTCCTGGTCTTTGCGTACCGCCGAAGCTTTGCTGCTTGCTGTAGGTAAGAGGTGGTAGGCATGCACTTCGGTTATTTGTGGGTCAAGACGCGCGCTCCTTCGCCTCACCTTGCCGTTGTCGATGATTTTAAGCTCAATAAAGCCGTTCTTCTTTAGAAGCGCGTTGGCCTCCTCGACATCGATCCGCCCCCGGAACATGTGAGTGAACTCCCGATTCTCCGACCAGGGAAGATGGTACTCCAGTCGCCGGTCGTATTCGTCGAGCAAGAGCTGCGGTGCGCCGCTTTCTTCAATCGCCTTCCATACGGTTTCCTCGCCCGCCTGAAAATCCCCAATATTTGATACCAACACCTCGCCCAGGTTGTAGGCGATCTGGCAGCCAAGCTCGGAAATCCAGTTCTTAAAACCGAGAATTCGCACATCCGAGTGGAGCTGCGCTCGATTGCGCCCCGAGACGAGGACCACATCGATTTTATGAAGATGGCAGGAGACTATCGCCTGCGCCGGCGAGCTGGTAAAGCCGTGGTTTGAATCAAGAAAAAGGCAACCGCCAGGTCCGAGAAGCGTGCCGTCGACGTCACTGTAGATAACCCTGGTCTCCGGCGCCATCAGGTTAATGAGTTCGGCATGCCACGGCTCGACGTAGTCGATTACGTTTAATCTATCCAGCATACCAAGACCCACGGCATCCCCTCCCATGCACCGCACGGTTGTTTAAAATAATCCAGCACTATTAGTTCTTCTAGATGATCTATTAGATGTTCCGCTAAATGTTCAATTAACTCTTTTGTTAACTCTTCAATTAGTGTCTCTATTAATTTTAGTACCAATTGGTATATTTTTAAAGCTCAGGCGTTCTTTG
>Ga0210044_10001319_pt1 | contig 37803 bp, 34 predicted proteins | sample CryGey13umfilter_2_FD_183959 | JGI IMG/M metagenome (GOLD analysis project Ga0210044, IMG submission 183959) | Groundwater microbial communities from aquifer in Utah, USA - Crystal Geyser 4/9/14 3 um filter (SPAdes) (version 2) | ecosystem: Environmental > Aquatic > Deep subsurface >... | reverse complement strand
GGAATTTGGTGCTTGGAATTTGGAATTTTCAAGGTACACCTCTTGATCCGCTTTTCGGTTGGTCAAATTTTCCAGCCAAAAAAGAAGCGGCTTGCCGGAAATATTCTTTGCTTCTGCAGAAATTAAATAAGCATATTTATGTGATAAATCCGGCAGATAAAAACTCGCCCCGCAATTAGTGGCATCCTGCGCCTGCAACCTAACCAGTCCCTGCATATTTTCAAGACCAACTTGTCCTTGACTAAATTGATTACAGTTTATAGCCTGAAGATTTTGCTTAGAGGGATTAATTTCAGCAGAAAGCAAACCTTTTATTTTCGGAAAGACAACCGAAAGTGTTTGTCCGTCAGAATCAATAGTTGGTAAAAAATACTTAGTTTCAAAGCTTCCCGGATCAACCTCCACCAACTCTTTCCCGTCATAATCTTTTGGCAGTTCAATCAAATAGTTTTCAAACCCATCAGGTAAAGGAGCTTTAAAAACAATTCTGTCCCCCAAATCCTCAATTTCTATATCAAGCTCATCAGTTTTCCGGCCGGTAAAAACCGAACGGAAAGGGTAATAAACTTCTTCTGTCATGCTGGCTTGTCCAACATCGATTCTGGAGTCGTCTCCGCCAAATGGCGGATCCTCCCCAGAATGACGGTCAATTGAAATGTAATTCCCAATCTCACCATACGCTCTGTCGTAATTTCCCCATTCATAAGAATTTATAACTGGCAAATTCTCTCCCAACCACACAAAATCATTAACTCCTGTTTCCAAATTAATTTTATAAATCTTTATTTTGCCGAAAGTCTGCACCAGTTCAAGTTTCTGCTTATAGCTTATAGCTGATTGCTTGTTGCTGTTTGCTGTAAGCTGTGAGCTGTCAGCCATAAGCAGTTTTTCCAATTCCTCCAAAAACAAAGCCTTTTCCGCTCCCGGATTAATCACATTCCCGTCCACCAACAACCAATTGACTTGATATTTTTCCAAAATATTTTCAAAAAGCTCTCTGTTTTTAGAATACAAAGCATACGAAATTTCCCAATAGTAATTTTCATTTTGTTTTGACCAGACATCAAAAGCGCGGTCCAAAATCGGCTGCTTTATCCCATACCACAAAAAGCCTGATCCGCTGTACAGCTGGTTCCCCCAGTTATAATTTGTCCAGCCCCAAAAAGTCGGCTGAGGAAAATTAGCAATCCGTGTATTCTTATCCTGATTTTTAAAGAAATCAAAAACCAAAAAATATTCCGCCGGAATTTTTGCTTTTTCCTTAACATAAAATAATTTGCCTTGAAAAATTGGATAAAGAAAAATAATAGGCAATAAAATAAAAAATAATATTATCGTCATTCTGGTAAGCGATCCGCCAACTGGCGGAGAGCGCATCCAGAATCGGATTCTGGAGTCGTCGCTTCGTTCCTCCCCAGAATGACGGAAACAGCTTAAAATTACCGATATAAAAACCCCATAAAATACCGCCAGACAAAAGGCGGTTAATATTGAAAACTTGGTAAACGGAAACCGGAAAATCTGGGAAAAAAGAGGAAGTTTATATAAAATCTTATTCAAAGAAAAAAAACCAATAGTATCGTTGGCTAAAAATGTAAATGCAAGAAGTAATACAGGCAAGAACACAAGCGCTTTTTTATTCTTTGTTGTTAGGCTGAAAATTATTCCTAAAACAGATAAACCAAAAAGCATATAACCAATTCCTGAAAAATATGGGTTTTGAAAATGGTTTACCCAATCACCCATTATGTAATCAGTAGAACCATTATTTTGCAATTCGACATTTTCAAACCAAAAGCCTTTCAGCAATGCAGAATTCTTAAAATCGCCATATTCTTTATTTCTTAAAAGGTTATCCTCGGTTGCCATTAAATTCATTTTCGCACCAGTATTGGTCCCGACATCATTAAAAACAAAATACAAATTCGGCACCAGCCAAAAAGCATTAACACAAAATATTATTAAAAAAATAATTAAAACCTCTCTCGTCATTCTGGTAAGTCCCGCCGTAACGGGACGCATCCAGAATCGGATTCTGGAGTCGTCGCTTCGTTCCTCCCCAGAATGACCAAGCGCAACATACCCCGCTAACACTAACCCTAAAGCCATTACATAAACTAAAAACACTGTTGCCACATAACCTTGACTGACCGCCAAAATATTAATCAATACAAATATTAGTAAATTCTTTTTAGAAGGCTCTCTTAAGTATTTAAATACTCCCCAAAACAACCACGGTAAAAATCCAAAATGAACAGAAAAAGCTTCCCATGCAAGATAAAAACTTTGTAATGTCCCTAAATTAAACAAATAAAAAATCGCCCCAGCCAAGGCCCCCCATTTTTTACCAAACTCGCTGTATTTTTCTAAAACAAAATCTTTCAGCAAAAAATAAATGCCCAAAGAACCAGACAAAAGCATAGAAAAATGAAAAAAATACCGGATAAAGTTTACCGGCAAAACTAAAGAAGAAATCCAAAGTAAAATTTGTCTGAACAAATCCGCCCCGTGCCCCATACCCCCAAGTAACCCCAGTCCTTGGTATTCCTGCCAGGAAGCAAACAAAGCTCTCTTTAAATTAATGGAAAAATTAAATTCGGAATGTAAATTATCCCAACCGGAAAGAAAAGTATTTGGAGAAAAATTAGTTAAAACAATCCCAAACCAAATAATGACAATCGCAATGACTGACCAATTTTTTATAATTAGTTGCTTTATCTTTTTCATTTGCTTAAAACATCGGCATATTTTTTACCAATTACCGGCCATTTTCTCTTTTCGTACATCAGTTCCGAAAACCTTTGAATTTTTTCAAGCATATTATTATCCTTTATCAGGTTTTCAATCTTATTGGGTAAACCATTTCCGCTCATAGAAAAAACTAAATCTTTTATCGATAGTCCTGTTTGGGTTAAAGACTGGGAAAAATCATTAGACAAGCAGTAACCTTTTAAATTTTCGGAAATTAAAAATGGTTTTCTATAAGTAAAAGCTAAAGAAAGCGGTCCACTGGCAGACACTAATACCCGATACGGAAGTATAAAAAGGTCAGCCTTTTGAAAATAATCAGCAATTTCCTTTTCTTTGATAAATCCGGTAATTTGAACTTTTCCGTCTGATTTTTCCGCTGTATCGTAAATCTTGTCAATATAATTTTTATAATTAAGGTCTGTATAAGTTTTAGTAGCCCCTCCCACCATTGTCAGTCTAATTTTTGAATTGGGATTGTTTTTGAAATAGTTTGCCATTTCTTCCACCAGCCAATCTGAACCTTTATACCAAATTAAAAACCCAAAACTTTGTACCGCAAATTCGTCCGTTTTTTTCTTTGATAGACTGCTGTCTGTTTTAGTTTCCACTCCGTGATTAATTGTCAATATCTTGCTTGAATTTGGGATCAATTTTAAGAGTTCTTGTCTTAAATACTCCTCAAAAACAACGACTTTATCAGATAAAAGAATAATAAAAAAATAAAGTATTTTAAGTCCAAGACTCCAAATTTTTGCCTTTAAACTATTTTCCCTTACCCCCATTTGGATCGAAACCAGGCCGGCATTTAACAGTACACCGTGAGAAACAAAATAAATTTTTTTTCCTTGCAGTCTTAATAAAAGCAAAAGTATTGGCAAAAACCCCATTAAATACTTCTTGGAACCAAACATTGCCCATTCGAAAGCAAAGAAGATTTTTCTAATATCTTTATTTTGTACTATTTCGTTATAAATAGAAGAAAAAAGCGAGAAAGAATTTCTTTTCCAAATTCTTTTTACTTTTATGTCGTTATCTTCGTATTCTTCTTCCGAATCCAAGATATCCGCTAAAACAGTAAAGGAGAAATTTTTATCCGGCTCATTCGCCCAAACAAGAGTGTTTTTAGTATATCCGGCAACAGCACTGGAAGAATGGTTATATAATGTACCCTTTGGCGGAAAGGTACTGATTACGAGGATTTTTTCGGCCATATAAACAATAATAAGCTAAATTTGACTAAAAGGGAAAAAGCTTTATTTAGCATGGCCGGTTGAGGATTAATATTATAAATATTTTTCCAGTCGTTTAACTTGATGGTCGCCATTTCTTTAAAAGCCCTTAAAATATCACGGATTAAATTAACCTTGCTTGATTTGCTTATATGGCTCCAAACAATCGGCAGTTCTTTAATAGAATAATTAAGTCTGTTTGTCACATAGATAATCTCCGGATCAAGCCCCCATCTTTCCTGAGTTAATCTGGGAAAAATATCTTCACAAACTGATTTTGAAAAAACCTTAAATCCGCCGGTAAAATCGGCTAATTTAATTCCTAAAACAAAACTTAAAATCCGGCTGTGAACCTCCCCGATAAATTCTCTGATAAAGTTTCTTTTTACTAAAGTCACCGTCCCATTAATTTTTTTGCTTCCTACCAACAAATCATAATTCTGATTCATGAATTTAGAAAAGTTCTCTAAATTGCCAAGCGGGATTGACATGTCGCCATCCAAAAACATACCGTAGTCGCTTTTTACTCTTTTGGCTCCCTGCATTACTGCATAACCCCGGCCGTGATTGACCGGATAAGCAACAATCTCTATTTCAGCCTTATTGGCAAGCTTTTTGCTAAAACTTCTTTTAAAGTTTCTTAACAGTTTTAAAGTATTGTCTTTACTGCCGTCATTGACAAAAACGAACTTTTCTACACCAATATCTCTGACTCCTTTAAACTTTTTCAAACAAGAAAAAGTATCATTAAGCCTTTTTTCTTCATTGTAGAGTGGAATAATTACTGTCAATGTCTTCATTTGTAGCCTTTCTCTTTCATGCAAAAGTCATAACTGTTGGGATTTGGCACATCCGCCCCACCCTTACCATCGGCATTAACAAATTTGTCAACTCCGACACTTAAACAACCTTGAATTGCTTCGTTTTTAAGCCATTTTTCCGATTGCATGTAGCCGAAAACCACTCCCGCTATTAAAGCTAATCCTATTATTATTGTTCCAATATTTTGTTTCATATACTTCTTTCTGTCATTCCGACTGAAATGAACGAAATGAGTGTAATGGAGGAATCCCTTTCACTCGTTTCAGAAAAGAGATCCCTCGACTTCGGGGAAGTCAGACTTCCCTTCACTCGGGATGACAGATAAATTAAATTCGGTTTTTACAATTCACAATGTCATGTCATTCTGGCTTGTCCAGAATCATTCTGAACTCTAAGAACCGAACCGTAGCCATACTTTCACCAATCTCCCCAATGGAGCAATGATAATTGTATGACTACGGTCACGGCATCACTAAAGAAAAAAAACTGCAAAGCAGAACTGGCCGCCAAGAAACTCTTGGGGCGGATAGGTCTTGGCCTATGTTAGGCAGTTCTGCCAGTATCTCCCCTAACCGGAGTTTGGCCTACGGCCGAAAGGTCACGCCCTGCGACAGCCCAGCGAAGTTCGCCGGAGTGCCAGTGGCGTACTTGCCTCCGACCATGCAATACCCGTCCTGAGCGCGCCCGGAGTAGTTCCGAACCCAGAAGGGAATGATCAATCCCTCCTTGTTCTTCTCACGGGTGACGGCCCAAGCATTGCTCTCGCCGACCGGCCGGTGGATTTCTCCGATTTGGATCGGGATCCACGACCTGTCATCAGGCGCGGCGGGCTGACCAGCGGTGGTCAGCGCGAGAAACTCGGCTGCCGTTCGGGGCCACCCACTGGTCGAGACGGTCGCAGTCACGGGCGCAACAGGGATGGTCATGCTCTGGCCAACCTCAATCCTCCAAGGGGAAGAGATGTTGTTGGCCTTGGCCAAGTCCACCCAGTTGACACCGTAGCGAGCCGCTATCAAGGAGAGTGAATCCCCTGCCTTGACCACATAGGTCTTGGTCGCAAGGGCGGTAGCGGGCGCGGAAGCGGCGGTAACGGGCTGGCCAAGCAATTGCTTGAGAAAAGCAACGAGCTCCCCCCAAGACAAATCGCCCACCTTCCTCGCAGTCAATGCCGCATCCTTTGCCTTCTGTGCATCCGCATCTCGCTGGACCTTCAGGGCTGATGGCTCTTCCTTGAGCAACTGGCTCGTCTGCACAAAGCCGGCCAACTCCGGTGGAGACGTAATCTCCGCCCAACCGGTCGTGAGAGTCACCGAAACCGCGACGGTCTTAGTGACAGTGACAGACACGTCCGCGGCCGAGTCGGGATCGGTGTAAACCACCGCCCCGGGCTGCACCCAGCGGGTGTATGGCCCACCGGCAACAACGACGCACACGAACACGAGTCCCAACAGCAAAAAGCCCCCGACGAGCAATATCCTACGCATCTTTTGCCTCCTTAGGCACAGAAAAAACTAGACGCCCTTGGCGAATTTGCCTTGGGTCGTTGGCGAATCGACACTTTATCTTAAAAAGGAGGTCAGCCTCCTTGAATTTTCTTTCTCAAACAAACCAGACTACGGAAACAAAACTCTAAACTCTAAATTCTAAACCCTAAACAATTTTCAAAATAAAAACAGCAAATTATCTAACTCCTTTTTTTATTTGAATTTTGAATATTTGGATTTATTTCGCCCGCCTGCTTCGATATGCGAAACATTTCGGGCAGGGATTTGGTGCTTAGAATTTAGAATTTGTTATTCCCATGGTCTGGCTTGCTTGATTTTTCAAGGAAAGCTGTAGTCAGTAGTCTGTAGACTGTAGACCGTATATTTATCTTAGTGATGCCTTTTTAAAGTACGATCGCTTGATTCCCCTGCTGCTCCGCATTTGGAGAAGCAGAAACCTCGAAGCAATCCCTAAACCGCGCGTCGCTTTCGCTCCGCTTGAATTCAGGAAAAAATTCTAAGCCCTAGAACTTTTCTCTAAATTCAAATGTGCTATAATTTTCTCATGGAAACAAAAGTTTTAAATTACCACATTATAATCACCCCAGAAAAATTAAACGGAAAAACCGTTTATAACGCCTATTCCCCAACACTCGGGGTAGCTGATTGGGGTAAAACAGCTGAATTAGCCATTTCAAATGTTAAAGAAGCAATCGAGTGTCATCTCGAAAGCTTAAATAAAAATAAAGAACCAATTCCGGTTGAAGAAGTTTCTGATTTTATGATCGCCTATACTTCGGTTTCCCTCACTTCGAAACATACACCTGATTTTATTTGATTTTTTATGGCCAAATTGCCCAATTTAAAACCGAGAGAAATCGCGGAGATACTTCTTAATGCCGGTTTTGTCGAAGAGACGACTAAGAGTGCGCATCGTACTTATCGACATCCGACAAAAAGAAAATATACCACCGTTTCTTTTCATCCAGGTACCATTCCCCAAGGAACATTCCGTGCCATTATCAGGCAAACAGGAATGACACCCGAAGAATTTCTCTCCTATAAAAAAAGGAAAAAATAGCTTCGTTTATTTCAAAGAGCAGAACCGTATAAGCGCTTCGTATAACTTACGCTATTTTCCGGCCGACTTTGATTAGACCAAGTCCGAGCATGGCAATCGCCAGAGAAGCTCCGAAGATAATAAGCGGAGTGTTGTCGCCTGTTTCCGGAAGAACCGATACTCCCAAAACCTTTTTGGTGGCACAAACCTGGGAGGTATCCTTATCGTGTTGGTCGCCGTCCGCCCAAACTTCGGCCGTATTAACCCCGCAGATTCGATCCGCTTCAAGCTGGCTTTCCGCCACAACCCGAGCCTTAACTTCAAAACTCTCACTTTCGTCCGGATTCAAATGGTCAATTGTAAATTCATGAGGAGTTTCACCGGTAAAAAACAAGAAAGAAGGCAAGTTGTCGGTTATTCTAACATTATTTAAAGTGTCGTCGCCAACATTTTTAACCGTCAGTTTAAAAGTGACATAATCACCGGTTTTAAACAGATAATCGGTTAGATAAAGGTTGTCTTTGTATGCACCGGCATAGCGGGGATCTAAAATTTCTTTATCAATTTGAAGCTCACCGGTAGTCACACAAACCTCATTCCCACCGTATTGGGTCTCACAACGGACAGCCGCGAAAACAGAATCAGAAGATAACAAAATGGCTCCTGCGGCCAAAAGGGTGGCTAAAAAAACTTTTGTTTTATTCATTTTGAATTATATAGGATTATCAATAACTCGTTGGGATTATAAACTATAAGTCAATTATTGTCAAGGGCTTCTTATGCATTATAGGATATGATATAATACAACCATGGAATTTGTTATTTATGATTGCCACCGGCCTCAGACTGTTGCTAAAACCGACCTTCGACCCCTCTTGGGCAAGCTGTCAAAAAATATTGGTTATAATCTACTTATAATCGCTTTTGCGGTCGGACTTTATGCCGCTTCTCCCTCCCTGGTTAAGGAAGCAATCTTTCGTTTTGGACCAAAACAGCAGGAAATAAATGCTAAAGCCACTTTCGGCCAAATCAACCGTGAAGAGGAAATTACCAGACAAAAACTGATCGCCCAGGAAGCCGAAGGTTATGGAGTAACAACTGACTTTTCTTTGGTTATCCCCAAAATCAACGCCAAGGCCCAAATTATCCCTAATGTTGATCCGGGCAATAAGGAAGAATATACCGCCGCCTTAAAACAAGGTATCGCTCACGCCTATGGAACCGATTTCCCGGGAGGCGGCGGCAATATCTTTCTTTTTAGCCATTCAACCAACGTGCAGTCCAATGTTGCAACCTACAACGCGATCTTTTATTTACTTAAAGAGTTGGAGGCCGGCGATAAAGTTATCGTTTTTTATGCCGGCCAAAAATTCGAGTATCAGGTCTCCGGTAAGGAAACAGTCGAAGCTGATAACACCGGCTGGCTAACCCCCGATGTAAATGGAGAAAAATTAATCCTGCAAACCTGCTGGCCGCCAGGCACTTCTCTTAAAAGGCTTATCGTAATTGCCAAGCCTGTTTGAGAAATTGACCCAATTTCTAATTATTCTAAATAAATCCCAAATCCCAGTTTTAAATTTTTGGGGATTTTGTCATTAGTCATTATTTAGGTCAATTAGGTTAATTAGAATAATTAGGTTAATTTTGCTATTATTAAATCAATATGATTGACAAAACCCTCCCATTCTCTTTAATTGAAATTCGGGTTCCTCGCTCCTGCGAAAAAACGCCCGAAGCCGCGGCTCAGCTTTTTACCGCTTTTTCCAATCTGGCCAAAAATCCGCTTTTCTCCCGCCGTCCACCGGAGTCTATCAGCTTTGAAATTGCCTGTTTACAACAGCAGATTCATTTTTTAATTGTCTGTCCAAAAGACAAAACTTCTTTTGTTGAAAGCCAGATTTCCGCCCAATATCCGGAGTCGCTTCTTAGTTTTTTGCCTAAAGATTATCTTTCTAGCTGGATGCAAACACAAAACAGTCTTTATCTTGGCCAAATTGAGCTTGCCAAAAATTATTTTTTACCTTTAAAAACTTTCCGCGAGATTAAAGAAGCTGATTTAATGTCTTCAATCTTAGGGATAATGTCCAAGACCAGACCAAGTGACATTATGATTATGCAATTACTAATTGCCAATGCCGGCGGATGGCAAAGTTCCGCCCAAAAAATAATTGACAAAGGCATCCCGGCTGAAGAAGGAAAAACCTCTCCTCATCCTCAGGCAAAATACATAACCGAAAAACTTTCAGGCGCCGGTTTTTGGACTGCCATTAGACTAATTTCCAATTCCGAACCGCTTCTTTCCAGCCTTGCCTCCTCTTTTTCCGCCTTTCAAAGCGAAGTAAACAGTTTAAAACTAAAAAAGCCCGGCCGTTTTTTTGAAAAAAAGTTTATTCAGTCAATTAAAAACCGGACCTTCAAACATGTTCCAAAATACCAAATATTAAATGTGGACGAATTGGCTTCTTTATGGCACCCGCCTTCTGCCCTGCTTGCCGGAATAAAAAATATTACCTGGGGCCGGATTATCGCTTCCGAACCGCCCCAAAACCTGCCGACAGCCGAAGGACTTGATGACGCTGACAAACAGGAAATTAACTTTATTGCCCGAACAGAATATAAAAACAAAATTGCCACTTTCGGCATTAAGAAAAACGACCGCCGAAGACACATTTATATTATCGGGAAAACCGGCACCGGTAAATCAACTCTTATTGCCAATATGGCGATTAATGATCTGCGCAACCGTGAAGGCTTGGCAGTTATTGATCCGCACGGCGATTTAACGGAAATATTGCTTGATTATATTCCTTCATATCGCATAAACGAGGTCTGCTATCTTGATCCGTCTGATACCAACCACCCTTTCACTCTTAACCCGTTAGAAGTAAAAAACCCGGCCCACAAAGAACTGATTGCTTCAAATATTGTGGCTATTTTTTACAAACTCTATTATTATTCCTGGGGTCCCCGCTTGGAACATATTTTGAGAAATACGATTTTAACTCTGCTTGAAACACCAACTCCCACTTTAGTTCAGGTCCCTGATTTGCTGACCAATAGCAATTTTAGAAAAAAAATTGTTGACAGCCTGCAAGATCCAATTTTAGTCAGTTTTTGGCGCAACGAATTTGAAAAAATGTCGGAAAATCTGCGCAATGAAGCCATTTCGCCGATTTTAAACAAAGTCGGCCAGTTTGTTTCTTCACCGACCATCCGGGGCATAATCGGCCAACATAAATCATCCGTTGATCTGGAAGATATTATGGATTCAGGTAAAGTCCTTTTAGTTAACTTATCACAAGGAAAAATCGGCGAAGATAACGCCGCCCTACTGGGCGCGATGATTATTACCCAGCTTCAACTGGCCGCGATGAACCGGATTAACGTTAATGAAGAACAAAGGAAAGATTTTTATCTTTATGTTGATGAGTTTCAAAACTTTGCTACCAGCGCTTTTATAAAAATTCTTTCGGAAGCAAGAAAATACCGTTTGTGTCTAAATTTAACCAACCAATATATCGGCCAACTTGAAGAGGATCTGCAAAAAGCGATTTTCGGTAATGCGGGCACTTTAATCTCTTTCGTTATCGGCTCGATGGATGCAAAAATTATGGCTTCCGAGTTCGGCCAGATCTACAAAGAAGAAGACATGGTGGCTTTAGGGATGTATCAGATTGCGATGAAGCTTTGCATAGAAAACTTGACTTCAACTCCATTTTTGGCAACTACCATGCCGCTTCCCCGCTGTAAAAACCAAAACCGCCAAAAGGTTTTGAAAGTTTCCTTAGAAAAACACAATAAATAAGTTTTCTGTTATCCTCAAAAAAACTTCCAGATCATTTTAAAATGATCAAAAAAACTAAAATAATAAATTGAAATTATTAAAAATCTTGTTTTAAAATCAGCCTTATTTTTTTTATTTTCAAGGCTAAATAATTCATTACGGTAGCGTAATGAATTTTATTTTATTAAAATCACTGTTTCTTATTACCAATAAACATTTAATAACTATTTTTGTGCATAAATATCATAATAATTTGACATTTTTATACTTATAGGTTACTATCCACTCAGCTTTTCGCAACAGCGCGAAATTCGCACATTTTAGTAAAAAACAAGGGAGAAAAAAGGCAATGCCAGCTAAACATTTCCGGTATTGCAAGTGGATAACTTTCGGGTTATCCGTACTGACAACCTCGCTCTTTTTCATACGAATCGGGTACAATTCCGAATCCGACGACTGGGCCTTGGGCTTGATGATCTTGTTGGGGATAGTGGTCGCATACTTGTTCAACATAGGCGAGCAAGGCCTAATTGAACACTTTCTTCTCCCATGGATCAGAGGACAAGGTTTCAACCTCATCGTCTTGACACTGCTTCCTGTATACGGGCTGGATTACTACACCACCAAGGTTGGAATCAACCTGATCGCCAGCGAAGGGTTTGCCATCGTTGTTGGCCTTACTCTGCCGTGGCTTTTCGAGCTTTTCAACGAGCTTGAAAAAAGAGCTGCCGAGTAAACCCCCCAGGACCCCCTCGCGTGCAGACTGCACAATTCGTGTCTAACAAACACAAATTGCTGTAAGCGCATGTCGAGAGGGTCCTTTTTCTTTTCTTAAACCTTTATCCACCCCTCCCGAAGTAAATAAACCAGAAGCCCAACTGCCCGACGGCAACTTCCGTCAACCCCCAACTGTTCACAAGTCTGTCTAATCTGATCACCAAGCAAATCACTATCTTCTAACTTGGTCCACCCGGATAATTCATTCATAACTTCTTGAGGGATTTCAACTGAAGCAACTTCACCAACCGGCCTAAGTTGATGAACCAAAATACCGTTATCATCAACAACATCCGTCATCTCCGCCACCGGAAATTCTCCACAATAAAAAACACTTCTCAGAGTTCTTCCGGACAACCGCCCTACGGAACATTCCAACCCCCACTCTCCACCTTCCATTCTTTTGTCTATCCAAGCAACCGGCCTTCCCCCCGGACTAACCCAACACCGGCCACCCAAACTTTGACCACTTTCAACTCTCAACATTAAGCCGCTTTTCCCCGCTCACTCCTTTCACTTATCGGGGAAGACATTGGCGATTGGGACCCGGCCGGCGAGTCGATTCCCTCACGTTCCATTACTGGTCTTCTTGGTGGATATTTACCTTCCTTAACTTCTCTATCCGCAGCGGCTGTTTTCTCTTGTTCATATTTTCTCGCCTGCTCTTGAGTCCTTTTGTCATATTCAGAGGGCTCAGGACCAAGTGTTGCCGCCCTTTTGCCGCCGGTACCTGTTTTATACAGCAATTTTCCGGTTCGAGGATCGCGCCGGGTCTCCCATTTCGCCTCTCCTGGTGGTTGTGTTTCTGCTCCTTGTTCATCCATCTTCTATCACCTCCTTTTTACAATTTAAATTGTATTAATTTCCTTTTCTTTTTTTTCACCAAGGCCATCAACGTTTGCAATAAACCCGTCCGTTATCCTTTGCAACTCCTCTTCAGCCCCGAATTTATCATCTTCAGAAATCGATTTCCCGTTAAATAAATTTTCAATATCTTTTTTCTTATCCGAGCGGATGCTGCGAATCGACACCCTCGTCTGTTCCATTTTTTGATGGAGGAGTTTGGTATACTCATTTCTTCTTTCTGCTGTCAATCCGGGAACCGAAATCCGGATTAAATTATTGTCTATCACCGGAGTCAACCCCACATTGGCAGCTAATATTCCCTGGCGGATTTCACCGATTACCGAAAAATCCCAAGGCTGGATAACCAGGGTTTGAGCATCCATTGAAGCAATTGTACCCAACTCTTTAACCGTGAGTTTAGAAGCACCGCCATAAGCTAAACAGGAGATATTTTCAATAAGTGCCGGTACCGCCCGGCCGGTCCGAATTGCGGCGATCTCACTTTTAAAGTGGTCAACCGCTTTTTGCATCGACAACTTAGTGTCGGAAAAATCCAACATAATCTTAGTATTAAGATATAACCTTTATCGCAAAAAATCAACTATTCCTCTGTTGGCGGAACATAAGTAATTATTCCCAATGTTCCTTCGGAATTAATTTCAATCAAATGACACCTTGTCCCTGGCGGAAATTTTTCACTAATTGGAGTCAAACCGGAAGGATCTGTTTCCACTCTTTTACCAATCCATTCGGACACTTTTCCCGGTCTAACACTACCACTAAGTATTTCTAATCTTTCCCTTTCCTCCACAATTTTCACCTCCTTTTTTCTTCACAAAAACAAAAAATCCTCCCTTCTTCCAAGCTTGGCTTGATTTTGGGAGGAAACTTTTTTTATTAAAACTTTGATTCTTATCCTTCCCAAACCAAGCCCTGTCCCAAAATCAGGACAAGACTCAGGATGGAAATAAGAACCAAATTCGTCATTTTCATTATTTTACTCTCCAAGAGAGTATCTTGCAATACGTCCAATCTTAATATTTTCCCCTATTTTGGAAATAAGATTGTTCAATAAGTCGCTTACTTTTTTCGAACTGTCGCGGATATACTCCTGTTCCAACAGTCCTTCAACTGATTTTGGGCTCATCGCTGCCACCTGCATCGCCAACTCATGAGCCAAATCTTGAAATTCTTCATTCCGGGCCACAAAGTCCGTTTCACAAAGAAGCTCAACCACGCTCACAACCTTACCTCCCTGGTGAGAATAAGTTTCAAGCAGACCTTGTTTAGTTTCCCTCTCTTGTTTTTTTTCGGCAATTTCTACTCCCCTTTTCTTTAAAATCTGAAGCGCTTTTTTTTCATCACCGCCTGCTTCTTCAAGTGCTTTCCGGCATTCCAAAATCCCCGCTCCCACCTGGTCCCTTAATGATTTTATTTGGTCAATTGTTATTGTCATTTTATGCTCTGCAAGGAGTCTAAAGTGTCTTTTTTACTTTCGGCTTTTTTACCGTCTCTTCTTTCTTCTTTATCTCTCCCTCAACTTTGATTTGTTTTTGGCCTTCCTCAACCGCCTCCACAATGCAGTCAACAATCAATTGAATTGACTTGACCGCATCATCGTTAGCCGGTATCGGGAAGTCAACCAAGTCCGGGTCGGAATTTGTATCAACAATCGCCACCGATTTGATTCCCCTTCTCCAGGCTTCTTTAATCGCCGCATCATCCTTCTTGGCGTCGGCCACAAAAACCGCCGCCGGCAGGTTTTGCAAACTAACCAACCCCTCAAAATTTTTTTCCAGTTTATCAATTTCCCGGCTGATAAACAGTCTTTCTTTTTTGGTTCTGTCTTTAAAAAGCCCTTCTTCCATTCCCTTTCTGAGGTCGCGCAGGCGCTCCATCCTTTTGGAAACATACTCCCAATTGGTCAGTAAACCGCCAATCCAGCGGTTAACCAGAAATGGCATACCCAGTTTCTCCGCCGCGTCTTTGATAATTTCCTGAGATTGTCTTTTAGTCCCGACAAAAATTATTTTTCCACCCTGACTCGCGGTGGCTTTAGCAAAAGCGGCGGCATTTTCCAATCCTTCTTTTGTTTTAGCTAAATCAAAAATGTGAATTCCGTCGCGGGCCGTATATATATAATGGCTCATTTTCGGATTCCAGCGGATAGTCTGGTGGCCAAAATGACAACCGGCTTCCAGTAAGTCTTTTAAAGAAACTGTTTTCATAACTTTGGACTCCTTTTTCCCGCCACCCGACCGAAGATAAACTCAAGGAGTCTAAGATCGAGTGTGTGTTTTAATAACAACTATATTCTACCAGCTTTGTTTAAAAAATCAATCTTTGTCTTGAAGATAGGCAGTCTTATTCTTAATACAATGTTCCGCCCTTGCCAACTCCTGGCCCAAATAGGCAAAGTGTCCTTTTTGTAACAACAAATCTTTTTGGATTATTTCCTTTAATACTTTTTGGGGATCCCCTTTAAATGAAATAAGAGGCCGGCCGTCTTCGGGTGAAATTAAAAACACCTCGACTTCTTTCCCTTCGACAGAAATCAACAAGTTACCGCGAGGATCATTTAACTCAACCGGCAAAATCCTTTTTTTCTCCACTAATTCCTGCCAAAGTTTTTTCACCCAGCTTAGATCCGCCACATAAATATGGCCAGACTCCGACTCAATCGTAATCGTGCCGATTTTCGCCCCAATCGGTTGACATAAATATTCCTGTACAAAACGATAAATTCCGTAGACATTCTTAAACCAGCCCTTGGCAATATCGTGACTGCGGAAAACTGCCTTAAAATTCAAAACCCCGTCACGGAGTAAGGCAGCAGACTCTACCCAACACGGCCGGCCGCCGTATAAAAAACTATGAACGTTGGGATCCCACAAAATAAGTGTTTTGTCCGCATCGCTCCCTTCTTCTTTCAACCGCTTCATCAATTCCGCCACCTGATTTTTGGGAGGCCGGAATATTTCCAAAAGCACTCGCGCTTTTTCTTCGTCGGTAATTTTTTTATCCGCTAAAACATTTTTGGCCAGTTTTTCATTTTCAGGGGGAAATTTTTCGCTCAAAAAATTATAAACGGCATTAATCCCCCGCGCCTTTAGCATATACTCTACCGCTAAATCAATTTCCTTCGGTCTGGGAAAAGCAAAAAGCAATTCGCAATACAAGTACTTGTCAGTCGGCGGACGGACAAATTTTAAAACCCCCGGATAGATCTCTTTGTAATAAGTATCTGGTTTGATAAATTTCTGGTAATAAATTTCCAATTCTTCGGGGGTAATTTTAACTTCCGGGATTGCCGATAGCCAGTCGGGAACCGCAAAACCACTTTTTTCCAAATCTTCAATCGTTATTCGGACGTATGGCAATTCCCTGACTTGAGTACCCTCTTTTGTCTCCAAGATTGCCGTCTGACCATAACGGATAATTCTGTCAATCAACTTAAGCCAAGCCAGGGCACCCGTCTTTTCTCTTATCTCGTGGGCAGTTTTTTCTGAAGGCAATGTTTCCACTTTTTCAACTTTAAAATTGGGAAAAACATGCTTTTTCCTTTTTAAAGAAGCGGTTTTAAACCCGTCAATCATTTTTGATAGTTTCTCAAGCCCTTTTTCGTCCTTGCCTTCAAAATCGATAACTTTCACCGTCTTTGTAATTTCACCGATAATTTCGGCGCCTTTTCCCTCAATTAATTCCGGAAGAAGCGATAATTCTGTTCCAATAATTTTTCCTTTTTTGTCAATCCCGTTTTTCCAAAGATTGTTGATAATTTTTCTCGGCAGACAGCCTGTTTCTGTTTCGTCAAACTCTCCTCCTCTTAAAAAAATCAGCTTATCAATTTGAGGATTAAGAGCCAAATTCGCCAGTAAAATATTTACGCCGTAAGTGCTTCTCATCGGCGCCGCAATCGCCACTTTTTCGATAATCTCTTCGGTCAAAACCAGCTCCGGATCATCCCAAGAAGTACAGATTGCTACATTGCTGTTCTTATTACCCACCAGCATGGTTTTCGCTTTGGCCATCCGAGGCATATAAAGATCAGTGTCTTTAAATTTAAAACTGTCTTCCCTCTCCGCCGGAATCAAATAATTTTTATAGTCCATTTTCTTTTATTTAGCTTCGCAAGGCCTCCCCTTTTGAAGCTGATTTCAAAATTATACCTTAAAAGTTTTTCTTTCTTTAAATTCCATATCTTTCCCTTTGTTCCATCGGGAAATCGGGCGCAGATAACCGACAATTCGAGAATAAACTTCTGTTTCTTTACCGCACTTGGGGCATTTTTCCACTTTTCCTTTTAACCGGCCATGGTTCATACAAACCGAGAAAGTCGGGGTAACGGTAAAATATGGCATTTTAGTCGATTCGGCCACTTTTTGCACTAAGGTTCTGGCCTGCTTCCAATTGTCCATTTCCTCTCCCAGAAAGATATGGAAAATTGTCCCGCCGGTGTAACTGGTTTGCAGATCATTCTGCCGTTCCAACGCCTCCCACAAATCATCGGTATAGTCAACCGGCAGCTGGGTTGAATTCGTCAAATAAGGAGTTTCTTGGGAACCGGCCAGTTTAATCCCCGGACAATACTGGGCATCCCGCAGAGCAAACCGGTAAGAAGCCGATTCTGCCGGCGTTGCCTCCAGATTGTATAAATGTTTGGTCTCTTTCTGGGCTTCAATCAACTCGACTTTAATAAAATTCAAAGTATTAAGCATTAATTTCTGACCCTCCGGAGTGGAAATATCTTTGCCGATCAAATTCAAACATGCCTCGTTTCCCCCGCAAACCCCCACGGTAGAAAAATGATTTCGGACAGTTCCCAAATAATGTTTGGAATAGGGCATTAAGCCGTCAGCCATACTCTTCTCAACCACTTTTCTTTTTATTTCCAGCGAATCTTTGGCAATTTTTAAATACTTTTTAAGCAGTTTCTGAAAGCCCTTTTCGTTTTTACCCAACCAAGCCAATCGATTTAAGTTGATCGTCACCACTCCAACCGAGCCGGTTGAGTCACCTTTTGCCCACAAATTTCCCGGCTGATGAATCAATTCGTTGGTATTCATATTAAGCCGGCAGCACATGGCGCGGATTGAACCCGGATCCAAATTACTGCCAATATAATTTTGGAAATATGGCAGACCGAACTTGGCGGTGACTTTAAAAAGCAATTCCTGATTTTCTCCATTTGTCTCAAAAAAATCTTTGGTAACATTGTAGGTTGGAATCGGAAAAGTGAAAGGCCGGCCGTTTTTATCACCTTTAAGGGTTACTTCTAAAAACGCCTTGTTTATCATGTCCGCCTCTTTTTGAAACTCTTTGTATTTTTCTTTTCTCGTCCGGCCGCCAAATATCACGGGTTGGTCGGCCAAATCTTTGCTGATTATCCAGTCAAAAGTCAAATTAGAAAACGGCATTTCAAAACCCCATCTTGAAGGCAGATTAAGCGAGTAAACCAGTTTTTGAATGTCTTGATAAACCGAGGCGTAACTCAGACGGTCAAAATGGACAAAAGGGGCCAATAATGTATCAAATGAAGAAAAGGCCTGCGCACCCGCCCACTCCTGATACATAGTTTTGATAAAGTAAACCACATGCTGGACCGCCACGGAAAAATGACCCGCCGGCCTGGTTTCGATCTGACCCGGCACCCCGCCGAATCCATCCATCAAAAGCTTTTGCAACGACCAACCGGCGCAGTAACCAACCAGTGAGTGAGCCAGATCATGAATATGAATAAAACCGCGGTCATGGGCCAACCTCGCCTCGTTACTATAGATATTGTATAAAGCATACTTTCCTAAAACCGAAGCGGAAGTATGAGAAATCAACCCCGAAAGTGAATAATTTGAGTTAGAAGTCGCTTTAACTTTCCAACCATCCTGGCGGATATATTCATCAACAAGGGCGGTAAAATCGAGCGTTCTTTTCCTGGCCATTAGTGAAAGTAACTCTAAAATAAAAAAAGTATTTTGTAAATATCTACTTTCTAATTTTCTCGACAATTCCGTCGGTTGAGATCCATAATCCCAACTTCCGAAAAGTTGACTGGTCGGCGGAAGACGGCAGGTGGGTGGTGTGCATAAAACAACCGCGCAGTTTACCCAAATATTTTTGCGCCTTTTTTGCCAGTGGATTGGTTTGGCCGGAAACCGCCAGCGCCAAAAGAGCTTCGGTACAGTTTAAACTGTGAGAGACCTCATTCATTTGTTTTTTTAATTGATTGACTTCTTTTATGACAGATTTGCTAATCAAATCCGTTCTGTCTGAAATTTGCGCTAAATATTTAACCGCGTTCAAAACCACGGACGCTTCCGCGTGCAACAGAGGTGAGTTTTTACCATAAACTAGACGGTTGTCGGCCAGCTGGATCGCCGCCCCGCAGTAAATTCCTTTTTCGCCCTTACCCTTGGTTTTTCTTGCCTGCTGCCTGGCTTTTCTGGCCACGGTGACCGGCTTAAGATATTCCTCTTCAATACCGACTTTTTCCATTATGGCGTTCATCCGGTTAAGTGTTTCTTCGTCAACCAAACCTTTCTTATATTCTTCTTTGTAACGAAAATGGTAAAAAACAATTTCTCTTTTAGCTGCACCTTGAACAATTGCGTCATTATTGATCCCCTCTCTTAGCATATTAAAACCCATATCCGTCGGCGAAGCGTAACTGCGGCTGAAGTTATTTTCCTGCAGAATTTTTGCAAAAATCTCTTTAATTATCGGAAAAGCTTCCACGTCCCGATTATAATTAACCGCAATTTTGCCGTAAGTTTTTAAATGGAAAGGGTCAATCACATTAAAATCGCCCAAATCCGCAGTCGCCGCTTCATAAGCGATATTAACCGGATGTTCCAGCGGCAAATTCCAAACCGGAAAAGTCTCAAACTTGGCGTACCCGGAATTTATTTTTCTTTTGACATCGTGATAAACCTGGCCCAAACAAGTAGAAAGTTTACCTGAACCCGGACCGGCTCCCCAAACAACGACCAATTTTTTCTTAACATTAATATATTGGTCTTTATCGTATCCCTGACTGCCGAAAATACAATCAAGATTATTAGGATAACCTTCGATTTCAAAGCGTCTATAAACCGGTACTCCCTTCCTTTTCAAGCGGTTCTCCAATATCACCGCTTCGTTTTCACCTTCAAAACGGTTAATCACTACGGCGGAAACAGGCAGGCCAAAAGAGTCCAAATCTTCCAGGGCTTGTATCGTTGATTCCCCATAATCAAAACCAAAATCGCCTCTGATTTTACCATTGCTTAATTGTTTTGCCGAAATACAATAAATAATTTCCAAATTCCTTTCTAAGCTCTTTAAAAGCGTCAATTTAGCGTTAGCGTCATAACCCGGAAGAGTTCTTGAGGCATGGTAGTCCCAAAGAAGTTTTCCGCCAAACTCCAGATAAAGCCGGCCGGAAAATTTATCAAGGCGCTGCTCAATCGCCTCTTTTTGAACTTTCAAATATTTTTCGGTATTAAACCCAAAATAATCCATCAATGCGGAATAAGACCGCTTCTCCGATTCTAATCCTTTGTAAATCATAAAGCAAACCGTTTTTACCCCTGCTTCGCGGGTTTTCGCCACGAAGCAAAATCACATTTTGGGTAGTTAACACAGCCGTAAAAACCCTTGCCTTTTTTAGTTTTTTTGTAAACCACGTCGCCCCCGCATTTAGGACATTTAAAACCTTCCACTTTTTGAACAAAAGGCGCGCGCCAGTCGCACTCCGGAAAACGGCTGCAGGATAAAAACTTGCCAAAACGGCCGACGCGGATAACCACACTACCCTGCTGGCATTTTGGACAAGACTCACCGGTTGCTTCAGTCTGAACCGCTACCCGTTGAGCGACCCGATCCACCCCCTCAAGTTTTTTAATAAAGGGATAGTAAAACTCGGCTAAAACCGGCACTCTTTTTAACGTCCCTCCGGCAATTGCATCAAGATTATCTTCCATCTTCGCCGTAAATTGGAAGTCAAGAACATCGGCAAAATATTCCATTAAGAAATCGTTAACGGCAACTCCCAGCGGCGTCGGAAAAAACGCTTTGTTTTGTTTTTCCACATAGTTCCGTTCCTGAATCGTCGAAATTGTCGGCGCGTAAGTTGACGGCCGGCCGATACCCAACTCCTCCAGTGTTTTGATCAAAGACGCTTCGTTAAAACGAGGCGGCGGAAGTGTAAATTTCTGCATTGGTTTTAATTCCAAAAGTTTTAGTTCATCACCGATATTTACTTCCGGCAGTCTTTCAATTTTGTCCCCTTCTTCATCTATTTCTTCAACCTGACCGTAAAGAACTCTCCAGCCGTTAAACTTCTCAATCGCCCCTCTTGTTTCCAATAAATAAATATTATTTTCATTTACCGCTTGAGTAGTAACAACCGTAGATTCCACAATTGCCGGGTTCATCTGACAGGCAACAAAACGATTCCAAATTAAATCATAAAGTTTTTTCGCATCCCCAGCCAAAAAATCTTTTTTCTCTAATTCGGTCGGTCTGATTGCTTCATGCGCTTCTTGAGCCGACCTGCTTTTCGTTTTATAGAATCTTGGCCCCTCGGGCAAATATTCACTCCCAAAATTACTTCCAATGTAATCACGGCATCCCATCACCGCTTCCTCCGCCAAATTGGTTGAATCGGTCCGGTGATAAGTAATCAACCCTTCTTCATAAAGTCCCTGCGCCACCTGCATTGTTTTTTTTGAAGACCAACCCAGCCGGTTAGAAGCCGCCTGTTGCATCATCGAAGTAGTAAAGGGCGGATAAGGATTTCTTTTGACTTCTTTTTTTTCAATATTAAAAATTTCATAACCGGCTTTCTGTAAATCAGCCACGATCCCGTCCGCTTCGGTCTGATTTCTAATCTCAAGTTTCTGGCCGTTTTTCTTCGCCAGTTTGGCCAAAAATTTCGGGGCATCGGGCATTTCTCCCCCAAGAAACTTTTGCAATAAAGTTTCAACTTCCCAATACTCAATCGGTACAAATTTTTCGATTTCTTTTTCCCGCTCGACAATCAGACGAACCGTTACCGATTGAACCCGCCCGGCCGAAAGCCCCCGACGAATTTTTTTCCAGAGTAAAGGTGAAAGTTTATAACCCACCAGCCGGTCTAAAATCCGTCTGGCCGTTTGAGCCTCAACCAAATTCATATTTATTTCACCCGGATGGGCCATTGCCTCATCAATCGCATGTTTAGTAATTTCGTGGAAAGTAATTCTTGACGGCTTTAATTTCGAGCCCATCACCGAGGCAGCGTGATAAGCAATCGCTTCTCCTTCACGGTCAGGGTCAGTTGCCAGATAAATTTTTCCCGCTTCTTTTGAAGACTTTTTTATCCGGTCAACCGTTTCCTTCTTTTTGGCCGAAACGACATATTCCGGCTCAAAATCCGCTTCCACATCAACTCCCAGTTTTTTCTCCGGCAAATCCCGGATATGCCCCATGGTTGCCAAAACCATAAAATCCCCGCCTAAAAAACGGCCCAAGGTATTGGCTTTAGTTGGTGATTCAACAATTATCAAGTCCATTCTTTAAATTCTTTCACTAAACCCCCAAAAAATGCAAGGAGGAAAAAATTTACTTTCTCTCATCTAAACATTCTACTCCACTTTATCAAATCAAATTTATAATTATATTTCGTGCTTAATTTTTAAACTTTCGTGCCTGGTTTGTTTATTACGCTAGCGTAATAAAATATTCAGGCATAAAATGTTTGAAGTTGGCCACGATAAATAATTTAAAACCTTAATTAAGAAGAACATCGAGGGCAGTTTTGTATAATATTTCCAATCCTTCTTTTGTTTCTTTATGATAAAAGTCTGGCGACCATTTAAAATCCGCCAAACTGTCGCTAACGGTAAAAATTGCCCCCATCTCAACTTTCCGGTAGCCGGCGACCACAAAAAGAGCGGCGGCTTCCATTTCCACCGTCAAAACCCCTTCTTTTTGATACTCTTTGGCTTCAGCAATCGTTTCCCGATAAGGAGCATCAATCGTCCAACTTGATCCAACTTGATATTTTTGGCCCAATTTTTCTAATGATTTTTTTATTTTTTCAACCATCACCGAAGAAGCAAAGGCATATTTTTCCGAGCTTAAATAATGATGAGAAACTCCTTCATCCCGGATCGCTTTATCGCAAACAACAATGTCACCGATGGCAAGACTTTTTTGTAAAGTCCCGGCTGTACCGATGGAAATATACTTTTTAACCCCCCAGGCGTTCAGTTCCTCCAGGGCAGTTATTACCGCCGGCGCCCCGATACCCAGTTTGCCGACAATGGCAATTTGATTATTAGTCTCCTTTAGTAAATACATTTCCCCCATGACCGTTTCCACTTTGGCAACCCGGTGATTTTTTATGACATAATCAAGCAGGGTTTTTTGATAAGAAAAAATTATTCCCGAAGGAGTGGAAAATTTTGGATAACGGCCGGACGCCCTTAAATAACCGACAAACTCCCCCGGCGTAAATATCGGCTCCTTGTCTTGTTTGTCGGCAAAATTAGGAAACATAACGAAAATTTTTAATTTGAAATTTTAAATTTGAAATCAATTTTTAATGTTTAAATTTTAAATAATTCGGGTTTGGGATTTATTTAGAAATTAGAAATTAGGATTTAGAAATTAAGTTTGTAACTCCTCAATAATATCATTTATGTTGCTTACCAGTTTAGCACCTTTTTTGATTAACTGGGCAGTACCCTGGCTTAAAGGCGAATTGATTGGACCCGGCACCGCAAAAACTTCCCTACCTTGCTGCGCCGCACACGACGCGGTGATCAAAGAACCGCTTTTTTCCGCCGCTTCAGTAACCACTACTCCCAAACTCATGCCGCTGATAATCCTGTTTCGGAGGGGAAAATTTTTTGCCGCCATCGGGGTGCCGGGCGGAAACTCAGAAATCAGCATGCCACCCGACTCGATTATTTTTTCCGCCAGCTGCCTATGTTCCGACGGATAAACCATTTCCAGCCCGCAGCCCAAAACCGCCACTGTTAACCCCTTATTATAAATAGTAGTCTCGTGAGCCACCCGGTCAACCCCCCTGGCCAGTCCCGAAACTATTACCCAACCCTTTTCAACCAACCCTTTGGCTAGCATTGCCGTTACCTGTTTTCCATAAGCAGTTATTCTGCGGGTGCCGACGACAGCAATCGTTTTTCGGTCAAAAATACTAAAATCATTTTTTTTCTTAGTTTTAGCGTAAATTACAATTGGCTTATCTTCAATATTTTTTAATAATTTAGGATAATTTTCTTCATCATAAGCCAAAACGTTTATCCCCAACCGGTCCAACCGAAGCAAATACGAAGAAAAATCAAAAGACTGCCGGAAATCTAAAAAATTGTTGATGATTTTTTCCGAAAGTCCGGTCTCTTTTAAATTTTTTTCCGAGGCCTCAAAAACGTTTTTCGCTGAGCCAAAATAATCTTTCAAAAGTTTAAACCGCACCGGTCCAATCCCCTCAAAAACTGAAAATGCAATCCAATACTTCTTCTCCTCAAGGTCCATATCTTAATTATGCCCCTCCGCCCAAAAAATCACAAACTATATCTACCCCTAAAATATTCCTTCAAAATTTCCTGGATATTGACAACCGGAAAATATTTCTAAATAATGACGGTAATGAAAACAGTCAAATCCCCTCCATCAACAAAGCAGGATATTGATAACCTTTATAAAAAAATTAAAGGTGAATTTGCCACTAAAGATGACTTAAAGGCTTTTGCAACTAAAGATGACTTAAAACAGGTGAAAGATGAAATAGTTGAAATGAAAGATGAAATAGTTGAAATGAAAGATGAAATAATGGGCGAGTTAAAATCTCAACAAGAAAACCAGAAAATCCACAATTATTCTCACTCAAGAATAAATGATGATCTTGATGATCACGAAACAAGAATCCGCAAACTCGAAAAAACTTCAGCAACGGCTTGACAAAATAAACAATCAATCGTGCTTCCGTCCTGGCAGTCCTTCTAATAAAAGGAAGCCAGCATCGAGTAATTGGAATGGCAATAAACACAGAAAAAGCAAAAGAAATGATTGCCAAAGTCGAGGATTTAGATGTAGTACTTCTTTGTGGAAATTTAAACCTAGATGGAAGTCTTGCAGAAAAAATTAAAGAAAAATTTCCAAAGGTTGATGTAATTAACATTCCCCATATTTCCACTCTTGGTGGCATTTACGAAATCACCGAAGCAGTCACAAAGGCGTAGTCTTTACTCCCTAAAATATTCCTTCAATATTTCTTTCGCAATTGGGGCGGCGACGTAGGAACCTTCCCCGCCTTTTTCTACTAAAACTGTTAAAACAATTTCTGGGTTATCTATTGGCGCAAAGACGGTAAACCAGGCATGAGTAGTTTTACCATCCCCCGTTTCCGCCGTCCCTGTCTTGCAGGCAACCTGCCTGCCGGCAGGCAGGCCTGGGATTTGAAAGTCAAAAAACGGCCAGCCGGTGCCGCCGGCGGAACAAGCCCCAATCATGCCCTTTTTGACAATCTCGATATTTTCTTTATTAATTCCCAAATCAAAACAGTCTTCTTTATAGGGAGTATTTTCCGCTCCTACCCGCAATATTCTTGGAATGCACATTTTCCCCCCGCTGGCAATAACAGAGGTCATTTGATTAACTCCCAAAGGTGTTAAATCCAAATCCCCCTGCCCGATCGCCAAATGATAGGTATTGCCTAAAAACCATGACTCACCCCTTATTTCCTGTTTCCACTCCGGCGTGGCGACAAAACCCGCCGATTCGCCGGGCAGATCAATCCCGAATTTTTGATCTAAATGAAATTTTTTAATCCAGGAAATTAATTTTTCTTCCCCCAACCTTTCTCCTAACTGGTAAAAAAAGGTGTCGGTTGATCGGGCCAATGCCTTGATAAGATTAATTTCTCCTTCGGTCTTTCCGTACTGGGTAAAATACCAGTTAGAATATCTATAATCATTAACTACAATCACCCCCGGATCGTTAATCAATGAGTTTTCAGATATTTTTCCTTCCTGCAGCCCGGCAATTGAAGTAACTATTTTAAAAGTAGATCCCGGGGCAAAAATGCCGGAAATGACTCTATTTAAGAGGGGAAGATTTTCTTCATCAGAAACCGCCCCAACCACTTTGTCGGGATCAAATGAAGGAGAAGAATACAAAACTAAAATTTCCCCTGTTTGCGGACGGCTGGCAATAACTGCCCCTTTTTTCCCCGCCATTTCTCCGGCCGCTACTTCCTGCAAATCTCTGTCAACCGCCAAAGTAAAACTTTTTCCGGATTGGGGCAATACTTTGTTAATTCTTCTGACTATTTCACCCGCCGTATTTACTTCAACCAGTTCACCGCCATCTCTACCTTTAAGTTGTTTTTCGTATTGCATTTCTACCCCAAACCGGCCGATTAAACTACCGGGACGATAACCTTCAAGTTCCAACTTTTTTTGCTTTAGTTCCTCAAGACTAACCTCTCCCAGATAGCCTAATAGATGGGCAAAGATTTCACCGGTTAAATAATTTCTTCTTAAAGAAATTTCTACCTCTTTTCCTTCAGCCTGCAAAGTGAGAGCTTCTTCCCGGCCCATTTTTTTATCTTCCGCCCCGGATTTAAGATGAAAGATCGGCTGATTTTGCACCAGGGGTTCTCCATGCCGGTCAAAAAATAGTCCTCGCTGGGCCGGAATTAAAATTTTTCTTATCCGGTTGTTTTCCGCTAAAAAGCGGTTTGTTTTCCCCTGGACTATTTGCAACTGGAAAAGACGCAAAATCAAAACCAAAAAAAATAAAATCAAAAAAATAAAAATAAACTCCGGGTTATGTTTTTCTTCCATGCCAAAAAACCATATTTAGAGCCAAAACCCCAAGAACCACCACCAGCCCGGTTGACCCCAACGGCCTAAGCTGCCACAAATCCCAAAACAAACTAATTGGTAAAATCAGCCAAATCATTTTAATTTTTAATTAAAAAAATTGTTTCTAATTCTTGTGGGTTATACTGTCTTTTAACCAAGGCTGATTTAAACATTTCCCCCTTCCTTTCAACAATCTCTTCTATTACCCCGACAACTAAAGTGCTGCCCAAAACTTCAACCTGAACTATGTCCTGAGGTTTAATATTTTCCGATAAAATAATTTGGTCAATTCTCATTCCCCCCTCGCCCTTACCGATCAAGAGTCCTCTTCCGACTAAAGAACGATTTTCTTTATCAATAATACTGACAGCCAGTTTTTCGTCAACAAAGGACGGCAGGTGAATTTTTGAGACTGATTGGCTGACTTGATAAATTTTACCTAAATAAGTATCTCCGGTTATCGCCATCATTCCCGGCCTGAGATTATCCTGCTCACCCGCGCTGATTAATAAAGTTTCATTTTCCGCACCGATTACTTTTATGGTTTGAAACTTCCAGGCTTTGGGCAAGGGAGAAGAAAGCAACCTTTTTTGCTGGCGGTTTTCTTCTTCAAGAAAAGCGATTTTGGTTTTAAGTTCGGTTATTTCCTTTTCTCCCGCAAGAATACAACCGTCAGAGTTTTTTTTAGCCGATAACTTTAGGTCAAATATTTTCTGGCGGATAGGAATAATTAATTTTTTTTCCGCCAGATTTCTGATTGGTTTTAAAGCCCCGGTCAACCCCAAAAGAAAAATAACCAGTAAAACAATTAAGGGAGGATAAAAAAATTTAGGAATTTTCATTTTACTCCTCCGGTGACTTTAACTTTTTGCAGCAGTTTTTCGTCTTCCAAAACCCTGGCGCACCCTTTAACCACCGCCGTCAGAGGATCTTCAACGAGGAAACAAGGCATTTTAATCGATTCTGTAATTAATTGGGCAAAACCAAGGAGTAGAGCGACTCCGCCCGATAAATATATTCCTTTTTGAGTTAAATCACCCAAAAGCTCAGGTGGAACTTCTTGAATAATGTCGGAAACGGCAGTGATAATTTGATTAACCAAAGGTACCAGCGCTTCCCTAATTTCACTTGAATTTATCCTCAGCGACCTGGGTAAGCCAGTCCCCAAATCACGTCCACGGACTACCATTTGTTTGTCATCAACCCCTCTTTGACCAATGACCGAACCGATTTGCATTTTTAAGCTTTCGGCTGAAGGCAGACCGATTAAAACCGAATATTTCAGGCGGATATAATTGATAATCGCTTCATCCATTTCGTCTCCGGCAATGCCAAGAGATTTACTAATCACAATCCCGCCAAGTGAAATAACCGCCAGTTCCGTCGTTCCCCCGCCAATGTCAACAATCAAAGCCCCGGCCGGATCAAAAATCGGCAAGTTCGAACCGATGGCGGCCGCCGTCGGTTCTTCAATCAAATAAGCCTTCCTCGCCCCGGCGTTAAAGGCGGCATCCTGAACCGCCTTCCTCTCTACTTCGGTTACTCCGGTTGGAATGCCAATAACCACCTTTGGCCGGGGGATTTTAATATGTAATCCTTGAGACTGGTGCAAACTCTTAATATAATAGGAAAGCATGGCAACCGTCGCATCGTAATCGGAAATTACCCCGTCCTTGAGTGGTCTGATTACCTCAAGTTGCCCTGGGGTGCGACCGGTCATTTTTTTGGCCTCGGCGCCAACGGCAACTATTTCTTTTGTTTTTTTGTTTCTACCCACGACTGTTGGTTCCCTAACCGCCACTCCTTTACCGACAACATAAAAAAGGGTATTCGAAGTACCCAAATCTACCCCTATATCATAAGTAAAGAAGTTAAAAAACTTATCAAGCAGCATTACTAAAATTTTACCACAATTCTATCTTGACTAATATTTTAATTAATGACATTATTCAATTAATGATCACCAAAAAAGATTTAGACAGTACAATTGATGATGCGGTTGGACAGATATCTGGTGCTATCGTCAAAACGCTTGAAAATTTTGCTACCAAAGAAGACCTGAAAAACTTCGCTATCAAAGACGATTTTAAAAGTTTTGCTACCAAAGAAGACTTAAAAAGTCTGGCAACCAAAGATGATCTTAATAATTTTGCCACTAAAGATGATTTAAAAGAAGAATTGAAAATAACCAATCGGAAAATCGATATTTTATATAAAACCGCCCCCACTAAAGCAGAAGTTAAAGAGCATGGAAAAAGAATCAGCCGTTTAGAAAAAGCTGTCTTTGCCACTCCGTAAATGAAACCGGACAATTTTCTGCAAAATGTAATTGCCTGGCTTTTTACGGCCTTGTTTTTTTGGGTTCCGCTTTTTTTCACTCCTTTAAATTCCGAACTTTTTGAATTTAATAAAATTATTTTAGTGTACAGCTTTACGGCATTAATTACCGGCGCTTGGACAGCCCGGATGATCCTGCAAAAAAAACTGATTTTCAAAAGAAGTTTTTTAGACATTCCCCTTGTTCTGTTTCTCATTTCTCAATTCTCATCCACACTTCTATCGATAGACCCGCACACCAGCATTTTTGGCTATTACTCCCGCTTCAACGGCGGACTGCTTTCCACCATTAGCTACCTGCTGATGTACTGGGCTTTTGTTGCCAACTGCGATATTAAAGATGTTAAAAAGATTGTTAAGTTTTCTTTAATTTCCGCGATTCTCATTTCTATTTACGGAATTTTGGAACATTTTGGGCATAGTTTTTCCTGTTTGATGTTTGGAACTGGGTTTAACGTCGAGTGCTGGGTGCAAAAAGTTCAGGAGCGGGTTTTTGCCACTTTAGGTCAGCCAAACTGGCTCGCTGCTTATTTAACGATACTCATCCCGGTTTCAATTGCCAACTCTTTAAACCCAGCAAAAAAATCAGGAATTACTCAATTACTTAATTACTTAATTATTTTTATATTTTATTTGTGTCTTCTTTTTACCCAATCCCGTTCCGGATTTTTGGGATTTGTTCTAAGTTTTGCCGTTTTCTGGGTAATATTATTCATAATAAACCATCATCAAATCAAAAGTATTATCAGGCCATTCTTAATTCTAAATTCTATCTTCTTAATTCTAGTCGTTGTTTTCGGCTCGCCATTTTCCCAAATTAACAAATATTTATATTACAAATCCTATTTCTCTCCCAACCAAACCAACACCCAACAACTAGTACCTATCACCTCTCTCGACGGCGGTATCTCCGAATCCGGCGATATCCGCAAAATTGTTTGGAAAGGGGCCTGGAGGGTTTTTAAACATTACCCGGTCTTTGGATCAGGAGTAGAAACATTTGCCTATTCTTACTACAATTTTCGGCCAATTGAACATAATTTAGTTTCAGAATGGGACTTTCTTTATAACAAGGCTCACAACGAATACCTCAACTATCTCTCAACAACCGGTATTTTTGGCCTGGGAACCTATCTTTTATTTATCTGCTCTTTTTTATACATAAATCTTAAATCAATTTTTAATTTCAAATTTCTAATTTCTAAACAAATTCCAAATCCTAAATCCCAATTAGGTCAATTAGAAATTAGATCAATCAGAAATTTATCTTTAGCCTTATTCTCCGGCTGGATGTCTTTACTCGTCACCAACTTTTTCGGCTTTTCGGTAGTTGTCACCTCCCTCTATTTTTATTTGATCCCCGCTTTTACTATCGTGCTTTCAAAACCCGAAGACCAAAGTGTTCACAAATCACTATCACCTGGCACCTATCACCTAACACCCTATCTAATAATCCCCGTATTTTTTGCATTTTACATTTTACATTTTACATTGAATTTATGGCGGGCTGACTTTTTTTATAATCAGGGCCAAAAACTGTCCAAAACAGGGCAATTTTATGAAAGTTATCAAAAACTTCACCAAGCAGTTAAAATTTCACCTAACGAGCCGGTTTTTTTAAGCGAAATTTCGGTCGCTGCCGGTAACCTGGCCCTAATCGCTGACCAACAAAATCAAGCCTCTTCGTCTTCCGAACTAACCCAGTTGGCCATAAATTATTCCGATAAGTCCTTGAAAATCAGCCCGGCCAATTTAAATCTTTACAAAACCCAAGTCAAGCTTTTTTACACTCTTTCGACCATTAAACCTGAATATTTGAACAAGACTATTGAGGCAATAACTCAGGCAATTGTCCTTTCACCAACTGACCCCAAACTTATTTACAACTTAGGGTTACTTTATGGCAAAGCAGGACAAGGAGAACTGGCAATAAAAACAATTGAAAAATCGGTTGAAATGAAACCAAACTACTTCGAAGCCAGAAATACGCTGGCAATTTTTTATGAAGATATCGGCGAGAACCAAAAAGCGGTTGAACAGCTAAAATTTCTTATTAAAATGTCACCGGAAAATAAAGAAACCCTCGAAAATAAGATTAAACAACTTGAACAATGACCAAGGTTTTTACCAGGATTGCCGTAATTTTTTTTGCCTGTTTGCTGATTTTGTATTTTTATCAAGCTGTCAACAGTTTTCCCAGCGAAGGAGACAGTCTTGTTTATCATATTCCAATCGCCCAATCAATTTTAGACGGCAATGTTTTTAACCCATCATTTGGCTTGGGTTTTTACCCCAGCAATGCCGAAGCAATACTTTCTCTTTTAATAAAACTGAATCTGCCATTAAACTTATTTAACTTTTTTGCCCTGATTTTACTATTTTTTGCTTCCAAAAAACTTGGTTTAACTTTTGGTCTGAGAAAAAATTTATCAATTATTTTTTCCACCGGCATCTGCAGTTTACCCTCAATCCTAAGATGGTTGCCGACACAAGTCATTGATATCTGGCTGGCAGTTTTTTTTATTACCTGCTTAATTTTTCTTGAAAAGCCCGAAAATAAAAACGGCTATTTTGTAAAATTGGGGTTAACTTTTGGACTTCTTACCGGAGTAAAATATTCCGGTTTATTATTTGCCGCCGTGCTTTTTCCACCCTACTTTAAAAAAATAAAAAAATATCTTAATTGTCAGAGATTATTACTTTTTTTATTTCCACTTTTTTTGTTTGGATTTTCCTGGTATATCAGAAACTATATCTTAACAGGAAACCCTTTTTATCCCCAGTCAATCCTGTTTTTTAAAGGATTACCTGGCTGGAACATCCTTAAAAATCAACAATGGGAGGTAATTTTAAGATTTCCGGAAAAAACCATAAATGCGCTCGTCTCGGAGTTTTTATTTTGGCCAATTTCTCTGCCACTGGTCATTATTTTTGTTTTAGATTCCATTTTGAAAAAACAAAAGAAAAATCTGACTGATGTTTATCGCCCCGCCTTACTGGGTTTAATTAGTTTTTTTATTTTTCTATTTTTACCCGCTTCTTTTGAATACAATATTATTGTTTCAAATTATCGGTATTCATACCCTGCTTTTATCTTATTAATTCTTAGTCTTTTCTTATTAGCCCAAAAATTCAAAAAGGAAAGAGAAATTTCAATTATCACTTTGTTAAGTCTGATGTTTTTACCCCCCCTGGATTATCATCCTAAACTGATATTTTTTATCCTGGTTCCGCTTTTAATTATTTTTGGAAAAAGGAAAAATCCGGAAAACTTGGTATAATTACCTCATGGCAAAAATTATTACCCTTACTAATCAGATATTGCGGCAAAAATCAAAACCGGTGGTGTTTAATAAAGAAACCGCCGGATTAATTAAAGAGCTGAAAGCGACACTTATAAATAAAGAAGGAAAAGTAAAAGGCGTCGGTCTCTCGGCAATTCAAATCGGGGTGGCGCAAAATATCTTTCTGGCATATTCGAAATCCAGTAAAAAACTGCTGGTTTTTATAAACCCCGCCATTATCTGGTATTCGAAAATTTTAACCGCTGGTATCCCGGAAACTAAAAATAAATATGAAGGCTGTTTATCGGTCCCCGGAATTTGGGCCATAATCAAAAGATCAAAATCAATTAAGGTTAAATACCAAACTTCAAACGGCAACTGGCAGGTCAGAAAATTTACCAAAATGACCGCCACCATTATTCAACACGAATATGACCACTTAAACGGAATTTTATTTATTGACCGAGCCCTTCAGCAAAAAAGCCCGATTTACGAGTTGGCCAAAGACGAAAACGACAAAGAATATCTTAGAGAGATTAAATTAACCTAATTGACCTAATTGCTCTAATTATTCTAAATAATGACTAAATTACCAACATTCAGATACCCAAAAATTACTTTCTATTAGTATTGTTGGGAAATTAGAAATTTAAAAAATGCTTGTATTCTTTGGTACCTCTCAACGTTCAGCCAAATTTCTGGAACTGGCCATACAAAATGGTTTAGATGTTGAATTAGTCGTTTCTGCTCCGCCAAAACCAACTGGCAAAAAACAAATTTTAACCGAAAATCCGACAGTTTTAACGGCCAAAGAATTCAAAATTGACTTTATCACCTCTCTTGAAAAATTAAAACCGGACCACCTTGTCCTTGGTTTAATTCTTGATTTTAATAAAATTATCCCCGGTCAGATTATTAATCTGTTTAAAATGGGCATCATTAATGTTCATTTTTCCAAATTACCGGAGTATCGTGGCCCGGCCCCGGTTCAGTACACGATTCTAAACGGTGGCAAGCGAGCCTGGATTACTTATTACCTGATAAACGAAAAAGTTGATGCCGGGCAAATCTTAAAACAAACCCCGCTTGATCTTGACCTGACCGAAAATACCGAAGATTTATATCAAAAGTTAATAACTAAAGCCTCAGGGGAAATTAAAGCAATTGTCCAAGATTATTTAGACGGTAAAATCTCGCCCGTGCCACAAACCGGTACTCTGTCAATGTCCCACAAACTGAAATCTGAAAACTGCCAAATTGACTGGTCAAAACCAGCCGTAGAAATCGAAAGACTTATCCGCGCCGCCTATCCCGAACCGACCGCTTGGACATTCGTACAAATCCCATTGGAAAAACGTTTAAAAATTCTTAAAGCCCATTTGGAAAACCAAAAGTTGGTTCCGGATCAAGTTCAGCTTGAAGGCAAAAAACCGGTTACTTGGAAGCAATTTCAGGAAGGTTACCCTTCGGTTGCTCTTTCTTAATCAGCTTTAGGCATTTGGCGCAGACCCTGATTCTGATGCCATCAACCGTTGCCCATTGTAAATTGGGGCTGAAGGTTCTTTTGGTCTTTTGAGCTCTTTTCATCCACTGTTTCCCCGCCACCCCCCGGTGATGACGGGAACTAACGCCAACTTGTTTTTTCTTATCACAGATTAAGCAACGATTAGCCATTTCGGTTATAATGATACCATATTAAATCCTAAATTTAAAGCACGAAATCCTAAATAAATTCAAATTTTCTAAAAATCATAAATTTAAAACATTCAAAGAATTTGAATTTTGAACATTATTTAGGATTTAGAATTTAGAAATTAGAACTTTAAGTATGATAAATATTGTCGGTTTTATCATTTTTATTTTTTCAATCATTATCCACGAGATTGCTCACGGCTTAATGGCGGAGAAACTGGGCGACCCAACCGCACGGCTTTCCAAAAGGCTGACCTTAAACCCCCTGCCGCACATTGACCCGGTAATGAGTATAATTTTTCCCCTACTGTTAATATTCTCCGGCTCACCCGTAATTTTTGGCGCCGCCAAGCCCGTCCCGATTGACCCTTATAACCTGCGAAACCCCCGGAAAGACATGGGATTAATCGGACTGGCCGGTCCTTTAAGCAATCTTATTTTAGCGGTAGTTCTCTCACTAATTGCCAGAATTAGCTTACCGCTTATTCAATACTCGTTTCTTTTTGGCATCCTTCAATACGGGACACAAATAAATATTATGCTGGCCATTTTTAATTTAATTCCTCTTCCACCTCTTGATGGAGGCCGGATTGCGGTCGCTCTGCTTCCGGAAAAATATGCGGACGCTTTAGCCTCTCTCGAAAGATTCGGTATCTTAATTATTCTTTTCCTGCTTTTATTTCCCACTTCTCTTTTTTCCCTGCCGAATTTCATCTACAAGATCACCAACCTGCTTTTTAGCCTTGTTTTCCCCAATTTTTCCCTAATTTAAGCCCAATTTTTTGCTTGACTTCTTCACGCGGATTGATCTAGAATTTATGTAGTCCTGTTAAAAAAGCAAGTTCTGAGATTGGTTTTTCTTTACAATTTCAAATTATAAGGGAGAATAAAGTATCCGAGCCAAGTAAGCTCGAGATCAGTTCACCCACCTGACGTCTTTAGGGAAATTCCCTCAAAACAAGCTTTTTAGCGGGACTTTTTGGGGTGATCTACTCAATTATCTCTTCTTCCTCAATAATTTCCCCGCCTGCCGAAGTATTACCCCCGGCTGAAGGAACCGAAGTCGGATAAACAAATTCAAATGAAGAGACTATTTGATCAAACCTTTTCTGCCAAGTTAAAAGATACTCCTCACTTTTAACTTCCGTTGTCATGGTTGTCGGGTCCATCTCAATTGTAAAAAGGATTTTATCGTCAATCGCTCCCACCACCACCTTAATCGAGTCGGCAAATTTAACCTTCTTGGCCGGTTTGCCACCCAAAGTGGTATCTACCGCCTTGGCGGCCCACTCGGCAACTGTTTTATATTTTGTATCGCTGGCCATAATCAATATTTTCCCTTCTTGACCAGGTTCGGTTATTTCCAAATTCGCATAATTAATCTCATCTTCCGGATGGTTGTCAATTTCCAATCCTAAGTCGTATTGAAAAGTGAAACCGGCCGGATCGTTCCAGGTCAATAACTTTGGACTGGCGGTTGGCTTGGGCAATATCTGTTCTTGGCTAGCCGGAGAAACAGTTTCTTTAGTCTTGCTCCTTGAGGTAAAAAGGTATATTCCCCCGCCTGCAAGCAGTAAACAAACGAAAACAACTATCAATAACACTTTACTTTTCATCTTTTATAATGATAACATAAAACAAATGTCAAAACATGTTTTAACTCTCTTTTTGTTTTTCTCTTTTATGTTTGTGGGTTCTTCCGGCGTCTTGGCCGCTAAAAAAAGAGTCTGGAGTACACAAACCACCACCAAAACCACAACCGCCACCCGGCCGACCTTTTCCGTCAAATTCCGCTCCGACCGAAGAGCCTTGAATGTCAGTTTTTATAATCTGAACACTGCCTCTTCTACTTCTTATGAACTAACTTATCTTGGTAATGATCTTGAGCAAGGAGTGGTCGGCTCAATCAACCCCAACGAAGGCTCCTCCGCTTCCCGGCTGCTTCTTTTCGGCAGTTGTTCCGGAAATGTCTGTACTTATCATAAAAACATTCAGAACATGCAGTTGAAAATCACTTCCAAGCTGAAATCCGGCAAAACCTTAATCAAAAGATACCGGATCAAAGTCTAATTTTTAACTTCTCATTACTTTTGTGCTGGGAGCAGGACTCGCACCTACGTAGGCCTTTCGACCGACGGTTTTACAGACCGTTGCGTTTGACTACTCCGCCATCCCAGCAATTTTTTAAATTATATCATCTTTGAGCCGACTCCCGGGCTCGAACCGGGGACCGATTGTTTAGGATGTAAAAATTTGCGTGAGCCAAGGGAGGGACTCGAACCCTCAACCTACTGTTTACAAAACAGTTGCTCTACCATTGAGCTACCTCGGCAAATTTAACATCCCAGGCAAAACAGCTCTACCGCTACCTGCCCCGCTATTGCGCCCCTCGAGAGCGCAAGGCTGAAAACCTTCGGCTCGAGGTAAGCAAATGTGGGGAGCTAAGTCGGCCTGAGTATATTTTACTAAAAAAAACGAAGATAATAAAGAAGCTGCTCCCGGCACAAGGTCACCGTAATTGCCTCATGTTTTTGGGAATTTTTTCCAATCTTTCAATTAATTCATTTCCGCTTTTTCGGGAAAAAGGTTCAAATAAATCCCCTGAAGGAGAAAAAACTCCGACCACAATTTTTAAACAAGCAAAGCCAATCTGCGCTTTGGCTCTAAATAATTCCGGCGCGCTTCTTATCGCGATAGTCAATCCAGATCCAATCGTATCGGGTTGTAAATCTATTTCCCCAACTTCCAAAATTCCCGTTTTCCAAGAACGCGCTTTAACATCAATCAAAAAAGCTCCTGCTTCGTTTACAGCCACTAGATCCAACCCCTGTAAATCCAAATCTAAATCTGTTCTTCCTAATTTAAAACCACTTCTTTCTAAAAGATCCATTACGCCCGCCTGCGCCCTGGCGGAATTTAAAACCCCCCTTGCCTTTTTATTTTGCCCTGTATTTTCTTTTGTTTTCCCTCTAATTTCCTCCACAAATTTTTTAATAACCTCAAATTTTGGGTCAAACAGACCTTTTCTTTTACTGGACATTACTAAATAATAATCTTCCGCCAAATATTGATTTAAAGCCGCCATTGCTTTTCTGTTTACAGATTGATCAGCAGAAAGTCCAATTATTTGAAAGAAGGTGTTTTGTCTATCGTTTACAGATAAGTTTTCCCAATTGGTTAAAAGTTCTGTCTGTTTATCGCCTGTTTCCATAAATAAATTTTATCAAAATTTCAATAAATAAATTGGCTCACTTTTAAAATCTCAATCTTAAGAATTTCTCCATTCAAGCCGAATTTCATTTCTACCGGGAAATCAAAGTTATTTTTGATGTACAAATTCTGTCTTTCAGGGCTGTTTCTGGTAGAAATGGAAACACCAAATTCCTTTTCAATCCCGGAAATTGAGGCAAAATTATGGTTTGTCGGAGCAATTGCTTCCAACCCGGCTTTCACCGCTGTTTTATAGATTAAAGAAGCTAAATGGCAAACTCCGTTTCCGCCCAAACCAGCAACCACTTTATAACCGTCATTGGTCGTAAAATCGCTTTCTTGAGAAACAATTTTACTTTCTTTGAATTCCGGCAAAATTCCTTTTTTATGAAAAGCAAAAATTTCACCCGGTTTGAGTTCCAAGACGTCGTCCTGGAAGGTTAAATAATTTAAGGAAATTAGAATATTGTTTTTAAAGCCCTCGCTGACACTAACCACGGGATAACGATTACCCAAGTCCATCAACTCAGAAGCCAAAACAACTTTTCTCTCAGCAATCTGAGCGGTTTGGCCAGCCACAGGAGAAACAAAGCCATTTACAGGTGTTAAAAGCAATGAAACCGATAAGGCTGATGTAATTAATGTGTTTAACATAAAAAAAGCGTCCTTATATTGGA
>Ga0210044_10001316_pt1 | contig 37861 bp, 30 predicted proteins | sample CryGey13umfilter_2_FD_183959 | JGI IMG/M metagenome (GOLD analysis project Ga0210044, IMG submission 183959) | Groundwater microbial communities from aquifer in Utah, USA - Crystal Geyser 4/9/14 3 um filter (SPAdes) (version 2) | ecosystem: Environmental > Aquatic > Deep subsurface >... | reverse complement strand
GAAATTTGGCGAGTTTTAGTGAGTTTGTCCTGGGTTTCAAAAGGTTATTGTGTAATAGCCAAGGCATGATTTCAATGTTTGAGCGATATCATTAAAATGCAAAAAGCAATTCATTCTGACAGGGTTATAATGCGAGTGATGTTGTTATCGCTTTGGAAATAGGTGTATGAATTTGAACAGGTTATGGATAAGGCGTTTATTTATTAGGGGTCGGCAAGGATGCGGTTGATGCCACGGATGATCGAGATGGGCTTTTTTCCTGGTATCAAGGGGTTAAAATTGCGCTTTATGATGTTCGAGATGCGGCGAATCCCATTGAGTTCGTGAATCGCATTATCGGTAAGCGGGGAACTGTCTCAACGGTAAACAATGATCATCACGGTTTTATATGGTTGCCAGCTGATGCGACAACTGGCCGGCTAGCCCGTTTGGCCTTGCCGATTGAGTTGCATAATGAGCCAGTTACCGCAACTTATGGTTGGGAAAGTGCCGATTGGACACAAACGGGTTTAAAAATGTTTGAAATCGATGATGGTTCCGTTTCGGGAACGGCGGAGATAGTGGAAAAAGCAGAATGGGTGGTTGAAAGTAATAGTGGGGGTCAAAGTTATTCGGTGACTCATGTTTATGAGGATCGTGGGGTGATTACTGGCGATCTGGTTTATTACTTACATGGTGACCAACTCTGGTCTGGCAATTGGGGAAGTTCGAATATTGCTGATGGGCCGATACCCGCGCAATAATATTTTGCAAGCAAATGGGTCAAGTGATAGGTTTGTGCTGATAACCTGAATCAGGGAGCAAGAACGATGAAAGACATTGAGCAAGTGGTGATTTTAGGCGGAACCGGATTTATTGGGTCGCATTTAAAATCGCGTTTTGAGCAGTTGGGGCTTTCCGTTAAGGTTTTTGGCCATGATGCGTTTCAGTCGCTTCCACACTTGCAGTCTTTGATTAATGGTTGTGATCTATTGATTATGCTGGCAGGCGCCAATGTGGGTGAGCGTTGGACTCAGGCGCATAAACAAGCCTTGTGGGATAGCCGACTGAAAACCAATCAACTGTTACAAGCCGCTTTGCAAGACTGTGACCAACCACCTAAACGTATTATTTCAGCTTCTGCGATTGGCATTTATCCTGAAAGTGACTGTGAGCATCCGGTTGATGAGCAGTGTACCGAAGTGGGGTTAAATGTTTTGGGACAGTTAGGTGTGGATTGGGAGGCGGCGAGTCGAAAGTTGCAGCCCGAACCCTTGATTTTTCGATTTGGCGTGGTGTTAGGTGCCGATGGCGGGGCTTTGATGAAGATGTTGCCGGCGTTTAAATTGGGTTTGGGAGGTCCGGTTGCAGGTGGGAAGCAATGTTTTTCTTGGGTGCATATTGAAGATTTGGTTCATGCGTTTGAGTTTGCATGGCATCATCCGGAAATGCGTGGGGTTTATAATGTGACCTCACCGAAGCCTGTTCGTAACCGAGTTTTTGGTCAGGCGCTGGCGAAGGCATTGCATCGGCCTTTTTGGTTGCCATTACCGTATTGGCAGTTAAAATTGGTGTTTGGTGAAGGGGCGCAAGTCTTAACGCTTTCATCCGCAGTGATTCCGACCCGACTTCAGCAGAGCGGTTTTTGTTTTCAGTTTCCGGAAATTAACCAAGCGTTACAAAATCTTTTATCCGATTCGAAAAAATAAAGTGCGGTATCCCTAAAATGTAACCAAGAGGGTGACTGTAATGGTTAATATGCGGGGATGATGGGTGAATTGTGCGAATATGAGCATAAAGGCAAAGCTTTGTTTGACAAGCTCGGGCTGCTTATTTATAATTCGGGCAGTTTTTTAAATCTCTATTAAGAGAGGGTTTTTTTAAGCCTTCTGCTTAAATTTTAAAAACCCCGTTTTTACGGGGTTTTTTATTTTTTGAATTAAGGAAAGTTTGGTGACGCTAGAAGAAAAAATTGCCCAATTGGTTCGCCCAACGGTTGAAAGTTTAGGGTTTGAGCTTTGGGGGTGCGAATATATCCCCGCTGGCAAGCACTCTACCTTGAGACTGTTTATTGAAAGTGACGCTGGCGTTACTGTGGATGATTGTGGGCGAGTCAGTCGCCAAATCAGTGCTTTAATGGATGTCGAAGATCCGATTGCCAGTGCTTATCTATTGGAAGTGTCTTCACCGGGTATGGATCGGTTGTTATTTACGCCTGAACAGTTTAAGGCTTATGAGGGCGAAATGGTACAAGTGAGAACTTCAAGCCCTGTGATGGGGCGCAAGCGTTTTAAAGGCGTGATGTCACAAGTGAGCGAAAAAGACATTGTCGTCGAAGTGGATGGCGAAGCCTATGAGCTCGCATTTGATTTAATTGATAAGGCCAATTTGGTTCCGCAGTTTTAAAAATCCCCTAGTTTTGAGGAAAGAACAATGAGTAAAGAAGTTTTAGCAGTTGTTGAGATAATGTCAAATGAAAAAGGCGTGGAAAAAGAGATTATCTTTGAAGCGATTGAGGCAGCATTAGCGACCGCAACCCGTAAAAGTCACAATGATGAAATAGATGTGCGCGTCTCAATTGACAGATCAACAGGTGACTATGAAACCTTTAGACGTTGGGAAGTCGTTGAAGATGATTTGGAAATTGAAGGCAATGTCGGTTGGTATATTCGACAAATGGATGCCATTGATGAAGATCCGCATGCCGTTCCTGGTGACTTTATTGAAGAGCAAATCGAGTCTATCGAATTTGGTCGTATTGGCGCACAAACCGCTAAGCAGGTCATTATTCAAAAAGTACGTGAAGCTGAGCGTAAAAAAGTCGTTGAAGAATATTCAAAACGGATTGGTGAAATTATTACCGGTCAAGTTAAACGTGTTGATCGTGGTGATGTCATTTTAGATTTGGGTGACAATGTCGATGCGGTGATTCCGCGTTCAGAATTAATTAACCGTGAAAATTTTAGAATGGGTGATCGGGTTCGAGGCTATGTTCAAGAAGTTTCTTTCCGCCCGCGTGGTGCTCAGATCGTTATGTCTCGTGCTTGTAAAGAGATGTTAATTGAGTTGTTTAAAATTGAAGTGCCAGAAATTGGTGATGATTTGATCGATATTATGAGTGCGGCTAGAGATGTTGGTTTAAGAGCTAAGGTCGCGGTTAGAGCGAATGATCCTAGACTTGACCCTATTGGCGCTTGTGTTGGGATGCGCGGTGGTCGTGTTCAAGCGGTTACAAATGAGTTAAATGGTGAACGCATTGATATCGTGTTATGGGATCCGAATGATGCACAGTTTGTCATTAATGCCATGGCGCCGGCTGAAGTGACTTCTATTATGGTTGATGAAGATAAACATACTATGGATCTGGCGGTAGATGATGAGCAATTGTCACAAGCGATTGGTAAAAATGGTCAAAATATCCGTTTAGCGTCTGAATTGACGGGGTGGACCTTGAATGTCATGTCGGAAACCGATATGGCGGCCAAACATGAAACAGAGTCAAAAACGCAGATGGATCTGTTTGTCAATGGACTGGATGTTGATGAAGAACTAGCTGAAGTGCTGGTTGCTGAAGGCTTTACCTCTTTAGAAGAAGTGGCTTATGTGCCTTCTGCTGAAATGCTGGAAATTGAAGGGTTTGATGAAGAGATCGTTTCGGTGTTGAAAGAGCGTGCCAAGGATGCCCTTTTAACGCAAGCCATTGCCAATGAAGAAAAAACTGCTATGGCCGAACCCGCACAAGATTTATTAGATTTAGATGGAATGAATGAAGAGATGGCGAAAAAGCTTGCCTCTAACGGGATAGTGACCCAAGAGGATTTAGCTGACTTGGCCACAGATGAGTTATTAGAAATAGTCGAACTGGATGAGGAATCAGCCAGTGCGTTGATTTTGAAAGCCCGCGCACCATGGTTTGAATAATTTAGGAGGGCACGAGAATATGTCTCAAGTATCAATAAAAAAGTTTGCTGAAACGCTGACAATGTCTGTGGAAAAGCTTCTTACGCAGTTGCAAGAAGCAGGCGTAAAAGGTAAAAAAGAATCCGACACCTTGTCAGAAGATGAGAAATTAACCCTACTAACTTATTTAAAAGGGTTGCATGGTGATAAGAACGATGCGCCGAATAAAGTCACCTTAAAAAGAAAGCAGGTGCAGAAATTAAATCTGTCATCTGGTTCCGGCAAGCGCACGGTCAATGTTGAGGTTCGTAAGAAAAGAACCTATGTTAAAAAATCAGAAGCCGTTGAAGAACCTATTGTTGAAGAAACGGTTATTGAATCAACGCCAGTTGAAACGATTGAAAAAAATAACGTCTCTGAAGCACCAATGGCCAGTGTTACAAATTCAACTGATCAACCAGAATCGACCCCCTCAGTTGCGGATAAAGATATTAAAGTATCAGATGCTTCGCAAGTTATTGACTTGCCTGTGGTTGAACCGGTGGTGGAAGTCGAGAAGAGACATCATAAACACGATAAGAAAAAGCAAGCCGCTCCTGTAAAAGATGAAGTCAAAGCCAAGGGTAAGCCAAAGCCAAAAGAAAAACAATCTAAAAAAACCTTGGCGATGACGGGAGAGCAAAGCTTTGGTCGTCGCCGACATGGCAAAGGCCACAAGAAAAATACCCACGAAGCAGACAATGAGCATGGTTTTCAGAAGCCTGTTGAAAAACAAGTTCGTGAAGTGGCTCTGGGTGAAACCATTAAGGTATCTGACTTGGCGGATAAAATGGCAGTCAAAGCGACAGAAGTCATTAAAACGATGATGTCATTCGGTACTATGGTGACCATTAACCAAGTTCTTGACCAAGAAACCGCTCAACTGGTGGTCGAAGAAATGGGGCACAAAGCCGTATTAGTGAATGAGAACCAAATTGAAGATGATGTCGTTAATCAAAATTATGATGGTGAAACCGTACAACGTTCTCCGGTGGTCACCATCATGGGTCATGTTGATCATGGTAAGACTTCGTTGTTAGATTATATTCGTAACGCCAAAGTCGCGCATGGTGAATCCGGTGGGATTACTCAGCATATTGGTGCTTATCATGTTGAAACCGAGCATGGTGGCATTACCTTTATCGATACCCCCGGCCATGAAGCTTTTACGGCAATGCGTGCACGCGGTGCAAAAGTAACCGATGTGGTGGTGATTGTTGTGGCTGCTGATGATGGTGTAATGCCCCAAACCAAAGAAGCCATTGCACATGCAAAAGCAGCTAATTTAGGGATGGTCATTGCCATTAACAAAATGGATAAAGAAGGTGCTAATCCGGATAGAGTCATGCAAGAATTAGTCACTGAAGAAGTGGTTCCGGAAGAGTGGGGCGGTGATGTTCAGTTCGTTCGTGTTTCGGCTAAGTCGGGTGACGGAATTGAAGATTTATTGAATGCCATATTATTGCAATCTGAAATCCTTGAACTTGAAGCCCCCACTGAAGGGCCGGCTAGAGGTGTTGTGGTCGAATCTCGCTTGGATAAAGGTCGTGGTCCGGTTGCGACCGTATTGGTTCAGTCCGGGACTTTACGTAAAGGGGATATAGCTTTATGTGGTATGGAATACGGACGTGTGCGTGCCTTGGTCAATGAGTTAGGCGAAAATGTACAAGAAGCCGGGCCATCCATGCCGGTTGAGGTTCTAGGGATGTCAGCTGTGCCGGTTGCCGGCGATGATATGATCACCGTAGAATCGGAGCGTAAAGCGCGTGAAGTGGCGATGTTCCGTCAAAGCAAACATAAAGAGAAAAAAATTGCACGTCAGCAGAAATCAAAATTGGACAATATGTTTAATAAGATGGAAGAAGGGGATATCCAAACCATCAATATTATTCTAAAAGCAGATGTTCAAGGTTCGATTGAGGCGATCGTCGATGCCTTAGTTAAGTTATCGAATGATGAAGTAAAAGTGGTCGTTATTGCTTCTGGTGTTGGGGGGATTACCGAATCCGATGCTAACTTAGCTTTAGCCTCTGATGCTTTGTTGTTCGGCTTTAACGTTCGGGCGGATGCCAAGGCCAAACGTCTGATTGATTCAGAAGGCATTTTCTTAAAATATTATAGTGTTATTTATGAAATTGTTGATGAGGTGAAGCGTGCGATTGAAGGCAAGCTTGAGCCTGACTTTAAAGAAGAAATTATTGGTATTGCCGATGTGCGTGATGTCTTTAAAGCCCCTAAAATTGGTCTAATTGCGGGCTGTATGGTGACAGATGGTATTGTGAAACGTAATAATCCGATTAGGGTATTGCGTGATAATATTGTCATCTATGAAGGGGCTTTGGAATCCTTGCGTCGCTTTAAAGACGATGTTGCTGAAGTGCGTCAAGGCATGGAATGCGGGATTGGCGTTAAAGATTACAATGATGTCAAAGTTGGCGACCAAATTGAAGTCTTTGAGCGGGTTGAGGTGAAGCGGACATTAGATTGAACTTAAAGGGTCAATGTGACCCCGTTTAAATCTTCTGATATGGTTGAGACCTTTGTACGAGATGGCTACACGCATAAAAATGGTTAAATTTTTCACCTTTTTCTTTCGCGTGCCACTCATGCAAAGGTCTCCAATTCAGTTATTTTTTTAATGCCCCCGTTTTAGGGGCATTATTGTTTTAGCTAAGTGAGCAAATGCAATTATGAGTGAAGAAATTAATAGGCCGAATCGAGTTGCTTTAGAAATTCGCAAGACTTTAATGGAAATTTTACAGCGTGAGACGAAAGATCCTCGTTTGGAAAAAGTGAATATTACCGAATGCAAAGTCTCAAAGGATTTAAGCATTGCCACAGTTTATTTCACCCTAATTGGGGTGAATGAACAGGAAGCTGCTGCTCAAGATGCGATTGCGGCTTTGGCCAAAGCCAAAGGGTTTTTTCGCACGGAAATTGGCAAGCGCATGCATTTGCGGTTAACCCCGGAAATTCGATTTTTCTATGATACGGTCGCTGAAAATGCCAGTCACATCGAAGACTTGATTTTTAAAGCGCTTTATCAAAAGCAATAACCATTTTGGCAAGCTCTGTGGGTAAGAAAAAATGGCAATCAGTCAATGGTTTGGTGTTATTAAATAAGCCGGAAGGCATGACCTCTAATGGCGTTTTACAGCAGGTTAGACGTCTTTATAATGCCCAGAAGGCTGGACATACCGGGGCGTTAGACCCTTTTGCAACCGGCCTTTTACCGATTTGTTTGGGTGAAGCCACAAAAATATCAGGGTTGTTATTAGATTCTGATAAACGTTATTTGGCCACTTTACAATTAGGTGCGGCTACCGACACGGGTGATAAAGACGGCGCTATTATTACTCAAGCGCCGGTTGCAGAATTGTCACCGACCGATATTGAAGCCGTATTGCAAGATTTTTTAGGCGAACAAACACAGGTTCCCCCCATGTATTCTGCATTAAAGCATCAAGGCAAACCGCTTTATGAATATGCGCGTGCAGGGATTGAAATTGAACGTCCGGCTCGACCGATTCGTATCGATTTATTAACGTTAAAATCCTATTCTAATCATGTCATCCAATTTGATGTACTGTGTTCGAAAGGCACTTATGTGCGTACATTGGCAGAAGATATTGCCAAGTCGCTCGGTACATTGGGGTATTTAACGGCACTGCATCGTATACAAACGGGGAGTTTGAAGGCGGAACAGATGGTGATGCTTGCAGACATTGAAACTGACCTATCCGGTTGTTTATTACCTTATGATCTGCCTTTGCAGCACCTGCAAGCCTTGTCACTCAATGGGTTAGAGACTGATAAGATTCAACATGGCGGCAAGTTGGCAATTGAACGGCCGCAAACTGATTGGGTTAGGTTGTATGACCCGGATGAGCGTTTTATTGGTATCGGTGAATGGCAAGTAGAAAAGCAATTATTAAAACCGAAAAGACTGTTTAATCTGGACAGTTAATGTTGATTAACCCTCATTTTCCTTTGATTGATCTGCGTGCTGATGAGGCCTATCAATCCGGGCATTATCTTGAGGCAACGCATCTGCCATGGCCGGATTTGCAAATTCGTCTAAATGAACTGCCTGAGCGTCCGGCTCGCCTACAATTGCTGGGAGATGATCTAGCACTCACGGCTGCCAGTGCCTTTTTAATCAATAAAGGCTATCAGATTTCGTGTCAAATGTCCCTTGAAAGATTTGAACAATTCCGCCAAAAATACCCAGGCCTGGTGGTTTTGGGTCGAGAATCGCGTATTTTATGGCGTGCATCGCCGTTATTGTTTGCGTTTATAACGCGTTATGAAAATAAGGATTTGCAACCATCGGTTTTATCCGGCAAGCGATTGGCATTGGATATTGGTTGCGGGGGTGGACGTGATAGTGTTTATTTAGCCTGTCGAGGTTGGCAGGTGATTGCGATTGATCGTGAACAACGGGTTTTGCAACGTGCACAGCAATTAGCCGAATCCTCTCGTCAGAATTTAACCATTGATTGGCGTGTTTGTTGTGTTGATGCAGAAGGGTGTTTACCCACTGAACAGGTTGATCTGATCGTAATGATGCGGTATTTAAATCGTGATTTAATGACGAAAATGGATCAAATGCTTAATCCGGGTGGCTATGTGATCATTCAGACGTTTGTGGAAGGGGTCGAAGCGTTTGGTTCTCCAAAAAATCCAAATTTTATTTTAAAAAAAGGGGAGTTGGCAAAAACCTTTAGTGTTTTTAACATCATTGTTGATAGAATAGAGCACTTAAAAGATGGACGCCCGGTTGCGTCTTTTATCGCACAAAAAAGGGAGAGTGAAGATGTTAGAAATGAGTGCGGATGAACTGTTTGAATATTTTAAAGCCAATGCGATTTGTGAATCCTTGCATCGAGCTGATGTGGAAGTATTACGTCAGTTTCTAAAGGAACTGCATCTGAAAAAAGGGGATGTGATTTCTGATTTAGGGGATGTTGGCGATTCTTTATTTTTTATTCTAAAAGGGAAAGTGACTTTTACGGTGAATGATGGTAAGAGTGATCTAGAAATCGGTTGCCAAGGGCCTGGTAATTTAATTGGTGAAATGTCGTTTTTTGATCGCAAACCTCGTATGTTGAAAATGTCGGCCAAATCGAAAGAGGTGTGTTTGCTTGAACTAAATCGTGCCATGTATGATCGCTTAAAAGTGGAACATCCCTATATTGCCGTTAATTTGGTTGAAAACGCGGTGGTGAGTTTGGATCATTTAATTCGTTCAATGAGTCACAACGTGTCACATTTAAAACACTATATGACTGGCTTTGGTCGTCATTAATCGTTAGACATCACCCATAAACTGTGTATAATGCACGATTCGATTCTGCCATCGGTTGCGGAATGTATTGTTAAACCGATTTTAAATAAGGAAAATTTAAATGCTAACACCAGAACAAAGAGCAGCAATTGTTGCAGATTATGCAACTTCAGAAGGGGACACGGGTTCTCCGGAAGTGCAAGTCGCATTATTAACACATCGCATCACTTACCTAACGGAACACTTTAAAACCCATATCCACGATAATCACTCTCGTACCGGTTTATTGCGCTTGGTGAGTCGTCGTCGTAAATTGCTAGATTATTTACACAAAAAGAATGCGCAACGATATTTTGATCTTATTAAACGTTTGGGCTTGCGTAAGTAAGTTAAACATTTTAATTGTTCAAATATAAAAAACCTCAGCCTTGTCTGAGGTTTTTTTTATCAACAGAAAAGTGCTTTGATGGTTTTTTGACCGCTATTTTGTTGTAAAATGGCGGCTTTCAGCCAGAAACCTTTTTAAGCCTGAATCCTCAGGGGTTGTTTTCGAATTGTTCATTTTAGCAACGGCTTAAAAATGACTGAGGATTCAGGTTTCAATGGCAGAACCGTTACGCTCATCACGGATGAGTCTTTATGAAACAAGGATTATTAAATGTCAAAAATTACCAAAACCTTCCAGTATGGACAACACCAAGTTCGCATAGAAACCGGCGAAATTGCGCGTCAAGCCGATGGCGCAGTGATGATTTCAATGGGGGATACTCAGCTATTGGTCACGGTGGTTGCGGCTAAAAGCGCGAAATCGGGACAAGATTTTTTCCCGTTGACAGTGCAATATCAAGAAAAAGCTTATGCTGCCGGTCGTATTCCGGGTGGTTTTTTAAAGCGCGAAGGCCGCCCCTCTGAGAAAGAAACGCTGACTTCTCGGCTAATAGATCGTCCGATTCGTCCCTTATTTCCAAAAGGGTTTATGAATGAAGTGCAGGTGATTGCAACCGTTGTTGCATTAGATCCTGAAGTGGGAACGGAAGTGCCTGCCATGTTAGGAACGTCTGCGGCTTTAGCGATTTCAGGTATTCCTTTTTCCGGGCCTATCGGTGCTGCTGTGGTGGGGTATATTGATGAAGCCTATTGTTTGAATCCTTCTGTTGAAGCATTAGAAACGTCAGACTTAGAGTTGAGTGTTGCAGGGACTGCTGATGCGGTGTTGATGGTGGAATCTGAAGCTTCTGAACTGTCTGAAGAAGTGATGCTGGGCGCAGTGATGTTTGGGCATGAGCAAATGCAAGTGGCGATTCAAGCCATTAATGAACTCAAAGCAGAGGCGGGTAAACCTGCTTGGAATTGGGAAGCTATCGTTGAAGACGAAACCTTAAAAACACAAGTATTCAATGCCATTCGTGCGGATATTGAAGCCGCTTATTCAATTGCTGACAAGATGGAGCGTTACGCGGCGATTGGCCAAGCTAAACAAAAAGTCCTAGAGCAGTTTTCAGTGTCAGATGCTAATCCGGAAGGCTACGATGCTGCGGATATCGAAAAAATGGTCGGCAAATTGCAGAAAGAGATTGTTCGAGGGCGCATTATTGCCGGTGAGCCAAGAATTGATGGCCGTGATACCCAAACCATTCGCCCGATTGATTGCCAGGTCGGTATTTTGCCTAAGGTGCATGGTTCCGCTTTGTTTACCCGTGGTGAAACCCAAGCCATCGTGGTTACCACCTTAGGAACAGAAAAAGACGCAAAATTGGTTGATGACCTATTAGGTTCATACAGCGACCGCTTTATGTTGCATTATAACTTCCCTCCTTATTCTGTCGGCGAATGTGGCCGTGTTGGCTCACCCGGCCGTCGTGAAATTGGTCATGGTATGTTGGCGCGTCGTGGTGTGGCTGCACTACTGCCAACGGCCGAAGAATTCCCTTATACCATTCGCGTGGTGTCTGAAATTACCGAATCAAATGGTTCTTCGTCTATGGCAACTGTCTGTGGAACGTCTATGTCACTTATGCATGCGGGCGTGCCTATCGCCGCACCGATTGCCGGGATAGCGATGGGCTTAGTCAAAGAAGAATCGGGTTTTGCCGTGTTGTCTGATATTTTAGGAGATGAAGATCATTTAGGCGATATGGACTTTAAAGTGGCCGGAACCGATCAAGGTGTGACGGCATTGCAAATGGATATCAAAATTACCGGTATCACACGCGAAATTATGGAAATTGCATTGGATCAGGCTAAAGCCGGACGTTTGCACATTTTAGGTGAAATGAAAAAAGCCATTGATGTATCCAATGCGGAAGTTGCTTCAACGGCACCCCGTTTCTTCAATGTTAAAGTGAAACCGGAAAAAGTGCGCGAAATTATTGGCAAAGGCGGGGCAACCATCCGTTCGATTACTGAAGAAACGGGCGTGACCATTGAGATTGACGATGATGGCAATGTCAAAATTGCTGCCGTTGATGATGCGTCTGCTAATGCCGCTAAGGCACGGATTGCTGAAATTACCGCAGAGCCGGAAATTGGTAAAATTTATGACGCAATCGTTAAGAAAATTGTTGATTTCGGTGCTTTCGTTGCCTATATGCCGGGTCGTGAAGGGTTGGTGCATGTTTCACAAATTGCCGAGGAACGTGTTGAAGATGTTAATCAATATTTAAAAGAAGGTCAGGCGATTAGAGTTAAATTGACAGATGTTGATAAACAAGGACGCGTTAAATTATCGATGACGGCCGTGAATGCGGAAATTGCTTCTCCGGTGAGTGAAACGACTGACTGAGGGACTTTGTTAAAGGCATGACTTAAAAAGCCGTTTATACGGCTTTTTTTGACGTTTTAATTCTTCGAATATTTTTAACCAGAGACCCTTTATGACTTCTCATCATCCAGCATTTGAATTTCAAAATCAACAGACCATCGAATCCCTAAAATTAACCGTTCAGCATTTTAAGCATAAGGTGACTGGCGCAGATCATTATCATTTGGCTGCCGACGATCCGCAGAATGTATTTATGGTGGCGTTAAGAACCGTACCGATGGATTCAACCGGTGTGGCACATATTTTGGAGCACACCGTATTATGCGGCAGTGAAAAATATCCGGTGCGCGACCCTTTCTTTATGATGATTCGACGTTCATTAAATACCTTTATGAATGCGTTTACGTCCAGTGATTGGACGGCTTATCCCTTTGCAACCGAAAATCGAAAAGATTTTCAGAATTTATTGCAGGTTTATTTGGATGCGGTGTTTTTTCCAAAGATTGAACGTTTGGATTTTTTGCAAGAAGGGCACCGTTTAGAGTATGCAGAAATGGATAACCCCAATTCGGAGTTGACCTATAAGGGGGTGGTGTTTAATGAAATGAAAGGGGCGATGAGTTCACCTGTTTCGACACTTTGGCAGCGACTGTCTTCGGAATTGTATCCCACTTCCACTTACCACTATAACAGTGGTGGGGATCCTGAGGTGATTCCAGAATTAAGCTATGAGCAATTAGTGGCGTTTCATCAATTTCATTATCATCCTTCTAATGCGGTGTTTTTTACCTATGGTGATATTCCGGCAGAGCAACATCAAACTGAATTTGAAACCTTGGCGCTAGAACGATTCACTCGTCGAGTGGACAAGGTTCGTGTTTCTCATGAACAACGTTATTCCCAGCCAAAATCCGTCACCGGCTGTTATGCGCTGAATGAAACCGATTTAACCCGCAAAAGCCATGTGGCATTAGCTTGGTTGTTGGGTGAGAATCAAAACCCGATGGATGTGTTAAAAGCCAATTTACTGGCTGCGGTGTTATTGGATAACAGTGCTTCACCTTTAAGACAAGCCTTGGAAGCATCTGACTTATTGAGTGCACCATCCCCTTTGTGTGGGCTGGAAGATTCGAATAAAGAGATGGCATTTGTGGTTGGCGCACAAGGAACGGATGCCGAGCATGCACAAGCGATTGAATGCTTGATTTTGGAAACTTTAGAAAAGGTGGTTAAGGAGGGCATTGATCCTGAACAGGTTGAAGCCATGTTGCATCAACTGGAATTTTCACAAAGAGAGATTGGCGGGGACAGTTATCCTTATGGGTTGCAGTTGATTATGCAATCCATCGCGGGCGCTATGCACGACGGTGATCCAATTGCATTATTAGACACGGATGCCGCTTTAACACAACTTCGATTGGAGGCACAAAATCCCCAATTTATTCCCACCTTAATTCAGGAATGGATTTTAGATAACCCACACCGAGTTCGTTTAACGTTGATGCCGGATGAAAATTTGTCTCAACAGCAAGAAGAAACCGAAAAAAGGCAATTAGCAGCGATTCAGTCTGCGCTGACGCCAACAGAAAAACAAGCTATCGTGGCACAATCCTTAGCACTTAAAGCCAGACAAGAGCAAGAAGACGACATGTCAATTTTACCTGAGGTGACTAAAGCGGATGTTCCGGCAGCCATCAAACAAATAAACCCGACTGTCACGATGGAATCGCCCAAAATGACCGCTTATCAGACGGGTACGAATGGCTTAACCTACCAACAATTATTATTGTCCTTGCCGGATTTAACCGCAGCAGAACAAGCGGTATTGCCTTTATTCAATAGCTGTTTAACGGAATTGGGTTCAGCGGGTCGAGATTATTTGCAGACGCAATCCTTGCAGGCAGCTGTGACCGGGGGGCTTTCAGCGAGAAGTACGGTTCGAGCAGATTTATGGGATAACCAAGCGTTTTACAGTCACTTTATTGTGTCCGGTAAGTCGTTAAATCGTCATCAATCGCAATTGGCGGATTTAATGCTTGAAACGATAGAGTCGGTGCGCTTTGATGAAGTGGATCGCATTCAGGATTTGGTGGGTCAAATTCGAACGTCAGTCGATCAGGGAGTGACCGGGAATGGTCATGGTTTGGCGATGTCTGCGGCTAATCAAAACGCCTCTGCTGTGGCTAATTGGCAGTTTAATCGCTCCGGTTTTGCCGGGATTCAAGCCATTAAGCGCTTATATGAAGGGCTTTCAGAATCCGGTGGTCTAGAGGACATGATTCAACAGTTTCAGTCGATTCAATCAAAATTATTACAGGCCAGTAAGCAGTCTTTGGTTATTGCCGATGAATCAGGTTTAGAAGGTGCCATAGCCAGTACTCAACAGTGGCAAACCTTTATGAAATCGAATGCTTTTCAACAAGGGTTGCAATTAACGGCGACACAGCAAAAAATTCACCAGGCCTGGGTGACCAGCACCCAAGTGAATTTTTGTGCAAAATCCTATCCGGCAGTGATGGCGGGGCATGAAGATGCGCCAATTCTTTCGGTGTTGGGGGCTTGTTTACGAAATGGGTTTTTGCATGCACAAATTCGCGAAAAAGGCGGCGCTTATGGCGGCGGCGCTACCTTTAATAGCGAAGCAGGCGCTTTTGTGTTTTATTCCTATCGGGATCCCAGATTATTAGAGACTTTATCAGATTTTGATCTTGCTTTAGACTGGATTATGAGTCGTGAAGCCACGCAAGCAAAAGTGGATGAAGCCATTTTAAATGTGATCAGTGCGATGGATAAACCCGGTTCACCCGCCGGTGAAGCAAGAAAAGCTTTTTATCAATCTCTTTATGGTCGAACCCATGATATGAGAAAGCACCATCGCCAAGGCGTTTTGGCAACGACCTTAGCCGATTGTCGTCGGGTTGCACAAACCTACTTAGACGCTGAAAAAGCATCCGTAGCCGTATTGACACACAGTGGCAAATGTGACCTTTTAGAGCAGAATGGCTTTGAGATTTATAGGTTATAGCTTGAAAGCGAGCCACTAAAGGGGGGTGACAGGGGGGTAAGCTGCTCGATAAACCATTCAGCGATTAAGCCGTGTTTTAAGGTGTTTCGGAAAAGACCCAATATTGCAGTTTCCAGAAGTCAAATAATAGCGTATGGTTTTGAGAATCCTGCCAGTCGCTCGCAGATAATGTCCGTTGGTTGCATAATGCTTTGACAAAGTCATCGGTCGCGCCTTGTTTGTCCCAAATGGCGCCATTAACTGTTAACAAGGTATTATCATTGATTTCGGTGAAAGCAAATCGACACACAGGGTCTTTTTCGAATGCCACGACTTGTGCTAACGCCTGTGTAAATTCACTGAATGTGGGCGTTTCATCTTCTGTGAGGGGGTCGGGTAATTGTTGAGCGCTGGTGGGATCGAGCTGAGTGGCAAAACGACCAAACCAGGTTTTCAGTTGCTTTGGATCTGCCAAGGCGGATTCAAGGAGTTGCTGAGCTTGTTTAACCGCATTATCGGTGATTTCACCCGGATTGAGATCCGTTTGCCAGACGGGGTCTTGATAAAGGGCTTGAAAGCCATTGGTTTCAGAAAGATGATCCCCAAAGCTATCCCATAATTCTTGTCCACGATAACTGCGATAGCCGATTGAATAAGTCATGCAGTTATCATCAAGCGCGATGCCATGATGTCCCCATTTTGGCGGAATATAAAGTATATCCCCTGCTTCAAAATCAAAAGTGTCTTCAATGGTAAAGGTTTGCATGAGTCGTAAATCCACGCCTTCAATGGCGTTAGACTCGGTGCAGTCCTGTGCGGTGAGGTGCCAACGCCGTTTGCCGGCAGCTTGCAGTAAGAAGACATCATAGTGATCATAATGGGGACCGACATTGCCGCCGGTCACCGCATAACTGACCATAATGTCATCAATGCGCCAACGCGGTAAAAAATCAAATTCGTCTAACAGCGTGGAGACTTCGGGAATCAGTCGATCCATTCCTTGTACCAGTAATGTCCAATTTTTCTCAGGTAAACTGGCGTAGGTTTGTTCATCAAACGGACCTTTGCGGAGTTCATAATTTTCGGGTGAATGCTGAACGACCAGACGGCTTTCCACTTCATCTTCAAGCGATAACCCCGCCAGTTCTTCGGGACTTACAGGCGATTGAAATCCTGGTAAGGCATTGCGAATAACCAAAGGGCGTTGTTGCCAGTAATCTTTTAAGAAAGTTTCCAAGCTGACTTCAGTAAATCGAATCATAAAGTGTCCATTCTTAGAGGGAAAGCCAAAAAACAGCCAGGCCTGGCTGTTTTTGATCGGTATTTCAGGGTGGGGTTAACGACCCTTTAGCATAGTCAACGCTAGCTCAATGGCTTGCGCCTGTTGTGCGGCATTACCAATGTAAGAAGCAGGGGTCATGGCTTTTAAGTTTTGCTTCGCTTCTTGCGGTAGTTGCAGTGTGTCTACAAAATCTTGCATGATTTGTTGATTGACACGACGCCCCCGTGTGAGCGCTTTTAGTTTTTCATAGGGCTTTTCAATGCCATAACGACGCATGACCGTTTGAATGGCTTCCGCTAACACTTCCCAGTTGCGATCCAAGTCATCGGCCATGGTTTGGGCATTGACTTCTAGTTTGTTAAGCCCTTTTAAGGTGGCTTGTAAAGAAATGAAGGTGTGGGCAATCCCAACACCCAGATTTCTTAAAACAGTGGAGTCGGTTAAGTCGCGCTGCCAGCGAGAAATTGGCAGTTTTTGACCTAAGTGATCAAAAATAGCATTCGCCATCCCCAGATTGCCTTCAGAGTTTTCAAAATCAATTGGATTGACTTTATGCGGCATGGTGGACGAGCCAATTTCTCCGGCAACGGTTTTTTGTTTAAAGAAACCAATCGAAATATAACTCCAAATGTCCCGATCAAAATCAATTAAGATGGTGTTGAATCGTTGCATGACATGGAAATATTCAGCAATGTAATCGTGCGGTTCAATTTGAATGGTGTAGGGGTTCCACGCTAAGCCAAGACTTTGCACAAATTGTTCGGTGAGTTCATACCAGTTAATGGCCGGATAGGCCGCTAGATGTGCGTTGTAATTACCTGTTGCGCCATTGATTTTACCCATAATCTGGACATTCATGAGTTGCTTGATTTGTCGCTGTAAACGATAAGCGACATTGGCAAATTCCTTACCGGCCGTGGTGGGTGAAGCAGGCTGGCCATGCGTACGAGACATCATCGGGATTTCCGCCATTTCCGTAGCCATGCCGGCGATTTTATCGACCAAGGTTTGCATTTCAGGCACTATGATTTGCGCGCGAGCATCTTTTAACATCAAAGCATAAGCCAGATTGTTGATGTCTTCTGACGTACAGGCAAAATGCACAAATTCGCTGATAGCATTTAATTCATCATTGCTTTCGAAATGCGATTTAATCAGATATTCAACCGCTTTCACATCATGGTTGGTGGTGCTTTCAATGATTTTGACTTGTTGCGCCATGGCGAATGAAAATTGATCAACCAATTGCATTAAATGGGTTTCTGCTTCAGAAGACAGGGCGGGAACTTCCGGAATGCCCGGATGATTGGCCAGCATACGCAACCAGGAAACTTCGACCTTAACGCGATTTTTGATTAAACCATACTCGCTAAAAATTTCTTTTAAGTTGGATAATCTGGCGCCGTAACGGCCGTCAATGGGAGAGATTGCGGTTAATTCAGAAAGTTGCATAATTCCGTTCCTATTCAAGCTAAAAAATGAAGGCATTATAGTCGATTATCTTTGATCGTTGTGCCTTCCTCGTTATGAGTGGGCTGACTAAAAAGTGACCAGGCCTGGGTAAATAATGGATGAAAGTTAGGGCTATTTTAATGCTCTAACAAGGCTTTTGCACGTGCAAAGGCATCATCAGCATGGTTGGTAAATTCCACTTTCCCTTCTTGTTTGCGCAAGCCTGCCTTACGGAGTTTGAGCAGGAGTCTGGGCTGGAGTTGGTTGATGACGATACTCACTTTGTGCTTTTCAAAGTTTTTCAAAATGGTCTCCATTGCGATAATGGCACTCATATCAATCATATTGACTTCTGCCATATCTAAAATCACCACCCTGACTTCCGGCGCAATATAGGTTAGATGGTTCATGGTTTTTTCGGCCGTGCCAAAAAATAACGGACCATTTATGTCATAAAATACAATTTCATCCGGTAAGGTTTCACGGTCAGGGTTATATTTAGAAAGTTGTTGATGGGTGGTCGTCTCAATGCTGCGCTTAATAAACAAGCCGGCCGCCATGGCCATACCAATGGCTACGGCGATAGCCATGTCAAATAACACCGTTAAAATGAAACAAGTCAATAGAACAATGATGTCACCTTTGGGGGCACTTTTTAGAATACGGATAAAGTGATGAGATTCACTCATATTCCAGGCGACCATCATCAGTAAAGCAGCCATTGAACTCATTGGAATGTAGGATAAAAACGGTGCAAAAACGATAATGGATAGTAAGATAAAACCCCCATGAATAACGGAAGAAAAAGGGGTTGTTGCGCCGGCTTTAACATTAGCAGCGGTTCTTGCTATGGCAGCGGTGGCCGGGATACCGCCAAAAAAGGGGATGATCATATTGCCAATCCCTTGACCAATGAGCTCATCATTGGGATTATGCTTTTGGCCACACATGCCATCCGCCGCAGAGGCACAGAGTAACGATTCTAAAGCACCCAAAATCGCAATGGTAATGGCTGCAGGCAATAGCGTGCGAAATAATTCAAAACTAAAGCCAATCGGGTTACCGTTGGCATCGGCAAGATTCCAAGGCCATTCAAAATTAGGCAGAATTGGCGGAATCCCTTCACCCATTATGCCGTTTAGCGCATAATGAAAGCGACTGCCAATGGTTTCAACTTCAAATTCTACCATGCTGATGTTTAACCCCATCGCAATCAGGGTACCGACCAGTAAAGCAATGAGGTGTCCCGGAATTTTAGAATGCAATTTCGGCCAATAAATCAGCACGAATAAGGTAATAGCAGCAATCAATGACGCTTGCCAGTCAAAAGAAGGCAGCGCCTGAATAATCGCCGACAATTTATCGAAAAAATGTCCATCAAATGCGGGGATTTCAAGCCCTAAAAAATCTTTGATTTGAAAGGTGGCAATCACCACGCCAATACCCGCAGTGAAACCAATAACGACCGGAAAGGGCACTATCTCAATGAGACGACCTGATTTTGAAATGCCTAATAATATTAAAATCATTCCGGCCATAAATCCGCTTATCAGCAGGCCACCCAACCCAAATTGATGCACGATGGGCAGTAACACCACCACAAATGCAGCGGTTGGCCCGGAAATGTTAACGCGCGATCCGCCCATCAGTGCAATCGCAATACCGGCGATCATAGCCGTATAAAGACCATGTTGTGGCGGAACCCCAATCGCAATCGCTAATGCCATTGACAAGGGTAATGCAATCACGCCAACGGTTAGCCCTGCATTAATATCCCCTTGAATGGAGGCCGAACTAATACGATCTTCAAAGGAGGTTTTGAGTGCAGAGAACATGAAGGTTCCATTGAATAAAAAGAGCCATTATACAAGCAGACTGTCTTCCCGTCATTAAGATCGCAAAAATACCTCAAATGGGTTTTTAGTGGGGATGGTTTCGAACAAGCTTTTGACTGTCAGGCGCTGCTCAAGTAAGATTCACGGTTTATCTCATAGGGAATAGGCTTATTTCATGAGCAACATTATTGATTTATCACGTAGTTTAAGATACAGCGTTTGTAACAGACTCAAGAAGTCATTGATAAGTTGAATAACTGACTGCGTAAAACTTGAGGTAGCAAAACACCAAATGAACTATATATTTATTGGGCTGTAAGCTTTTTGTGGTAGCGTAATTTAAAATTGCACTAATTTACTCGAAAGCGCGAATTGAAGGAACGTTAAATGGACTCAGCCAAGGCGCCTATAAAAGTTATGTTGGTGGATGATGACTCTGCGCGTGCAGCATTGTTAGCACAAGCACTACAGGATCATGGCTATAAGGTTGTTGCGCGTGTTCAACCAGACCCGAGTCTTTTATCGAAAGTCGCTAAAGTATTGCCAGACATGATTGTAATTGATACGGATTCTCCGGATCGTGATATTCTGGAAAGTATGTCTTTATTAAATGAGCATAACCCAATGCCTGTAGTGATGTTTTCGGATGTAGAAGACGAAACGGTAATCCAGGAGGCTATTCGTTCGGGAGTCAGTGGATATATTGCAAAAGGGGTGGATCAACAACGCGTAAAATCGATTATGAGTGTTGCGATTGCTCGTTTTAGGGAGTATCAAGCCTTAAAAAATGAGTTGAAACAGACAAAATGTGAACTTGAAAGCAAAAAATTGATTGATCAAGCAAAATATCTGTTGATGTCTCAAAAAGGTGTTACTGAACAAGAAGCTTATGAAGCAATGCGGAAAATGTCGATGGATCGTAATATTCGAATGGCTCAAGTGGCTGAAAATATCATTAGTGTGCTGGAGTGGTGAGAAGTAAATGAAAAATGTCAACATTGGATTTATCCCTTTAACGGACAGCGCACCGTTAATTATTGCGAAGGAACAAGGTTTTTTTGAAAAACAAGGTTTAAATGTTCGCTTACAGAGAGAGGTTTCTTGGTCAAATATTCGAGATAAATTAATTTTTGGAGAGGTGGACGCGGCACACATGCTTGCTCCGATGTTAATGGCCATAACCTTAGGTGTTGGAGGTTTGAAAAAGCACTTGGTCACAGGTTACTCATTTGGTCTAAACGGTAATGCAGTTGGGGTGTCGAATATACTTTTCAATGAAATGCAACAATATGATCCGGATTTATTGCTAAAACCCCAAAAAAGTGCGCATGTTTTGAAAAAGATCATTCAAATGCGTTCAAGTAATAAACAAGAGCCGCTTAAGTTTGCGGTGGTATTTCCTTTTTCTATGCATCACTATCTTTTAAGACACTGGTTAAAAAGTTCAGGCCTAGATGCAAATCGTGAAGTACAAATAGTCGTTGTACCGCCTTCAAGTGTCGTTAAAGCCTTAGAAGAAAAATTAATTGATGGTTATTGTGTGGGCGAACCTTGGAGTACACATGCAGTTAAATGCGGGACAGCGGTCACACTCATCACAGGTTATGAAATATGGAATAATGCACCGGAAAAGGTTCTTGGCGTCACCAAGCAATGGGCAGACGAAAACAAGATAATACATAAGAAATTAATCGTTGCTTTATATCAAGCAAGTGAATGGATTGATCAAGCTGATCATAAAGAACAACTGATTAAATATTTAGCACAACCTGACTATGTCGGTGCCCCAGAAGCCTCTATAAGTAATGCGATAGATGGTGAAATTTATCACCCAGACACTCAGTATTGCAGAAAAGTGCCCAACTTTTCGGTGCCCTTTAAATATCTAGCGAATTTTCCATGGCAGTCACATGCTGAATGGATTTTGCAACAAATGAAAGAATCGAACCAAATAGATGACAACATTGATATACAAAAGACGGCGGAATCCATTTATTTGACGGATCTGTACCGAGAAACCATCTCATCTCAGGGGGTGATGTTACCGAATGTGAATCATAAAAAAGATGGTTTTCATACACAACCATGGGTGTTAGAAGGTGTGGAATTGGGTGCTGATTGTTTTATTTAGGTGCGAACTTGACCTGATAGGGTTCAATTCAAAGAAATTTTGAAAGGGGTGGTGCTGATTGTTTTTTGTTAACCGATTGTTAAATAAAGGTTTAGTTTTTTTGGCATAAAAATCGTTATCTATTTTTTTAAATTTTGAAAAGAGTATAGACGCTCATAGGTATTTTCTCATGCGAGAAGACTGCCTGTGGGCGTTTTTTTTTGCTTTTAAACAACTTCAACTATGAAAATAATTTAAAAGTTTTAGCTGAATGGCACTGTATAAATCGAAAAGGATGAAATTATGACAAACCTAAAAACCGGTAGACGCTCATTCATTAAAAAGGCAACCTTGGCAATTGCCTCTGCAATGGCTTTTTCATCGGGAAATGCATATGCATTGGGGTATCCAGAGAAAGAAGATTTAAAATTCGGGTTTATTAAGTTGACGGACATGGCGCCTTTAGCCATTGCTTATGAAAAGCGTTTTTTTGAAGATGAGGGGCTTTATGTTCAGTTAGAGGCTCAGGCCAACTGGAAAGTGTTACTGGATAGAGTCATTGATGGCCAACTGGATGGAGCTCATATGCTTGCCGGGCAACCAATTGCAGCAACTATAGGTTATGGCACCAAATCAAATGTTATCACGCCTATCTCGATGGACTTAAACGGTAATGCAATTACCGTTTCTAATAAAACCTGGGCGGCGATGAAACCCAATGTTGAAATGGTAAATGGTCAGCCTAAGCACCCAATCAGTGCATCGGCATTAAAGCCAGTTGTGGAATCATATAAAAATGCGGGTAAGGCCTTTAAAATGGGAATGGTCTTTCCTGTTTCAACCCATAATTATGAGCTGCGCTATTGGTTAGCAGCAGGGGGGCTTAAACCTGGCTATTACGCACCGCATAAAGGGGATACAGCCGGAACACTCAATGCAGATGTGCTGCTTTCCGTGACGCCACCACCACAAATGCCCTCGACAATGGAAGCTGGAACTATTGAAGGGTATTGTGTCGGAGAGCCTTGGAATCAGCAAGCTGTTTTCAAAGGAATCGGTGTGCCGGTTATTTCAGACAATTCCATTCAAACAAACAATCCGGAGAAAGTATTCGGCCTTCGAGAAGATTTTTATGAGCAATATCCTAATACGACGATTCGCATTGTAAAGGCCATGATTCGAGCTGCAAAATGGTTAGACGAGAAGAATAACAAAAATCGTCCGGAAGCCGTCAAAATCCTATCCAAATCAAGCTATGTAGGTGCGGACTATAAAGTCATTGCCAACTCAATGACAGGTACGTTTGAGTATGAAAAAGGTGATAAGCGTTCCGAACCTGATTTCAATGTTTTCTTCCGTTATAACGCTAGCTATCCTTATTATTCTGATGCTATTTGGTATATGACACAGATGCGCCGTTGGGGACAAATTTCAGAGTATAAGTCGGATACCTGGTACCAAGATATGGCTAAAAAAGTCTATCGTCCAGATATCTATAAAAAAGCGGTTGAGTCCTTAATTGAAGACGGAGTAATGAAAAAATCTGATTTTGATGACGCAGTGTTCACTACAAATGGCTATAGAGGCGTTCAAGATGACTTTATGGACGGTATTCCTTATGACGGGTCTAAACCCAATGCTTACATTGACAGCCTTAAGATTGGATTGAAAGGCAAAGAAAAACTGTAAATCAACGTATATGCAGGTTCTTTTGAACCTGCTTTTAAAAAAAGGTAAATTTTATGAATCCTTTAAAGTGGTCACTTGTTGAACCTTTTTACAAACTGATGATTGGTGAAGATCGTAAAGGCCAACTCAATAGCATCATAAAAATGATTGGATTGCCAATAACGGGGCTATTAATTTTTTTATTCATTTGGCAAGGTGCTGCTTCCCATATTCATACTTCTTTGGGGCAGTTTCCAGGGCCAGTGAAGACTTATGAGCAATTTATTTCCTTGCAGGAAGAAGCGGAAGCGACTGCTCTTAAGCAAAAAAAATTCTATGAGCGTCAAGCAAAACGTAATGCGCAGCGAATCGAAAAAGATCCGGATTTTGTGCCAATCATTCGAGACTACACCGGACCGCCAACCTTCTTTGAACAAATAGGTCGGAGTTTGGTGACTGTGATGAGTGGATTTATTTTGGCTTCCCTCATTGCAATTCCTATTGGAATTGTTATTGGGTTAAGTTCAAATGCGTATGCAGCTGTGAATCCGCTTATTCAAATATTTAAACCTGTTTCGCCATTGGCCTGGTTGCCTTTAGTGACGATGGTGGTTTCTGCGGTCTATGTGACGGACGATCCTACATTTGATAAAGCTTTTCTAAACTCTATGTTTACCGTCTTATTATGTTGTTTATGGCCAACGATTATTAATACCGCAGCAGGTGTAGCAACCGTTACGCAGGATTTGAAAAATGTGAGTCAGGTTTTACGTTTAAGCTGGTGGACCCATGTTCGAAAAATTGTTCTACCATGTTCTATTCCAATGATGTTTACCGGTTTAAGAATTTCATTAGGAATTGCATGGATGGTGTTGATTGCTGCTGAAATGCTGGCTCAAAACCCAGGACTGGGTAAATTTGTGTGGGATGAATTTCAAAATGGGAGTTCCAACTCGTTAGGCCGAATTATGGTTGCCGTCATTATGATCGGGATTGTTGGGTTTATTTTAGATCGAGGCATGTTGATTTTACAAAAAGCCGTGTCTTGGGATAAGTCGGTCACATTACGATAAATAGGGGTAGCAAAAAATGTCAGAAGTTCATTTGGAATTAACGAATGTCGGAATTGAATTCCCAACCCCTAAGGGCCCTTTTAGAGTTTTAGAAAAAGTGAATTTAAAAATAGAACAAGGAGAATTTATTTCTCTTATTGGGCATTCAGGGTGCGGAAAATCAACTGTATTAAATATTGTTGCGGGACTGTATGAAGCGACCGAAGGCGGGGTGTTGCTTGATGGAAGAGAGGTTAATGAACCGGGTCCTGAAAGAGCAGTTGTTTTTCAAAACCATTCGTTATTGCCTTGGTTAACGGCTTATGAAAATGTGGAATTAGCGGTTGATCAAGTGTTTAAAAAAAGCAAAACCGCGTCTGAGAAAAAAGAATGGATTGAACATAACTTAAAGTTGGTTCACATGGATCATGCGATGCATAAACGACCTGATGAAATTTCAGGCGGAATGAAGCAGCGTGTGGGTATTGCCCGAGCATTGGCGATGCAACCTAAGATCATGTTAATGGATGAGCCTTTTGGAGCGCTTGATGCTCTAACTAGAGCGCATTTGCAAGATTCATTGATGGAGATTCAGAAAGATTTAAACAATACCGTCATTATGATTACGCATGATGTGGATGAAGCCGTTCTATTGTCAGATCGTATTGTAATGATGACCAACGGCCCAGCGGCCAGTATTGGTGAGATATTAAAAGTTGATTTACCGCAGCCAAGAGATCGGTTGGCGTTAGCGGATGACCCAACTTATAACCACTATCGTTCAGAAGTATTGCGCTTTTTATATGAAAAGCAACGCAAGGTTAATCATTAAGGAGCGGGTGATTTTATGAAACCGAAACTCATTTTAGTCGGCGCAGGAATGGCAGGAACACGTTTTCTTGAACATCTTTTAGAGGAAGCTCCGAACTGTTATGAAATTGAGGTGTTTAATAAAGAGCCAGTTGGTGGCTATAACCGCATTATGTTATCCCCGGTATTGGCTGGTGAAAAAACGATTTCAGACATTATGACCCATGATGAAGCCTGGTTTGAGGAACGAAGAATACGTTTACATACCGGCAAGATGGTTTCCGCAATTGATTCAGTTGGACAAGTTCTTACCACTTTTTGCGGCGAGACGCATTTTTACGATAAATTGGTTATCGCAACAGGTTCTAACCCTTTTAAATTAGAGATACCAGGCGCTGATTTACCGGGCGTTGCCACGTTTAGAGATATTCGTGATGTTGAAAAGATGCTGTCGGTTTCTCAGAACCACAATAAAGCCGTTGTAATTGGTGGGGGGCTATTAGGGTTGGAAGCTGCACATGGCTTAATAAAAAGGGGGATGGAGGTCACCGTTATTCATCGAAGTGAGGTGCTGATGAATATGCAGATGGATGAAGCGTCGAGCCAATTATTAAAGAGCCATCTCGAACAAGGTTCGAGCCATGCCTTAGGCATGAAATTTCGTCTCGGTGTCAATACAACTGAGATTTTAGGGCAACATCAGGTTGAAGGTGTTCGTTTAGACGATGGGTCAGAAATTGCAACTGACCTAGTGGTGATGTCGATAGGCATTCGTCCTAACGCACAGTTAGCCAAGCAGGCTAACCTTGATGTCAATCGAGGCATTTTGGTAAATGACTTTCTTGAGACCTCAGCTAAAAATATTTATGCCTTAGGTGAATGCAATGAACACCGTGGCCAAACGTATGGCTTAGTCGCCCCATTGTATGAGCAAGCCAAAATATTGGCAAACAGGTTAGCCGGACAATCTGTGTCTTATACAGGCTCCATCACTTCGACAATGTTGAAGGTTACCGGGGTTCAGTTGTTTTCTGCCGGTGAGTTTAAAGGGGAAAACGGAACGGATGTTATCGTTTTTAGAGATCTGGCAAAAAATATTTATCGAAAAATCGTATTAAAAAACAATCAGGTCATTGGGGCGCTTTTATTTGGAGATACCACCGGTGCCACTTGGTTATTTGAGCTGTTACGACAAAAGCAAGATATTTCACCGATGCGAGATACCTTGGTTTTTGGTCCGGGGTATTGAAGCTGACAGTTAAGAATTAGAGATTAGGAGCAGGAAATGAAACAGCGTATTGTTGTCATTGGCAATGGGATGGTGGGGCACAGTTTTCTCGAAAAACTTATCGCCAGCGATGGGTTTGAAAACTTTGAGGTAACGGTTTTTGGAGAGGAGCCTCGTAAAGCATATGATCGTGTGTATTTATCTTCTTATTTTTCAGGCAAAACGGCTGCAGATTTGAGTTTGGTTAAACCGGGATTCTATGAAGAAAATGACATTAACCTGTATTTGAAAGATAAAGTCGTCGATATCGATCGTACACAAAATACGATTACTTCAGAATCCGGCCAGAAAATTACCTATGACAAGTTGATTCTAGCAACAGGTTCCTATCCTTTTGTACCGCCTATTACAGGAAATGATCGTGATGGCTGTTTGGTTTATCGAACGATTGAAGATTTGGAAGCCATCAAGGCCGCAGCTACTAATGGCAAAACAGGTGTAGTTGTAGGTGGTGGGTTATTGGGTTTAGAAGCCGCTAAAGCGTTGAAAGATCTTGGTTTGGATACTCATGTGGTTGAATTTGCGCCAAGGTTAATGCCCGTTCAATTGGATGAAGGAGGCGCGGGATTACTGAAAAGAAAAATTGAAAATCTAGGCGTACATGTCCATGTTTCAAAAGCGACGCAAGAGATTACAGAAGGAGAAAACTGTCTTAATAAAATGGTCTTTTCTGATGGTGAGACCTTGGAAACCGATATTGTCTTATTTTCAGCCGGAATACGTCCGCGTGATGATTTGGCAAAGCAAGCAGAATTAGCGATTGGATCACGTGGGGGTGTTGAAATTAATGATCAATGCCTTACGTCAGATCCTAATATTTATGCCATCGGTGAATGCGCGTTACACAACGGTATGATCTATGGACTGGTTGCACCCGGTTATGCCATGGCACAAGTGGTAGTCGATCAACTCAATTTAACCTCTGCCAGCTTTAAAGGCGCGGATATGAGCACTAAGTTGAAGTTAATGGGGATTGATGTTGGTTCCATCGGAGATCCACATGGTAACGATGAGACCGCATTGTCTTATGTCTATGAAAATGGTCCGGAAGAGGTCTATAAAAAAATCGTTGTTTCATCAGATGGACAGACATTATTAGGCGCCGTTTTGGTAGGCGATGCAGAGGATTTTGGCAATCTCTTGCAAATCATGCTGAATGACATGACCTTGCCAGAACACCCGGACTCGTTAATTCTTCCTAATCGGGATGGACGCGATACTGACATATTCGGCCCAGATGCCTTACCGGAAACAGCTCAGATTTGTTCGTGTTATGACGTGTCCAAAGGAGACATCATTCAAGCTGTTGAAGCAGGGTGTTGCACGGTTTCTGATGTGAAAGCATCCACACAAGCAGGTACAGGTTGCGGGGGGTGTGTTCAGCTGGTTACCAATGTTTTAAACAATGAGCTTGAAAAGCGTGGGGTGGAAGTCAATACCGACCTTTGCGAACACTTCAGCCATACTCGTCAACAACTGTTTCATATTTGCCAGGTTGAAGAAATTAACACCTTCGAAGATCTTATTCAAAAGCATGGTCGTGGACACGGTTGCGATATTTGCAAACAAACCACAGGCAATATTTTTGCCTCTTTATGGAATAGTTATGCCTTGGAACCCGACAAAATTCCATTGCAGGATACCAATGACAACTATTTGGGAAACATGCAGAAAGATGGAACTTATTCGGTGATTCCTCGAGTACCTGGAGGCGAGATAACGCCTCAAAAATTAATCGTTCTAGGCCTGATAGCGACTAAATATAAACTCTACACAAAGGTTAACGGGGGACAGCGAATTGTGCTGTTTGGGGCACAGATGAATGACCTTCCTGCGATTTGGAAAGAGTTGATTGATGCTGGGTTTGAGTCAGGTCAAGCTTACGCTAAAGCACTCAGAACGGTTAAATCATGTGTAGGATCAACATGGTGTCGCTACGGCTTAGATGATTCTGTGACCATGGCGATTGACATGGAAAATCGTTATAAGGGGCTTCGTTCACCCCATAAAATCAAAATGGGGGTATCGGGGTGTACGCGTGAGTGTGCCGAAGCACAGGCAAAAGACATTGGGTTGATTTCAACGGAAGAAGGTTGGAATTTATATGTATGCGGTAATGGGGGAATGAAGCCACGTCATGCCGATTTGTTTGCAACAAAACTGACTCAGGAAGAAGTCTTCCGTTATGTTGATCGGTTATTGATGTTTTATATCAAAACGGCGGATCGCCTGCAAAGAACGGCCAGTTGGATGGATAACCTAGAAGGTGGATTAAGTTATTTGCAAGAGGTCGTGATTCAAGATTCATTAGGCATTGGCGAGTCTCTGGAAGCACAAATGAAGGGTTTGCGTGAAACCTATGAGTGTGACTGGAAGCGAGCTATTGCAAGCCCATCCTTTACGAAAAGGTTCCGTTCATTTGTCAATGTAGATGACAAGGCCGAGCAGTTGTTTGTTCAGGAGCGAGGACAAATTAGACCTGCGACCGAGCAAGATGAATTGAACGGAATTGCAGTTCAAGTTAAAGAAATTGCTTAATGCCGTTGTTATGCATAAAAACAGCCAGGCCTGGCTGTTTTGAAAACTTATGGAGAAGGATAAAGACATGAATGAGTTTAGAAAAGTTTGTCAAATGTCTGATTTAGTAACTAATTCTGGCGTAGCGGCGTTGATAGAAAATCAGCAGGTTGCTTTATTCTATGTTGAAGATGAAGTCTTTGCTTTGAGTAATTATGATCCGATTGGTCAGGCCAATGTGATGTCTCGCGGTATGGTGGGTGACCTAAAAGGAGAGTTAATGGTGGCTTCCCCTTTGCAAAAACAGCATTACAGCTTAAAGACTGGGGTTTGCTTGGATGATAAGACCATTTCTATCCCTACATTTGAAACGAAGATTGAAAATCAATCTGTCTGGGTAAAGTTATAAATGGACCGCCCTGTGTTTTTAAACCAAGAAGACGTCGAAACAACCTGCCCTTATTGCGGCGTAGGGTGCGGTATGACGGTTTCTTCTAAAGCACCATCAACCGAGAGTGATTCGTTCGAAGTCAAGGTTAAAGGTTCGCCATCGCACCGGGCAAATTATGGCAAATTATGTGTTAAGGGGTCATCCGCTGGTGAAACAGTAGACTTTTCTGGTCGAATGCTACACCCACAGATTGATGGCAATATCGTCGATTGGGAAACCGCACTGAATGATGTTGCTAAAACATTTCAGAAAACCATCTCAGAATACGGTGCCGACTCCGTCGCCTTTTATGTATCCGGGCAGTTCTTGACGGAAGATTACTATGTTGCCAATAAATTGATTAAGGGCTTTATGGGAAGCGCGAACATCGATACCAATTCCCGTTTATGTATGGCTTCGGCGGTTGTAGGTTACAAACGTGCGTTTGGATCCGACACGGTGCCTTGTTGTTATGAGGACTTGGAACAAGCAAATTTGATTACCTTGGTGGGATCAAACACGGCATGGGCGCATCCCATTATTTATCAAAGAATTGTGGCGGCAAAAAAGAAAAACCCGAAACTAAAAATTGTGGTGGTTGACCCGCGTAAAACCGCAACTTGCGACATTGCGGACCTTCATCTAGCCATTAAGCCGGGGATGGATGCCGCTTTATTCAATGGTTTGTTGGTGTACCTTAATCAGCAGAATGCACTTGACTTGGATTATATTCAAAAGCATACCGAAGGATTTGAAAGCGCATTGCAAAAAGCAGATGAGCTGCAAGGCAATGTATCGGATTTGGCGACACAATGCGATCTTAATGAAACTGACTTGCTACAGTGGCTAGATTGGGCGACTTACACGCCTAAAATGGTGACGATGTACTCGCAAGGTATTAATCAATCATCCTCTGGAGTGGATAAATCCAATGCCATTATTAACTGTCATTTAGCAACTGGCAGAATAGGAAAAGAAGGAATGGGGCCGTTTTCGATTACCGGACAACCCAATGCAATGGGTGGGCGAGAAGTCGGGGGATTAGCAAATCAGCTTGCGGCGCATATGGATTTTAGTGATCCTGAGAATATCGATCGAGTGGCGCGTTTCTGGCAAGCCGAAAACATGGCACAACAAAACGGTTTGAAAGCGGTTGATTTATTCCACGCTGTGGGTGAGGGCAAGATTAAAGCCATTTGGATTATGAATACCAATCCCGTTGTCTCTATGCCGGATGCGGATAATGTAAAACGCGCTCTGGAAAAATGTGACTATGTTGTGGTGCAAGATTGCATGCAAGACACTGATACAACGCTAGTGGCTAAGGTGCTACTACCTGCCACAACCTGGGGGGAAACCGATGGCGCCGTGACCAATTCTGATCGAACCATTTCGATTCAAAGGCAATTTATGCAAGGGCCCGAAAATGCCCGACCAGATTGGTGGATTTTATCGGAAGTTGCTAAAAAAATGGGGTGGGCTCACGCATTCAATTATGACTCCGCGGTAGATATCTTTAGAGAACATGCACAGTTATCCGGCTTTGAAAATAATGGTTCGCGTGATTTTGACATTTCAGCATTTGCAAGCATTTCTAAACAAGAATATGCCCATTTCAAACCGATTCAATGGCCAGTAAATGCATCGGCGCCGAACGGAACACAACGTATGTTTTCAAACGGTTGTTTTTTTACGCCATCCAAAAAAGCGCAATTTATCGCTATCACTCCTTATGCTCCCTTGAGTCAGCAAACAAAAGACAAGCCTTATGTATTGAATACCGGACGTGTTCGGGATCAATGGCATACGATGACTCGTACCGCTAAAATAGCCAAATTGATGGCGCATAAAATTGAACCGTACATTACTCTTCAACCGGATGATGCCCGTATCCAACGATTATCGGAAGGCGATTTGGTTAGGGTCTCAAATGAACTTGGACAGTTGATTGGGCGGGTTGAAATCAGTGATTCACAGCGTCGGGGTGAAATTTTTGTCCCCATTCATTGGACCAGCCAATATGCCAGTCATGGCCGGGTTGATAGTCTGATCAAGGCCAATGTTGATCCGCTTTCAGGACAACCAGAATCAAAACACGCCACCGTTACAATTGAGCGTTATTCAGCTCAGTGGCAAGGGTTTATTTTAAGCCGAACGGCGATTAACCCTGAATTGTTTGACGATGATTATTGGGTAAAGATTACAGGTAAATATTTTTATCGCTATGAAATTGCCAGTGAAAGAGCATTAAAAAATGCCCAGGCCTGGGCAAAAACCATACTGTCTTCCTCAGAAAATACAGAGTGGATTGAATATGACGATGCCTCTTGTAAGCAATACCGTGCCGCCTTAATCAAGAACGATCAACTTCAAAAAGTATTTTTTATGGCGGCAGACCATAAAATGCCCAGCCGAGATTGGTTGGGTCACTTATTTTCAGCCACGGAACTTTCTCCTATAGAGCGCCGCAGTTTACTGGCCGGTAAGGCGAGTGGCGCGAAAGATCCAGGGCGAACAATTTGTTCTTGTTTTGGTGTCGGAATCAACACCATTATTGGAGCAATTGAAACACAAAATTTAGTCAGTGTAGAGGCCATAGGGCAAGCACTTAAAGCGGGAACAAACTGTGGTAGCTGTGTACCGGAGTTAACAGAAATTTTAGCGGTTGAACTGAGCTCAGACGTTTCTGAGAAAACAGGTTGAGAGGTGTGTATGGATTATTTACCGATCTTTATGAAAATTGAACAACAACATTGTTTGATTGTAGGGGGCGGGGCCGTGGCCGCCAGAAAGGCAGATTTGTTTATCAAGTCGGGTGCCATCGTCACGGTTGTGGCACCTAAGCTGGGAAATGAAATGTCATTTCATTTGACTCAAGGAAAAATCATCTGGCATATGAATACTTTTTCAACCGCCTTGGTTCTAGCGTTGCCGCGACCACATTTGGTTATTTCCGCAACAGATGATCAGAACGTTAATTTAGCGGTTTATGAGACTTATCATGCACAAGACATTCCCGTTAATGTGGCAGATCAAACGGAATACTGCGACTTTATTCTGCCTGCAATTGTAGACCGTGCCCCAATGACCATTGCGATTTCAACCGGAGGACGTTCCCCGGTATTAGCCCGAGTAATGAAAGCACGTTTGGAAACGATGATTCCTCATGGTTTCAGTGTGTTAACGGATTTGGTAGGGCGTTATCGCCAGACAGTCAAAAACGTGATTTCGGATATTGATGGACGAAAAACATTCTGGGAAACCCTTTTATCGGGTTTGTTTATTGATAAGGCGGTTCATGGAAATACAGGGGAAGCCGAAGCGTTATTGGAAGCCGAGCTTGAAACAATCAAAAACAATGGACAGAGTTTGCCGCAAGGAGAGGTTTATATTATCGGAGCAGGGCCGGGCGATCCCGATTTAATGACTTTCAAAGGACTTAGATTGCTGCAACAGGCGGATGTCATCTTATACGACCGATTGGTTGCACCTGAAATTCTGGAAATGGGACGACGTGAAGCCGAGCGTATTTACGTGGGTAAAAAAGAGAAATGGCATAAAATGGATCAAAAGGACATCAACCAAATGTTGGTGGATCTCGCTCGACAGGGGAAACGAGTTGCACGACTGAAAGGAGGGGACCCTTACATTTTTGGTCGAGGAGCAGAAGAGGTTGAACTTTTAGTGCAACATGATGTGCCTTATCAGGTTGTACCGGGGATTACGGCGGCCGTTGGCTGTTCTGTTTATGCAGATTTCCCTTTAACCCATCGAGACTATGCGCAATCAGTGGCTTTGATAACCGGGCATCAGCAAGCCGGGGCTCAGGGCATTGATTATGCCAGGTTGGCGCAGTCTGGAGATACGATGGTGTTTTATATGGGGATTAAAAATGCCCCTAAAATTCAAGCGGGCTTGATTGCTCATGGTCTTTGTCCTGACACTCCTGCTGCGATTATCGAAAATGGAACACGGCTTAACCAAAAGGTGACAGTAACTTCACTGGCCAAGCTTTCTGAAACGATTCAAAAACAGTCTATTAAGCCCCCTGCATTATTAGTGATAGGAGAAGTGATTAAAGTCAGAGAACGATTGCAAAAAAAGTCATTATTGGATGATAGGGTGCCGGCATGACAGATCATCCTTTTAGTCAATACCTAAGGGTTCTGGGTAAAGGGCCGGTGAGCCGACGTTCTTTAACAGAAACAGAAGCAAGTGACGCTCTAGGTATGATCTTATCCGGTCATGTGACAGACCGACAGCTAGGGGCCTTCTTACTGCTAATGCGTGCTAATGGCGAAACGCCTGATGAACTCATTGGATTTGTCAAAGGCATTAGAGACGCATTAGGCCTAAACGAACACCAGGGTAATGCGGAATTGGATTGGGCTGCTTATGCCGGTAAATGGCGTTATCCACCCTATTTTTTGCTGGCGATAAAGTTGTTAACTCAGAATGGTATTCGAGTTTTATTGCATGGTGATGCTGGTCAATTTAGCAATCGTCAATATGTTGAATCCTTTTTAGAGCCGCTTAATTTTTATCAAGCCAGTTCGATTCTGCAAGCACGGGATTTGGTTTCTGAATACAAATCGACCTACCTGCCATTAGAAAAGTTTGCGCCTGCAATACGTGAAATATTGCATTTAAAGTCCGAGTTAGGTGTTCGAACGGTTTTTAATACCGCGGTTAAGTTATTGAATCCATTGAATGCACCCGCGTCCATTCAAGGTATTTTTCATAAAGGTGTTGAGTCGCTTCATCACTCGACATTCATCGCTGTTGGGACTGAACAAAACTTGGTTTTTAAGGGAGAAGGAGGCGAAGCTGAAATACGCCCCGATGCGTTAACGCAGCTCAATTTTTCGAATCGAAACTCCATTGGAATGAGGCAACACACATTTAAAGGTATTATTGAACGCCAAATACGTCCAAAAGAATGGCAACAGCAAGACATTATTGATTTATGGCGCGGTGAAAAAAAGGATTTATACGGCAAAACCTCCGTTGTAGCTACCACTGCGGCGGCTTTGATGCTGTTAGACTCCCTTTCTGAAGTGGAGGCCCTAGCTAATGCCAAAAGGTATTGGGCTAGGAGGAAGATAGAATGCTGAAGCAAAATAGAGAATTACGGCATGATTTTGATGAAGTCTTCAGTTTGATGATGTCAAAAGCAACGACATTGAATAAACAAGAACAAATTCCTTTATCCGATGGAGTAGGACGAGTTTTAGCGGAGGATCTATTTTCACCGATATCTGTACCTGCTTGGCGACAAAGTGCGATGGATGGGTATGGTTTCTCAACTCTTTCCTCGCTGGATTGTCTGCCTGTCAAACAAACCGCTTACGCTGGCAATGCCGTTGTACCAATGTCTGAAAATGAAGCCATCCACATTATGACGGGAGCCGTTGTCCCTGATCAGGTTGATACCATCGTGCCCATCGAAAAAGCATGTATTCAGCAGACAGAACAAGGACAATATGTTTTCAAACCGAATGCTATAGAATCGGGTCGACATATTAAATCCATTGGATCAGACGTTAAGGAAGGTCAAAAATTGTTGTCTAAAGGACATGTCATCAGACCTCAAGATCAAGCGTTATTAGCCTCAGTTGGAATCCATCAATTATGGGTTTTTCAAAAAGTTTCTCTGGTGATATTTACCTCAGGAAATGAATTGATTACGCCAGGAAACTCTTTGAAAAAGGGGCAGATTTATGATGCCAATTCCTTTTTAATAGAATCCCTTAGCCAACGACTCCCGGTTGATGTCATAGCTAATGAAAGACTGGAAGATGATGAGGAAAAAATCAAACACCGTTTGGCTGCTTGGCAAGGCCAGGTTGATGTGATTCTAACGGTGGGAGGCGCTTCGGTAGGAGAAAAGGACTTTATGAAGGCATTCTTAGCATCCTGCCCCAATTTTTGGACATGGAAACTTAATATGAAGCCTGGTAAACCTTTCTCAATGGCGATTTCTCAGCAAACCAGCATTCTTGCTTTGCCGGGTAACCCCTTGGCGGCTTTCATGACTTTTCAGGCATTGGCTACCCCTTTTATTCAAAAACAAGCTGGCATAAAAGAATGGCAAAACAAACCGGCAAAAAGGGTACTCGCCAGTGATCTTAAAATAAACAATGATCGCCTGGTATGGTGTCAGGTAATGGAAACTGAACAAGGGGTAACCCCCATTTTAAATGCCTCATCAAGTCAGCTAATGAATTTGGTTGAATCCGATGGTTATATCAGAATCAACCCAGGTCAAAGTTATCAGGCAGGTGACGTTGTTGATTTTTGGGGAATCCCGTAGTGATAGGCGTGCTTATCCTAGCCGGAGGTGAAGGACGGCGCATGGGAGGGCAGGACAAAGGTTGGTGTATACAAAACAACAAAACGTTTATAGAAATAGCGTTGCAACAAATCCAGCGACAAGCGATGATTTTAGATCAAACGGTTATGATCGCCATCAGTGCGAACCGAAATTTATCCGATTATTTAAGTTTAGGTCATCCTGTTTTGCCGGATATCCGGCCTGGGTACTGTGGGCCTTTAGCAGGTATTGAAGCCGCCATGAGCGAACCTTCTTTATCTCATATTAATCGTTGGATCACCTGGCCTGTGGATTCTTTAAACGTTCCTGACGATTATTTATTGAACATGCTGGTCTCGAAATCAGAAGTGTCTTTTATCAAACAACATCGGCGTGCACACTATGCTCATTTATCCCTCTCAAAGGAATTAAAAAACTCGCTGTCATCCTATTTGGATTCGAAACACCATTCAATCAAAGGGTGGTTAGAGAGTTTTTCTTGCAATGGAGGCAGAGTGAATGAAGTAGACATGTCTTATCAATCACCGATCACGAATTACAATCATTTTGAAACAATAAATGAGAGCTGTTGAATCGATAATAATTTTATGTTGTGTTGATTTTAAAGTCTTTCCTATTTGCACATGGAGTTATCATCATTTCTGTTGTATGACTTGAGAAGTACAAAGGTTTCCCTAATGTTTGATCGAAAAAAATCAACAATCAACAGGAGTAAACTATATGACAAATTTTACTTTTGCCCCACTTTATTTTCCGGAGAGATTACAGATATGCTGCTTGATCTCTTAAATTAGTCATACACTAAATTTGAAAATAGCTCTAGCGCGTGTATTGCCTTTTTAAAATACTTAACTGAGATCCTTTCAAAATCATTTTTAACCGTAATTTGCCTTTGACTAGATCCGTGAGCTCAAGTAAGATTCACGGTTTTCAGTCTGAGGAAGCGCGGTAGCTTATGAGCAAAATTATTGATTTAAAAGGCTCGATTTTATCTTTAACGATTTTAAGTTTATTCAGTGACCAGATTGCTGAAACCAAGCAAGCGATTGCGGCCAAAATTGATCAAGCGCCCGATTTTTTTATTGGGGTTCCGGTGGTGCTGGATCCACAAGTTCCGTTGACCGATCCGATGTATTTAGCCTTGTTGGTTGAGTATTTACGCCAACGTCAAATGATTCCGATTGGCATTCGCACTGAAGAAGCCGTGTTGAAAGAGCAGGCCGACTATGCAGGCCTGGCGGTTTTTCCGCTGGAAAAGGTCAAAAAGCAACCAAAAAAATCGGTTGCGCCTGTTATTGAAACGGAACAAACCGGACTCCAAAGCGCATTAATGATCAAAGGTTCGGTCCGTTCTGGTCAACAAGTGGTCGCAACGAATCGAGATTTAATCGTGATGGGATCGGTCAATCCTGGCGCAGAAGTGGTGGCAGATGGTCATGTGCATGTGTTTGGCAAGATTATGGGGAAAGTTTTTGCGGGCGCTGCTGGCGAAACCACGGCAAAAATCTTTGCCAAACAATTGACCCCCGAATTGGTTTGCATTGCCGGCATGTATCAATTGTCGGAAGATATTGATGCTGCCTACCAGAAAGGATTTGTCGAAGTTAGCTTGCAAGACAATAAGCTGGTTTTTAACACGACATTACTGGGATAGTTTAGAATAGCCACTATAAAATTTTTTCGTCTAATTTGATCTAAGGAGTCGCTTTGGTGTCACGCGTAATCGTTGTAACCTCAGGGAAAGGTGGGGTTGGTAAAACCACTACCAGTGCAAGTATTTCAGCCGGTTTGGCATTGAAAGGGTTTAAAGTCGCCGTGATTGATTTTGATGTGGGCTTACGTAATCTGGATTTGATTATGGGATGCGAGCGTCGCGTTGTCTATGATTTTGTGAATGTGGTGCAGGGCGAAGCGAGTTTAAATCAAGCTTTAATCCGTGATAAACGCATTAAAAATCTCTATATTTTGGCAGCATCGCAAACACGAGATAAAGATGCTCTGACCTTGGAAGGGGTTGGAAAAGTTATTGAAGACTTAAAAACCGATGGTTTTGACTTTATTATTTGCGATTCCCCCGCCGGTATTGAAAAGGGTGCACAGTTGGCATTGTATT
>Ga0210044_10001315_pt1 | contig 37863 bp, 25 predicted proteins | sample CryGey13umfilter_2_FD_183959 | JGI IMG/M metagenome (GOLD analysis project Ga0210044, IMG submission 183959) | Groundwater microbial communities from aquifer in Utah, USA - Crystal Geyser 4/9/14 3 um filter (SPAdes) (version 2) | ecosystem: Environmental > Aquatic > Deep subsurface >... | reverse complement strand
TCCTTCTGGATCGATTCCATCGGCGAACGCTTGTCGCAACCGCCGCTCAAAAAGGCGACCGCGAAAACCAGCGCCAGCACGACGAATGTCGTTAGCTTTTTCATCATCATTATTGATCCTTTCATGGTTTGAGTTATTTGTCGCAAAAAGGCAATCATGCCAAGTTGGCTACCCTGCTTTTGTTAATAATTTTCTGGCGTTACCCAATTTAACGGGGCGAGAAAGATTGCCACCGCAATTGATACATTATCTACTCAATTTCCAAACCAGATTGAGGATTAATTTCTAAATTTAGAAGTGATCAGGCAAAATTATGATTCCTCCATAAAGTTTCTTTCCTAAGATTAGAGAAGATATGGAATTACCTACTGTTGGGAATTTGAGCAATTTGCTTTCATTGCTGAACCAAGACTAAATAGTGATGGGAAAAACAACAGATTTTGACCGCTCATTCGAGAAATATGCACATTTTTTCAGTGTGTTTTGCGTATGGGTCGGAAAATGGGGAAAAGTGAATAGTAATCGATGAGGCAAATGGGGAATGGCAATTGGATAATGCTCTGACAGCGGCCAAAACACTATTTGTGGTATGCTACTTGAGCGATGGATTTATCAGAAGGAATATTAATGGATGAGTGGTCAGCCGATAGTGATGACGGAATTCACTCCTCCCAAATTATCATCTGCCTTTATTGGATTACTCGGATCGGCGATCCATTTCCCATCCACAACGAATCGATATTGATAAGTTCCGGGATCTAAAGTGATTAATCTCTCCCAGAGTCCGGCCATATCTCTTTTTTCCATCAAGCCGCTATCTGGAGACCAGTTATTGAAATCCCCGGCCAGCATCACCGCGGCGGCTTCAGGGTTTTTGTACCTGAAGATGATTCCGCCATCTATGGGTTGCGGCTTCAGCGCCAAGCCGCTATCTTCTGTCACACAATACTCCTCCTGCATCATTATTTCAGAAGCCAGAGCGTTGTAGTCTTCGTAGGCAATACTGCTTCTGTTGTAAGATCCGATCGGTTTGCCAAAACTGGCCGCTTCGCCAAGTTTCACAGACATCCGAATGATGGTTCTAAGCAGGCTTTGTCCAAAATAAGATTGGATTTCCCGAAGAAGCTCCCGATCGAATCTGGCACGATTATTAAAGATAGTGACTAGGGCATGGACTTTGATTATGTGGCCGGTCTTCTCTTCCTGGAGACGCACCGTATCAAGAAGCTTGTTTAGTCCATGAAGGGAAAAGAAGCTGGGTTCAATGGGAACAATCGCTTCGGACGAAGCGGTGAGGGCATTCACCGTGAGGAGGCCCAATGACGGCGGGCAATCGATGATAACATAATCAAATGGTTTGTCTAATTCCATCAGCCGTGCGAGAAGAATTTTTTCCCTGCCGATATAGTTGGCGAGTTCCCTTTCAAGAAATGAAAGGAGAAGATTGGCTGGTGCGATGTAAAGGTTTTCCGATTGCTTTAATAAAACCTTGTCCCACGAAAACGTGTTTGTTCTGGAAGTGGCAAAGGCATCGTAAATAGTAAATTGAATTTTATCCGGCTGGTAATCAAATGACAGAGTCGAATGCCCCTGGGGATCAAGATCAACTAAGAGCACTTTCCTACCAGCCTCACTAAGGCAGGCGCTCAAGTTCACGGATGTGGTGGTTTTCCCACATCCCCCCTTCTGGTTAATAATAGAAATGGTCCGCATAAAAACCTCCTTTTCGGAACCCAACTTTTTCTTGAGATTCTAATTGCTCTCTGTTCTTCAAGGCGGCCACCAAAAGAATACAGCATTCAAAAACTCCTTGTTAAAATAGGCCGGTTCTCACCTTGAATTGCAAGATTCCTACATTAGTGTCCAAATCAAAAGGAGCTAAAATTCAGTATATTTTATACATGGCGACATTCTTTGTCAAGATTAATTTTCAAAAATACTTCAAGAAATTTTTTTAGCCCTTGTCTGTTTTTCCCCCTACTGGAATTCAATTAAAGCGCGATGAAGCTTTAATGCTAATTTTGAGTGCATATCAATTATAAAACTTCAAGGATATATGGAAATAATAAGTGGCCTCATTTTGAGGTTGGTGCAATAAACAGGTGAGTTGTTGCACCGGCTAAATATTCTCACCGAATAGGAATTGCTGTTTAGGAATTGGATCGCCTAATTTAAATAATTTGAAACTGGATATATGGTATTTGATTTTTAAGATGATATTTCTGCGCGATCTCATTAAGATGCCGCTCGATCTCGAATCAAAGAAATGCTTATCGATTATGAAATAGGATGGACGTAATTTCTTAGGGGGCACCACCGGATGCTAATTAATGAAAAGACAAGATTCGAGTGAGCCGCCGATATCGGAGCTCAAAAATAGATGTGCGAGCCCGGCTTCAACAGAAATGATAAAACGATTAATAAGATTATGGCCTTGTGAAAAATGAAGGCAGATTTATTATAAAGAAGCGTATTCTCCGCATAAAGCTATTGACAAGTATCCCCAGTTTTATTTTATTGATTCAGTTTTGAGAAGCGCATTTGAGGGAGAAGCGCATCAATCAATGGGAATGATTTCCGACGCACAAATTGAGAAGGTGAGAGAATCCAGTGATATTGTGGAGGTCATTGGATCTTTTGTGAAACTTATGAAGCGGGGTCACAATTATGTTGCTCTATGCCCATTCCATTCCGAGGATACCCCCAGTTTTAATGTTTCACCTGACAAACAATTCTATCACTGCTTTGGATGCGGACAGGGCGGGAATGTAATCACGTTTGTGATGAATCATGAGAAGATGGGATTTGTGGAGGCCATTAGATATCTTGCGGATCGCGCCGGAATTGTGATCAAAGAGAAATCGCCTGCAGATAGTGCCGCTCCTGATGTCAAAGACCGTATCTGCTATGCCAATAAGATTGCATTGGAATATTTTGTGAAGTCGTTATCGGGGACCTCTGGCATCAAGGCCGTGAATTATCTCAAGAGCCGCAAAATCACATCGGCTGTCTGCAAAGAATTCAGCATCGGATATACGCCGGATAAGCCAGATGGCTTAATTAGGTTTGCTTCGGAGAAAGGAATATCACCAGAGGTTTTAACTGCCGCCGGATTATCGAGCAAATTCGATAATGGATATTGTGATTTTTTTCGAGGGAGGCTGATGTTCCCGATCAGTAATCTTAGTGGGCGAGTGGTAGCTTTTGCGGGACGCGCATTAAGAGAGCAAGAACCATCCAAATATATTAATACGCCGGACACTCCCATTTACCATAAGGGCAGCCAGTTATTCGGGCTGAACCTAACCAAGGATCATATCAAGCGGCAGAAGCGGGCCCTGGTTGTGGAAGGTTATACCGATTTTATCTCGCTATATTCTTCGGGCATAAAATATGTGGTCTGTTCCTCAGGCACAGCATTTACTTCATCACAGGCCTCTCTTTTATCTCGCTTCACAGACAATGTGGTCACGCTATTTGATGGTGATGCCGCCGGTTTGAATGCCGCCGAAAGAAGCGTGGGGGAACTCCTTTCGAAAGGTGTCGAGGTGCTGATTTGTCTGCTTCCCGAAGGAGAGGATCCCGACTCATTTGTCAAGTCGAAAGGCGCGGAAGAGCTTGAGAATTTTGTTGCCAATGCAGTATCTTATCCCCAATTCAAGAAAATGACCATTGGCAAGAGCCTCAGGCAGCTTTCAGTGATGGAGCGGGAGAAATTGGTGCAGGAAATTGGCGGTGTGATTAATCGAATTGGCGATCCATTGAGAAAAAAACTCTTTACTGACCAGGTTGAAGCCATTTTTGATTTTCCCATTTCTTCCTTTTTGAACACAAATCCAAAGGAAAAACGCAAGCTTGAAGAGCTCGAAGGCGGGGTCTCCAATCGGGTAATGCTTGAGCGCGAATTTTTGTCTTTATTGGCACAGAGTGGCTCGCGAATAGCTGAGGTCTCTCAAGCGATAGCGGTCGAATGTTTTACTGATCCCGGATGTCGAATCGTGTATGAAAAAATGATCGAGGAGTATTCACGCCTCGGCTCGCTTGAACTGGGGAAATGGATAAAGATGAATGTGGATCCAAGAATAACCGAGACGCTGGCGGGGATGGATAAGGTTAGGTGGGCAATGATGCCGGCGGCGGAGATTTTCGAGGACTATGTAAAGAGGTTTAGAAATGATCAAAATAAAACGCTGCTTCGAGACATAAAAGATGAGATTGTGGCGGCAGAGAAACAAGGCGATGCTCTCAAAGCCAGCGACCTGCAAAAAAGATACTTGAGGATTTTGGCCGGAGGCGCCAGCAGATGACCGGCGAGATAGATCATTCCGTCAGTATCAAAAAGGATTCAGACCTTTCTGTTCGTCTTTGGGATTTGATAGTTGGAATCAGCGATAATTTCAAAACTGTGGAAATGGTCAAGAAGCTGATCAACCCGTCCATCGAACGTATCGATTCCGGCATGTCCGGGCCGACACTGATTGAATCCTCGTCGCTGGAAAGCAAAGAGAAAAAGCCTCTGAAATACCCTCGGATGAGCGATCCGGTCAAGGTTTATTTCGATGAGCTGTCGCGCAAGCAGATCATGACTCGCGAAGATGAATTGCGCTATGCGCGGGAGTTGGAGCATTCACGGCGCGAAACCTGCAAGATAATCTTTTCCACTTCTCTGGCTTTGGAAGAATTCATCACACTGGGCAAGAAGGCTTTGACTGGCGAGATCGAACTGGGTGAAGTGATGGAATTGCCCGGTGGAGGTTTTATACCTGAAGCAAGGATAAAGAAAGCCCGGAAAAGCCTGGAGGAGTCAATAGAGGAATTGGGCGGCTATCTGAAATCGCTGCGCCGATGCCAGGTAACAATGTCACAATTGGGGCCGGGCGAGGATCCGTCCACCCTATACAAGAAAGCGGAACGGGTCCGCAACGATATCTGTCGGGTTGTCACCGGCATGGAGATCTGCAATCAGCTTATCCAATTTCTGGCGGATATGTATTTATCCCGGTGGGATACGTTGAGGAATGAAATCGGTCGGGCTCAATTTATCGAATTGGAGATGGGCGCTAACCGTCACCAGATAATGGGTTGGGCGAGATTGCTGGAGAACTTGAGACATCGCCGACAAAAGGCATTGGATGCGATGATCAACGGCAATATGCGACTGGTGATTATTATCGCCAAGCAGTACCAAAATTGCGGACTGGAATTCCTGGACCTGATTCAAGAAGGAAATGCCGGATTGATTAAAGCGGTGGAGAAATTCGATTATCACAAAGGCACAAAATTTTCGACCTATGCCGCCTGGTGGATCCGACAGTCCATTAAACGCGCCATTGCAGATCAATCCCGCACAGTGAGGGTTCCGGTTTATATGAACTCAGTGGCTCAGAAGGTTTTCCGAGAATCACAAAGTATCCTGAGTGAAACAGGACATCAAGCGACTACAGAGGAGCTTTCCGACAAGCTGGGGTACTCTCAGGAAAAAGTCAAACACGCCATCAGATCCTCCAATAGACAAGTATCATTGGATACCCAATATTATTGCGATAATGATAAAACCCTTCTCGATTTTATGGAGGATCCCAAAAGCGCTGAAATTGCCGGCAGGACCTCCTTCGTTTTCTTGCAGGATCAGCTCGAGAAAGTGCTATCGACCCTGACTCAACGTGAATGCCAGATAATTAAACTTCGTTACGGGATAGCTGATGGTTTGCCAAGAACGTTGGAGGATATTGGCCTGATATTTAATCTGACTCGGGAACGAATTCGGCAAATAGAAGCCAAGGCGCTGAAGAAACTTCGGCGCAAGAACCGCTCCGACATCCTTAGAGATTGCATAAATACTATTTGATTTCGCAAAACAGATTTGTAAATTTTATATGGGAGCAAATTTTTCCGACGGTCAGGTTTTATTGCCGTCAACCTTCTTTAGATAGGTCTTCGCCTTTTCCCAATATTCATCGAGTTCTTTAATTTCGATCGAGCCCAATCTTATTTGGTCTTCTCTTAGATAATCTTCCATCAATTTAAATCGCGCTCGGAATTTATTGCAGGTCGAGTTCAAAGCGGCCTCGGGCTCGATTTTATAATGACGGCAGAGGTTGACAATTGTAAAAAGCAAATCGCCGAGCTCCTCCTCCAGCTTCTCGCCATCGGCACCCACCATCGCCTCTTTCAATTCAAGCCTTTCCTCTTCGAGCTTATCCAAAATATCGATCGGTTGGCTCCAGTCGAATCCGAATCTCGCCACCTTCTCCTGAATCCGGTAGGCCTTCAAAAGCGCCGGCATGCTGGCGGGAATGCCCTTGAGCACATAATAGTCCTTTTCCTTAGAAGTTTCGGCTTTGATATTTTCCCAATTGGCGAGAACCTGTTCGGCTGAAAGTTTCTGAGCCATCTCGCCGAAAACATGAGGATGCCGCTCTATAAGCTTTCCAATGATGGCCTCAATGACCTCATTTATATCGAAATTGCTTTCATCTTTGGCTATCTGTGCATGAAAAACCACATGCAGAAGCAGGTCACCGAGTTCTTCTTTCAATTTAGACGGATCCTGGCCATCAATGGCTTCAAGCACTTCGTGAGCCTCTTCAATCAAATAGGGTTTAAGTGATTTGTGAGTCTGCTTTATATCCCATGGACATCCGTTTGGGGATCGGAGCTGGGCCATAATTTGTATTAGTTTATCGAAAGTTTCCATAGTATTGAACTGTGAAGGCGGTGGTATTTGAATCGAAAACACCAATCGGTCGAAATCATTATAATAGATGGCCGTAGCAAAAACAATTGCATATCAAATTATATTTAATTAAAATGTTTAATTATGCCTTTTAATCGAGGATTTTAATATATGATTTCTACCACAGATTTTAGAAAAGGACTAAGGATGTCAATTGATGGGCAACCTTATATTATTGTGGATTTCCAGCACGCACGCACTGCGCAACGCCGTGCCAATGTCTGGACCAAGCTCAAGAATCTTAAGACCGGCCAGGTGCTGGAGAAGACTTTTTCAGCCGGTGAGTCATTCGATGAGCCTGATTTTGCCGAACGTATTATGCAATATCTTTATGCTGATAACGAGGGATACCATTTTATGGACAGCGCCACTTATGAACAGAGCTTTTTGTCCGAGGATCAGGTAGGAGACAACAAATGGTATCTTCAAGAAAATATTGAATTCAAGATACTTTATTTTGCGGGACAACCAATCAATATTGATATGCCTTCTTCGGTAGTGCTCAAAGTAACGGAGTCGGAACCGGGCGTGAAAGGAGATTCAGTTTCGAATCTCACCAAAAATGCCAAACTGGAAACCGGTTTGGTGGTTAAGGTGCCGCTCTTTATCAAGGAAGGAGAATCAATCAAGGTCGATACTCGCACCGGCGAATATATAGAACGGGCCTGATCTGGCTCACCTCTGATTTAACGGATACTGCCGCATTTTGGTTTCCGATGGGGAATCGGAAACCTTCGTTTTGGACCTGCCCACCACTCTACCCATATCACCACCTTCGGAATTAGCGAGCATTTATCAATAAAGCATAAGTTTACATCTGCCGATAAATATATAGATTTGTGGTTCTATCGTGAGCATTAACAATAATTAGGAGGAGATATGTCCTCTTTGCTTTTAGGGCTATTTATATCCGGCACTCTGTTTGTATTTATCGGTTTGATTTTTCTGCTTAGGTTAAGCTTGCCGCCATCACGAGGCTGGCCTAAGGTTTATATCGGGGCGGCGATGATTTTGTTTGGGCGCTTTATTAATTTGTGGACAATCCTGGCTGGTGATCAGATGCCCACGGTGTTGAATGCCTCCAACCGCATTGTCCTGGAGGGTGCCGTCGGCTACCTCGGCGGAATCATCTTTGTGTTGGCGGGATTTGTGGAAATAGCGCCGAATGTCTTTAGACTGTTCAGGAATGGGGATAGGAAAATAAGACAAGGCCTTATCTATAATGCGGCTAACTCTCTGATCTATCCCGGGTGCGAAATAAAGCCGTCGGTTAAGAGCATGCTGGGGTATATCTGCAAAAATTATAAATTGGAAGCAATATCCATACATTTAGTTCCGCCTGCTGGAGGGACGCTCAAATACTTCACCGGGAAGACTTTCAATTACAGCGATAATTGGATTAGGAAGGAATTCCCCATTAAGGACTCAATTCCGGGGCGGGCTTTTCTGGATCGCAAAATCTTTAGATCCGAACCGATAGGCATGCTTGCCCAATCCCACTCTGAGCAAAGTCAGTCGAGCAGGGTTAGGTATATGGGGATACCAATTGTCACGGGAATACGCATCTGGGGAGTGGTCGGTTTGATTACGAGGGCCGATTTCGATGAGCCGAAACCTTTGGAGAAATTCATGAAGTATTTCGCGGAGAGGATCGGGTTTTGTCTGGATTATGAAAAGGCGGATAGGGAGAACAAAGCTAAGAGCAAATATCTCAATATCCATCTTTCAATGATTGATATTTTCAATCGATGGCCTGATTTGAACTCATCCCTTCCGAAAATCTCCGAGCAAATCCGAAGGCATATAGAATTCGAGCAGCTTCTTCTGGCACGTCTGGATGACAGCGGGGAAAATATGTGGCGATATGTTTACTCCGATTCCGGGCGCAGTTTGGTGCAAAAGGCCGTCAGCGCTCGTCTTGATCAAAGTCTGCTGGGAAGGATAGCGCGCAGCCAAAAGCCGGAGCTTTTCGAGCCAAAGCTGACCGATGATAAAGATAAGACCAGTGATATTTCATTGCCGAAGTCAAATTGCATAGGGGCGCCATTGCTCAAAGATCGGCAGTTGGTCGGCGTTTTGGTATTGACCGCTCCCGAAGGCCGTAAATACACGATTAATGATTTGAATGTCTTGCGGTTTCTCTCACCGGTTTTTGCTGAATATCTCAGCCATCTCAATCTCAAGGAGCGCATCCACCATCGTGAGAGTCAGCTCACTTGTCTGGCGAAAGGATTCGGGGCAGTGACAAATGCGGACGAGTTAAAAAACGCTATTGGAGACGCGGCTCGTATTCTTACCCGTGAATTGCCCATTACGTCCTGTCGTATAATGCTTTTGGAAAATGGGGGGAAGGCGTTTCGCACGATCGGCTTGCACCAGATTAGGGGCCTGGATTGGGATACCCGCTCGATGAGCCTGATCCCGACAAATTCTGTGCCGAGCCATTTCAATGCCGCCAATGACGCGCGCTCTTTGACAATTAAATTTGACCAGCCTCATCACGTTTTAAGGGAGAAAGAAAAACGGCTCTTATTTTATTCGGGGATTGCCAGCGCAACCCTAATTCCCATCACTAATGCCGGTGAAAAATTGGGGGTTATCTCGCTGGGTGAAATGAGGAATAAGAAACGCCGGGCAATTAGCGTTGAGGATATGAATTTCGCGCTGGCAATCTGCTCCAGCATCGGTATCCTTCTTCAATCCCATTTGCTCCGCCGCAAGATGGATAACCTTGGAGCCACGGCGATAGGAAGGGGAGATATCCCGCCCAGCAGAATTCCTCTGGAATGGGCTAGATACCATAATGAGGTGATGAATGCTCTTGCCGGCATCATGGGAGGATGTGAACTTATCGCTTCGGCCAAAGCTGAAACTGACGATCCTCTTATTGGAAAATATATCAATGTCATAAGCCATAACGGTGAGAGAATCCGCGATCTGACTCAGAATCTGAATCGTGAAGCAGTCACCGATACGCCAGCCAAAGGCAGGATTAGAAATGTTGAACGGGCTGAGGAGCTAATAATCCACTAATTGATTCACGATGGCGATGCATTTCCAAAATAGAACGTTTTATGGGCTGTTATTATTTCTGGCTATGGCGGCAGGAGTTATTTTAGTAATTGATAATCCATATTCACTTTCTCAAAACACAAAGAGCGCCTCCGGGGAAATTGTGTTCGCCGGCATCGCCAATCTGCCACCATCAACAATTACGCTTCTGATATTCTCATTGCTTTGCATGATAGCGGTGCCCGTGATTCTGATGCGTTACCGCTTCCAAGCAATCGCCGAACTTCGTCACCGACTTTCCCTGCTCGTTAATCAAAGGAACCTCAAATCGACTGCCTCGGTCAAGCGACTTTCAGACCGCGACATCATCATATCTGATCTGGCGGCTCTTATAGATTCCTATAAAGGAGAGACCAATGATTTGTGGATGCGCTTGGAGGATATCCGAAAATATCAAACGCCCATACTCGACATTTACGCTGAATGTCTGAATGAGGAAGGAATACGGGCCGCACTTAATAAATTGGGCAGGCTTCTCAATCTCAATTCTTCAGCCATCATCAAAATAAATCACCAATCCGAGGAGACCCCGGAACTGCTAATTGAAGCTGGACCCCAAAACTCCATTATCAGAGATTTCATCATTAGCCAGAAATGTAGCTTTGGAGATCTTAGAGGAAGTGATTTCGGCCAGATGTTCAGCTTGAAATTGACAGAAAACAGTGACTCCAATTTCCTAATGGCCTTACCATTAGGGAGGGTAAAGGAAAAGAGCTATTGCATCATAGGGATATCGAATCCTGGGAACAGTAGCCCCCCCGAATTCTGTAAAGATGAGCTCGCGGCATTTACTCGGGCATTCACAATCAGGCTAAATGAGTATGAAGAGCTTAATGAACTGCATAAGAATATAGAAGGGTCGAACCGTGCCTTAGGGCTGACGAACATCCTGTTGGATGACGGCCCTGCCGAGGGGACATTGGCTAACTTCGTTCGCGGCTGTTGTGAAATGTACGGCTTGAGAAGTTGCGCCATATATTGTCTGCAGTCTCAAAGCGGGGAGTGGATAAGAAAGGCATTTTTTGGTTCATATATAGAGGATCAGCGATGGAAACGGCTGGAGTACGAGGCGAATGATTGGGATGGCAAGGAGGGCCCTGACAATTATCACATATTTGAATCGGAGGAGAATTGTGAGGCGGTCTTCGCCTTAAAGAATGGAAGTTCAATTCAAGGCGTTCTGCGAGTTCTAAAATCAAAATCGATAGATGAAACAGACCTGCTTGCCCCAAAGGAATTGACTCAAAAACTGGCAGTATTCCTTTGGAGAATGGAAGAGGCGGGTCGGATTGAGCGGAAGCAGGAAGAATCGCTGAAGGAGTGCGGGGATCGATTGAAGGAATTAGACGCCCTGGAAAGAATAAGCGATGGAATTATTCAAGCTTCCGATTTCGATGCGGCGTTGAACTCCTTCAGCGAGCATCTCAATAATGCCGCAAATATCCCGGCTGTTTTCTGGCTGAGTCTGGATCACGCGAAATCGAAAATATGCATTAAGAGCGTCAACGATGATCATCAGATTAGCTATTTCTCAGATAGCATTGGGGCTGAATTGTGGCTCAAAGAACTTATGAAGGGAACGGATATTTATGAAGGTTTCCCGTTAGCGGAGGTTGAAGACAATAGCAAGCTATTTCGATTTCTTGCCGTGAGAGGATACCGCTATACGACCCTTTTGCCGCTTGACAATTCTAAGGATAGACAGATAATATTGATATTGGCCAAACGCCAGCCCAAGGGATTAACCCCATCCGAGTTCCGTCTAATTAAGAGGCTATTACCTCCACTCCAATTTATGGCGCATAAATTTATTTTTGCTCAGGAATATGAGCATCTGGGGAATACCGATCAAGAGGCCCCGATCCAGCGTGCTCAAAGCGAACGGATGATGGCGCTTGGAGAGATTGCAGGCGGTGTCGTCCACGATTTTAACAACCTCCTGGCTTCGGTACTCGGAAGGGTGCAGTTATTGGTGATGCAGATAAAGGCTGGGAATCTTATCTCCAATGACGAAGTCCTGAAAAATCTTGAGCTTATCGAAAAAATGGCTGTCGATGGCGGGCAGATACTCAAGAAAATCCATGATTTCTCCAAGAAAACCAAAGAGGACGAATACGAGATAGTCGAAATCGCTGAGGCGGTGAAGGACGCACTGGAAATTACTCGTTATCGCTGGAATGACCTTTCATCAGCTCAGGGAATAAACATCATGGTAGAAAAAGACCTTCAGGAGAAATCTTCCTGCCTTGGCAATGCGACTGAGCTTAGGGAAGTATTGATCAATATGATAATGAATGCGATCGATGCGATGCCTGAAGGCGGCATACTCCGGATCAGAAACACGTCTGACGTTGATAAGAATGAGATTATTATCGAAGATTCGGGCATCGGTATGGATCGCGAGACGATGGGAAAAGTATTTGAGCCATTTTTCACTACCAAAGGAGGGAAAGGGACAGGATTGGGGATGAGCATCGCCTTTGGGATAATTTCGAAACTTAATGGGGGCATAGCCATTGAGAGTGAGCCCGGAAAAGGAACCAGGTTCACTATCACACTGCCGCGGGTCAATCAAGAGGCTGATCCACAATGCCGGAGCCTCCCGCAAGTTGAAAAGTCAATGCCTGCGAGAATTCTGGTGATTGATGATGAGGAATATATCCGGGAAGTGCTTCACGAGTTATTGACCTCTAAGGGACACATTGTCGAATTGGCGGCGGATGGTGAGGAAGGCATCGTTAAGTTCAAGAATGGTCATTACGAGGTCGTGATAACCGATCTGGAGATGCCCGGTATCTCGGGATGGGACGTGGCCCGGGAAATCAAAGGAATCGCCCCCAAAACTAAAGTTGTCCTGGCCACCGGATGGGGGACTCAGTATCAGGGAGAAGATTCTCAATCTAAGGGAATCGACCTTCTGGTTAGCAAACCATTTGATATGCAGGCCATATTGAGGATCGTCGGCAATGCAAACCCTGTTTCGGAAATGGAGATCATCCGTTGAAATCACGCAGGATGGAGAATGAACGTTAGCGAAGTCAATGTATTCTCATCAACTTCAGGATTGAATATCACCCTGGAGATTATTTGTCATAAAGCCAAATCAATGCTTCATGCGGATTGGTGCACTTGCTTTGCGCCCAATTCCCAAACCGGGAAAATGAAGGCGCTGGTGAATTGGGGGCTATCCGAAGAATCCTACGTGGAATTTCAGGGATTCTGCGGAAACTTTAGCCTGAAAAATTTTATCGCCGCTGAAGAGTTGGAAAAGCCAGTCATTATTGATCCGCGGGACAACAAGCAGGGGACGGCATTTGACGGAATCAATCGCCTTAGTCCCGGTGAAAGAATTCTAATATGTCCCTCACTTATGTATGGTCAGTTATTCGGCTATATGGCGTGGGGGTATCGCCTCAAAAAAAGCCTTCCTTCTGACGCTATTGAAAGAGCTGAGCCATTTGCCGATCAGGCGGCGTTATCGCTCAAGTACAACCAGCTTGACAAGATGACCCGCAGACAAAATGCGCGCCTGGCGGCGCTTTTGGACCTCTCCACAACCATATACTCCTCGCTCAATTACACCGAGGTTCTTGAGAAAGTTGCGGTCTATTCAAAGGATCTGGTCGGAGCCGACAGCTGTTCAATATATATCCGAAAAAAATTCTCAGGAGACCTCGTGCCTCTGGTTGTGAAGGATCGCCGTTATGCGGAGCAGCTTAAAACTCATGTGGTGAAAGCCGGCGAGTATCTAACCGGACAGGTAGTGGTGGATGGAATTGGGAAGCTGGTGAACAGAGACAGTAAGGGAGTTGCGGAGGTAGTTATCCCTGGCATCGAAATATGCCCTTCATCGGTCATCTCGGTTCCCCTAATCTGGTCAGAGGAAATCTTGGGGGCGATAACACTGCGTAAATGGGAAAGCGGAACTTTTGGCAAGGGTGATCTTGACATTCTCACCATCTTTGCGCGTCAGGCGGCGGATGCCATTGAAAATGCCAGATTGTTTGAGAGTCTCGAAAAAGCTTACAATGAATTATCCACCACCCAAGAACAGTTGATTATGAGCGAGAGGCTCCGCGCTTTGGGGGAAATGGCTGGCGGAATCGCGCATGATTTCAATAATATCCTTGGCATTATACTGGGCAAATCCCAAATACTGCAACGGATTACCGACAATGAAAAGATCCTTAATGGGCTAAAAACCATTGAAAAGTCGGCCATCGAAGGAGCCAAAACGGTCTTAAGGATTCAGGAATTCACGCGGGTGGCTTCGCCCGGTATTGAATCGGAAGTGGATATGAATCAGGTGGTCAGAGATGCGGTGGAAGTTACCAAACCGAAGTGGAAAGATGATGCGCAACGTAGAGGCGTATTTATCGAGATTAAGCTGGAACTCACTTCATCGCAAAAAGTATCCGGAACTCCCTCCGACCTCAAAGAAGCTATCAGTAATTTGATTGGCAATGCTGTGGATGCTCTGCCGAATGGGGGCAGTGTTGTTATCAGCACGCAGGATAAAAACGAGTTCCTGCAGATCACTGTGGCAGATGATGGCGTCGGGATGGATGAGGAAACAGCCAAAAAGATATTCTTCCCATTTTTCACCACAAAAAGCAAAATGGGCACCGGTTTGGGCTTGGCAGTAACCTATGGTATCATCTCAAGGCATAAAGGAGAAATTTCTGTTGATTCCCGACCCGGTCAAGGCAGTGTATTTTCCATAAAGCTTCCCCATTTGCTTTCACGTGAAGTACCGAACGTAGAATCGGGGAATTTGACGGTCGGAGACCGCAAAGCACGCATATTGGTTATAGATGACGACGAAAATATTCTCAATATTATATATGAGATGCTCACCAACTGCGGACACAGTATTGTCACTGCAGTCGGGGGTAAAGAAGGGATTGAAAAATTCCAGCCAGAGGCGTTTGATATGGTTTTTACCGATCTAGGGATGCCGGAAGTAAGTGGGTGGGACGTGGTCCGCAATGTAAAAAATCGCGATAGTATGATGCCAACTATTCTAATCAGCGGCTGGGGAGCACAGCTTGATGATGAAGCTCTTGCAAACAGCAAAGTTGATTTTGTAGTCGCCAAACCTTTCCAGCTTCAAAAGCTCCTTGACATAATCAATCGGGCCTTCCTAGTCAAAGAAGGAAAGGCCAGCCATGATATGGCGCTAAGGGTTTAGCCGCCTCGAAACGTGACCCTCCACTCCAGTGGCAGGCAGGCGGGAAGTTTTGGAAAACCATATTTGGTAAGAAAAGATGCTTAACCATCATTTCCACGAAATTGGGAATAAGGCTGTTGACAAAATGGTCCGACATTTTATTTAATCTGGCTATTGGAGTCTATCCGCAATTAAATCAAAGCCCAAATCCTTCTTGGAGAACCTGAAAGCACGGGGGCATAAAGGGACTACGGATACCTCCTTGCCCCAAAATCCAATTTTACACATAAGTATTGACATGGCCGAGCCCCTTCATTATCACAGATAATTATTGCGCATGGCGATGGCGATACGATATGTTATCAGATAACTGGCCCGGTTTGGCAAAGGAGAGAGAGCTCAGAAATTCAGTCGTGAATTTTCTGATGAACCCCCCTTCCAATCTGGCGGAAGTTCTGGTCTAGGATGGCCCAGGAGATTTAAGTGGAACACTATAAACAACTCATTGGGAAAGAAATTGAATAATAGAAATGCCGCCTTATCAGCGAAAACGAGTGATATAAAACAGACCAGAAGGCTGGTGGATTTCTGCGGCCGGACCATCACCTATCTCAGGGTTTCATTGACACAAAAATGCAATCTGAGATGCGGTTACTGTTTTGGCTCTGTCGATAAAAACCAAATTGACAAACGGGAGATGACCAATACGGAGATCCTGCGCCTGATTCAATCATTTGTGTCTCTCGGGATCAACAAGGTCCGATTCACTGGCGGCGAACCGTTACTGCGTCGCGCCATAGCGGATTTGGTCAAAGGGACATCGGCGCTTCCCGGGATTTCAATCGTCGGTCTGACAACAAATGGACTTCTTCTTAATAACTTCCTGCCTGCGCTGGTCAACGCCGGATTGAATCGCATCAACATAAGCCTCGATTCCCTTGACCGTGATGCTTTTCGGCGAATCACGGGCATTGATGGCTTCCAGAGAGTTCTTACCGGAATTGAGAACGCTGAAAACAGCGGAGCCTTTCCCTGGGTTAAGATAAACACCGTTGTTATGCGCGGCATCAATGATTCGGAAATCCCTCGTTTTGCGGAATGGGCCCTGAGCCATAGGATTGATATTCGTTTTATTGAATTTATGCCGACTGAAAATTCCGGCTGGGATAAGGACCTGTTCATGGCAGAATCCGAGATTCGCGAAAAGATCGGTTTAGCGCTGGAGGAAGAAGTCGCGAAAGGTGACAACAATGGGCCGGCAAGGAGATTCCGTTTCAGAGACTATCCCGGGCGGGTTAGCTTCATCTCAGCCGCAAGTAGAAGTTTCTGCAATCAATGCAATCGTTTGAGGCTAACATCAAGAGGGGATGTTTTCGGCTGTCTGTTTCAAAACAACAGGGCGGGGTTGAAAAAGCTCCTGGAAATCGCCGCCACTGGAGACGATATTTCTGAGCACATAGTCAAGGTAATAGCCAGGCCCGGTTTCAGGCGGCCACCGGGCGAGGTATCAATAACTGAATATGAACCTTATATGCAGGCAGTGGGTGGATAACAAAAAAACGACTGACTCGCAATAAAAGCAACATAATGCACAATGAAGGCATAATTCATAAGATATCGATCTCGTCCCAAAAGGGACAGAAAAAGGGAAATGTCCCGAGCGCCAAAATAAAGGAGGGCCGCGGCATAGAGGGCGATGCTCATTCCGAAAGCGACCGGCCACTTAGCCTCCTTCCGATGGAGAGCTTCGGCAAGCTGCGGCACCCAAAATTACAAATAAATCCCGGGGATTTTGCCGAAAACATAACGACTGTCGGACTGGATTTTTCACAAATCGCAGTAGGCACGCGCCTGATGCTGGGAGGCTCAGTTGAAATCGAGATCACCCAGATCGGTAAAAAATGTCACAACGGCTGCATCATAAGGGAATTGGCTGGCGACTGCATCATGCCGCGCGAAGGCGTGTTTGCGAAGGTAATTTGCGGGGGAGATCTAAAAGAAGGTGACCCCATACGGGTAGTAAGCCAAGTGAGGGCTGACGCTCAATGACCATGATTAACTCATATCCGAACGTGACCGGTTTTATCATCGCCGGTGGCAAAAGCAGGCGGATGGGTTTTGACAAACGACAAATCCGCATCGAGGGTGCACCACTTCTTGACCGTCTGCAACGCCTGCTCCAGGACGTTTTGGGAGATGAGCCATTTTTGGTTGCAGATAATTTATCGCCGAAAGCCGGGCGCATCCTGCATGATGCTATGACCGACAGCGGGCCGCTCGCGGGTTTAGTGGCGGCACTTGAAAATTGCCCAACCGAATGGGCATTGGCACTGGCTGTTGACTTGCCAAATCTCACATTGAATGAGCTTTCTCTGCTTTTGAACGCTTGCCGAGAAGGACTCGATGCCTTAACTCTCGCTTCGAACGGGCAGGTTGAGCCGCTGGCGGCGCTATATAACGTTAACAGCGCTATTTTCTGGCGGGGCCGCCTCGAACGGAGGGAGCTTGGCTTGCGAGATGGGCTGATGCACCTGAAGTGTGACCTGATTCAAATTTCGAATAACTCACGGGCCCTTGAAAATATTAATGAGCCATGGCAATTGAGTCATCTACAGTCGAAATGAAAAAGCCGGAATATCTACAGATCGTCGGTCGCAAGAAGAGTGGGAAGACAACCTTGATCGTCGGCCTTGTTGAGGGACTGGTGGCGCGTGGTATGCGGGTTGCAACCATCAAGCACACCTCGCACAATCACGAGTTTGACCGACCGGAGACTGACTCTTGGAAACACCGCAAGGCCGGCAGTGAAGCCACAATCATAATCTCGCCCGATGAATGGGTATGCCATGCAAGAATTCATGGACCGGAGACCAAACTATTACTCCAGAAGGCATTGTTCCGGGACAAGGATATTGTGTTGTGGGAAGGGCATGGCGAAATAGACGCGCTTATGATAGAGTGTGTGCCACCGGGGCAGGCACCTCTATTTGAAAGGGACGATAAACTTATCGCCGTGGTTACTGATTTTGAAATCGTTGCTGGAATACCAAGATTCAGGCCGTTCGATATAGCTGGCATTATCGATTTCTTAGTCGCGAGGTTGACAATCTGGCCTACCGAAAAAGAAGAATTTAACCCTGCCGTTCAAATCGATAAAAGTGTGTTAAACAGCGAATAGGGAGGCCTTTTGAAGATAAGCTACTCCAGATTAGCCCCCGATATGATGTTGCCGGAATCGATAAGGCGATTTCCCCCGGCGGGAGCTTGCATTCTCACCCCACTGCTTGCAGACTTTTCTTTACCTCGGCATTCGGGAGGAATGTTCCGCAGTATGGTTTCTATTAGTCATATATCTGCCCCACCGAATAGCTACGCGGGGCAGGGTTTCCGGCAGTGTTACACACTCAGCAACAGGGTTTTACTCCTAGTCAAACTCGGGAAAAAGGTCAGACTTTGTAGATTTTAACGCAACACTCCTTATGCAGGGCTTGGCCCGAAATCGGGTCGGCCACCGTGGGTCGCAAGAAAGCATCCAATGATCCCTTCCCTTTAGCGACTTTGCCCATTGCCCAGTGGCCGAAGCCATGTTGTAATCCGATCACTTCAGGATGAATCCCTTGAGTGAGGCTGACTTTACTCTTGATTTTTCCGTAAGGCGATTCAATCCAAACTTCATCGCCATCCTGTATGCCAAATCGCTTCGCTACATCAACGTTGATTTTCAGCGGATTGTCAGGCTTCAATTCCATTAACCAAACATTGTTTTGGGAGCGTGAATGAGTGTGGCTGGCTTCCTTCCAGTTGATCAGATAGAAAGGATATTCCTTGGTAGGTTGCCAATCGCGTGGTTCATAGACCGGCAGGGGATTGACTGGCTTACCATTGGCATCCTTTTTCCCTTCCAACGCCTTAGAGGTGAATTCGACCTTGCGGGAAGGGGTGTCAAATCCGACAAGTGACGTCTTCCCAACCATCAATCCGATCGGTTTGTCCTTTCCGCCGTCAGCCTTTTTGCTATAAATGACCCCCTCTTCCAATAGAGTATCGCCTAACTTGTCTGAAGGGATTTCCTTTTTGAATTTCTCGTAGTTGGTTCCCTTGGTGGATACCCAGGTGGCGCCGGGCAGAGCTTTTAGTTCATCCAGAGTTATCTTCGGTTCACCTTCCTTCAGCTCTCGGGAGAGATATTCCTCGTACCATGTTGTTTTGTCCTCGATTGGTTCCTTGGTGATTGCTCCCCGCCTAAAGATATCGTTTCCGTGCTTATCACGTATGCCCAGCCGCCGACCTAATTCCATCACGAATTCGTATTCGGCGGGTTGTCCGAATATCGGTTTGACAACCGGTTGGCGCAATCCCAAAACTGGCCAGGTAACCCAGTGCGAGTTCAGATCATACCGTTCAAGATAGGTCGTCCCAGGGATTAGAATGTCAGCCATCTGGGCAGTTTCGGAGACGAAAATATCATTGACCACGATGAAATCCAATTTCTTTAGCGCTTTCTCCACCATGTGTGTCCCCGGGACGGACATCATCAGGTTCTGGAAAATAATTATCGCCATTTTAGGCTGGTAAATCCCCTTATCATTTGCCAGCCTTTGCATGGCTTCGCAGTAAACCCCGGATTTGTTCCCTAAAGGATATGCTTTGAGATCGTCGAAGCGTTGTTGCTTTAGGGTTGCCTCGGCAGTCCGATCCGGATCTACCTCAATGTGTTTATTGCCTTTCTTGTCAGGGATAATCAGGGTTCCGGGACGATCGTATCCACCGGTGAGCGCCGCCACGCAGGCGATGGCACGCCCGCCTTGAACCCCATTGGAGTGTTGGCCGACTCCGGACCAGACGTCCAGCAATGAAGGTTTCGTTGTGGCAAATTCACGCGCAATGCGCTCGATGGTTTCCGCCGGAACGGAGGTGACGGCTTCCGCCCATTTTGGAGTTTTATCTTGTACGTGACTTGCGTACTCGTCAAAACCTACCGTCCAGTTCCGGACGAAATCCTCGTCATATAGGTGGTCGCGGATGATGACGTGCCCCATCGCCAGAGCGAAGGCGCCGTCAGTTGATGGACGAATAGGGATCCATTCGTCCGCTCGACTGGAGGTGTAAGAGAAATATGGGTCTAAGACAACCAGTTTGGCTCCATTCTGCCTGGCTCGAGTGAAAATGCGTGGCAAATGGGACCACTTTGTGGCCGAAAGAGGATTCCAACCGAAGATCAATAGATATTTAGAATGCAGTGCGTCTGCCAATGGGCGGTCATGCCCCATCACGGTCTTGAAGGATGCCTTTCGGGATACGTCGCAGAGATTCGAGTGAATGGAGTTGTTCGGTGTACCATAAAGCTTGCAGAAGTCGGCCTGAATGTGCGTAAAGGAGTGATCTTCTGAGAACCAGAGCAATTTGTGAGCATCTCCCGCCTCCCTCAATTTCCTTAAGCGATCTACAATTTCGCCATAAGCCTCTTCCCAGCTAATCTCCTTCCATTTGGGGTCCACACCGATTCCCTTATCGGGGTTGGTGCGGCGCATAGGGGTCTTCACCCGGTCGGGATCATATAAAGTCATGATCCCGGAATTCCCCTTGGGACACATGACTGCGCCTTCTTTAGCAGCGTTTTCTGCGAAGTCTTCAGAAATATTGGAGAACCCATTAGGGTTATGGGAATTGGGGCGTATTGCTGCAACTTTGCCGTCTAAGACCAAGCATTCGATCCCGGTCTGTCCACCGCACATATTGCAGCAGGAGAAAATGCGCTGGGCGGTTTCATAATTGCCGGAAAGAATTTCAGCGCGGCCTTCCGGCGTGGCGTAGGGTAAGAAGGAAAATAGGCTCGCGGCTACAGCAGTTTGGCCAGCTTCCTTCAAAAACTGGCGGCGGTTCGATGCATTTTCTGATTTCATCGGCTCCTCCTACAACAGATAGTAAACAGAAGGTTTAGTTCCGGCTTCTTCCTTCAATTGGAGCCATTTCCGCCGGCGAATCAACTGGCTGACTTCGCTATTGGGATCGGCGAAGTCCCCGAATCGGATGGCTCGCCCCATGCAGGTCTTGGCGCAGGCAGGGAGATCAACGTAGTCGCCGTTTCCATCCTGTTTATGAAGGCAGAAGGTACACTTCCGCGCTTTCATGCGAAAGGGGCGGTTTTTGGGCGGGAGCATCCGGTTAAGCTCAGGAGAAGGAATCTCGCTCCAGAGACTTTGGCCATCGAAGTAGTCCTTCCCCTCGTCAAAGATGGGGACGCCATAAGGGCAAGCCTTGACGCATTCCTGGATGCCTTCGCAGATGTCTGGATCAATAAATACAATGCCGTCTGGCCTTTTCTTGATAGCTTCGGCTGGGCATGCTTCCAAGCAGGCGGGTTTCTCGCAGTGCATACAGGGTCTTGGGAACCATTGGCGCCTAACCCGCGGATATTGGCCGATTTCTTCCTCCAGTACGGGGTTGTACAACATCCCCGGAGGCGTTTTGTTTTCCTGTTTGCAGGCTATAGTGCAGGAACGGCAAAGCACGCATCGCTGGAGGTCAATCGCCATACCCCAGCGGCGTTTTCCCGCTGCCATTGTGCCTGTGAGTATCCCTGGTAAACCTCCGGCGGCCACTGCTCCCACCGTCATCAACCCGGAAGTTCTTATGAATTGCCTACGTCTAAAGTTGTGCATTTTAGACTCTCCTGCATCATAGCATGTTTGTATTATATTCCGTCGAGCGACGGTGTGTTGCATCCTTGTTGGTCTTGATGAAATCGCGACTATGCGCCGCGCCTCTCTTTCATTTCTGAGTCAACTACTATAAAAATATACTAAATCTCCCCCATTGTCAAGACCAGTTTTGTGAGAAATTAAGGTGGATTTCTTTTGTTGTTTTGGGCAGGATTTACCAACATCAACAAAAAAGAGGGAGAGCGTCTATGCAAAAGCCCTATGAGATCCAAATGCCGATATTGATCTGCTACGTCAGGCTGGCGTTTCGTTGGACAATATCGCCGACAGCGTGAAGACGGCGCCGATTCCTTCCTTCGTCAGCCGAACGCGCACTTGGAAACCATCTCCCAACCCGCTTCAAATTGGTTTTTTGGCTGGGGCTTTTTTCAACAACATCCTCCGCTTGGTAATCACCTTATCCCTAACAGTCAGACGATATTCAGTCATAATTTCCAATCTCCCACTTGCCGAGATGATAATTTATTCCCCTCTCAGTCGGGCGCTTTATCGAAATCCTAATTTTGCTTTTCCGGTTCAACTTTCGATAACCTAAGGCGCTGGAGTCTATTCCCATCTCTCGCCGTAACCACAAATCTAAATCCAGCTATTTCGGTGATCTCATCCGATTTAGGCAACCGTCCCAGATGATTTACTATCAGTCCGGCTATGGTATCAGCATCTTCCGCCGGCAATTCCGCATTGAACAACTCATTGAAATCATCTACCGACATATTGGCCGCCACCGACAAAGAACCATCGCTTGCCCGACTCCATTCCGCCGGTTCCTTATCGTACTCATCCTGGATTTCCCCCACTATTTCCTCGATAATGTCTTCCAGCGTAACCAGGCCGGCAGTTCCGCCGAACTCATCCAACACAATTGCCAGGTGAACTTGGTTTTGCTGGAAATCTCTCAGCAATCCGGGAATCGGTTTGGAATCCGGTATGAAATATGGCGTGCGTAGGATATCTTGAAGTATGACCAGATTCTTCTCCCTTAAGATGCCGATTACATCACGGGCATGGATAATGCCCACGATATTATCCAGAGAGCCATCGAATACCGGATAACGGGAATATCTTGAACCAGTTACGAAATTTAGGATTTCATCGGGAGACATATCGATCGGTATCCCTTCGATGTTGGTGCGTGGGGTCATTACCTGCCGCGCCACCGTATCGGCGAAATCAAAAACCCCGTGGATAAGCTCGCGTTCGGTTTTGTTGAAAGTGCCGGTCCGCAGTCCTTCAGCAAGAAGATGCTTTACTTCCTCTTCAGTTACCGACGCATCCTCCTTCCTATCAATTTTGACCCCGGAAAATTTTAGGCACAGATTGGTGGAAGTGGTGAGCAGCGAGATTAATGGCAACGAAAACTTCATTAAGTAATAGGTCCAGGTGCCGGCAAAAAGGGCGATCTTCTCCGTAAAACGGATCGCCAATGCTTTCGGGTAAAGCTCCGCCACTACCAAAAATAGGTATGAGATTATTACAATAACTATCGTTAAAGAGATGCTTTCCGCCGCCGCTTCCGAACCCCCTATTGGAAGATGAGCCACTATCGGCTTAAGCAATTTGACCGCAATGGCCCCGCCCAATGCCGATGCCGCCGATGCGGTTACGGTCATTCCCACTTGCACTATTGCGAAAAATTTATCCGGATCGGAATGCAACTTGGCTACGTATTTCGCCTTAAGGCCTTTGATCCCCTTTTCCTTTTTCAATTGCGTTATGCGGCTTCTCCTGACCGCAATCACCGCAATTTCCGATGCCGAAAAAAAACCAGAAATGACCATCAGGATAAAAATTAGGAGCACTTCCAGCCAAAATACCATCATAAGAAAGCGCTCCTGGATAAATGTTGGAAATGGATCAAATGCTCAGGATGGATTTCTCCCGGCGGTTCATCAGAATCGGACTTGTCCGACAATTGGGAAGGTTTATCACCCATCTAAATTACTCCCCGTGCTATCGCCTGCAGACGCTTTACTCTTTCTTCCACCGGCGGATGGGTCATAAAAAGCGCGGCGAACCCTTTTCCGGAAAGAGGATTGACGATAAACATGTGCGCGGTCGCCGGCTTGGCCTCCATCGGCACCCTTTGCGAACCCAAATGCAATTTCTGCAAGGCGCTTGCCAGGGCATACGGTTTATGTGATATCCTCGCTCCGCCTTCATCTGCCGCATATTCCCGGCTTCTGGATATCGCCATTTGAATCAGCATCGCCGCCAACGGAGCCACAATCGCCATCACCAACATCCCTATCATTCCGCCGCCTTCATCATCATCGCGCCCACCGCCCAGGAATGCCGTCCACTTCGCCATAAACGCCAGCATCGAAATCGCGCCGGCAAGCGACGCCACCACCGTGCTGATTAATGTATCCCTATGAGCAACATGCGTCATCTCGTGCGCCATCACGCCTTCCAGCTCTTCACGATCCAATATCCGCAATATCCCTTCGGTAGCGGCCACTGCCGCATGGGATGGATTTCGTCCGGTGGCGAACGCATTCGGCGAATCGTTCGGTATAATATAAACCCTGGGCATCGGCATCCGCATTCGGGTGGCAAGTTCCCGAACTACTTCATATAGAATATGATTATCTCCGGGCTTGACCTCTTTGGCGCGATACATTTTGAGCACAATCTTGTCAGACCACCAATACGAGATAAAATTCATTCCCATAGCGAATACAAATGCTATGAGCATCCCCCCCTGGCCTCCGATGGTTCGGCCTACAAAAATTAGTAAGAGCGTTAGTAATGTTAATAATAATGTCGTTTTTAATGTATTCACTTTCTTCTCCTTGGTTACCAGAGCCCCGGCCTGAAAATAGATACGGAATTAAACTCGCCGGGTTCCACTGGTCATAGCGGGATAAAATTATATATTAGGAATCCATTTGTCAAGAGTTGAAAGGGTTTGGAGAATGGGTTTGGGAATCCTCGATGGAATTCGGTGTGATTAATGAGACCCCGGGCTTCAGCCCGTGGGAGGATTTTTTATGAAATAACAGAGGGTTTTAACCCTCGATTTATTATGTGGTTGGAGATGGGTTGAAACCCATCGTTATTATAGATCGTGATGCTCCCCCCGATAAATCGGGGGGTCTCAGTTTAAAACCGATTTAATAGTCATGACTACGAACGGCCGCTCCAATATCGAGGAAAAACTCCTCGGCTCCACCACCGAGCATATCGTCCGCTACTCCAAGATTCCGGTGCTGACGATTCGGGTGGAGAGGTAATCGTAGCACTTTGCGACGATCGGCAAGAAGGAGAATTCAGTGAATCACAAACTGCAAAGCCAGCCAGTAATCGAGGCCATCTGATCGTCGTTAGTAAGGTTCGCCGCGTTCTCTAAACTGCCACGCTTAAGCATCTGCCAGATTTCTATTGCCATCTTATTCTCGATGGCCGCTCCGATAAAGAATACATGCGGTTTGAGATCGCGCTTCGAGAAGGCATCCTTAATTCGATTGATTGCCGTGCGCGCTGTTTTCCAATGCTCATCAGCGCCAGCTGGGTCTATTCCACCCTTGAGCTCACCAAGTGCAATATAGGCGGCAGGATCTCCGATGATGTCGCGAGTCATATCTTTTGCGGCGCAGTTGAACAATGACAAATCCACATTGTTCCTGAAAAGCGGGACGGTTACATTGTAGAGAAGAGTTCGTTTTCCTTCATGCGTTTCCCAGCACAGGCCGCGGAGGTACAACTCAACATCGGCGTCATCTTTGGGTAGTTTAGCCCAAACTCCAGTTTCGGAATGAAGCCATTTACATTGACTACCGGCCACTCTTAAGTAGGCGATGATAGATCGAGTCAGCTTCTTCTGTGCCATAAATCCTCCGATATTGCGCATCGAACCACCGAGCGTGTCACCTCGAATTAATAGGAATCGAAAGACAAGTTCCTCCACGAAGTTGGCACCGGCAGGCTCAAGGAAGTTCCTGATGAGTCCATTGACGGCGTCGCGCTTATCGGAGTCATCCAAATGACTGGTCGCCTTGTCAGAAACTCCGGCAGCGGTAACCAGCGCTGATTGAATCTCTTCAATTCTTAATAGGTCCACAGGTGTCTTTGCCTTCACGGCAGCAGTCTTTAATGCCCTTGCTTCAGCAACGAAAGGGGTAGCCCGACGGTTTTTCTCCAAGGCAAGCATGACAAATCCCGCCCGGATAGCCTCATAGGTGGTTCTTAGGTCCTTGGTGGAATTAAGGTGTCGAAGATAAGGCCTCATCAATTGATTAATTCCGTCGCCAGACATATACGCACTTGCGCAGAGGATCACGCCCATGTGTTGCCATTTGTTGGCTGCTATTTCCCTTTCCGTTGGGCAACACGAGGATTTCCTGCACATGGAAGCCTAATTGCTCTGCGATCTCGGAGAGGATGATGTCCACCGGAATGCTTGCTCCCGCGTAGCGAACATTGTCGTTGACCATGATGAGTGGAGCGCCTGGTTTTAGGACTCGTGCGCATTCTTGGATGACGCATGCCAATTCGTAAAAATAGCCGCGCACCATCCGCGGAATGCCATTGTTATTGAGAAGATCCAGTTGCCTCTGTGAGTCTAAGTACGAAAGAATACCGTGCAAGAGTTCCTGGCTGTCGGCAATGTCGATCGCCGCCTTCCATTTCGGATTGAGCGCAAGCAGGTCCTTTTCTCGATTTTCCACCGTGCAACTCAGCATCTCCTGACGAAGATCGCGTAATCCCATTTCATCAACACCCAATAACGCAAGTTCCAGCGCGTATGTGCGCGTGTAATCATAGCGGTTACAATAAGGAGGGGATGTAATCAAACAGTCGTAGGACTTGGCTCTCAGCTTCGGCAATAACCTAAGACATGATCCCTCACGAAGAAGCACGTGCCCCTTCTGCGGTATGCCGATGAACAAATCATCGGGCGCCCCATTTGTCTGCAGATCGTAGATCATTCCATGCAATTTGCCAACGATCGCCTTGTCAAAGGGCAAAATCTCACCTTTGTCGAAAGCCTTCGTCCCCTGACGTCTACCGGAGCGGTAATCCCATCTCAGATACTGGCCATCTTTACGTGTATAGCTGATAGATTCGAGGATGCTAAGCAAGGCAAATAACAATATGGCTTTCACCCGTTCATTTTCCTGTTCTAAGGCTGTAAGGAATCGCCCCATCTCGTCAATCGTCTGCGCGGGGTAAGCGCCTCGAGTAATCCGAAGTTCATTGATGGGCTTTGAGGAGTCGATTCGGCTCCAGGGCATAGTTTCCCTCCAGTAAGCCAATCTGTCTATGTCCGTCGGCTGAAAGTCCCAATCGATAACTTGCCTTGTTCTTATAATGACCTGGCCGATGGGCAACAATTCGATTCCTTCGGCCCGGATTCCAACCCCACCTGCGGCAAATAGAGCAGTCCCGCTTCCGGCAAACGGATCTAGCAGAACTCCGGTAGAGATTCGGTGTTTGTTTAACATATACTCGACAAGCCCCGCAGAAAAAGCCTCCTTGTATTTGAACCATCGATATACCGCGCGGCTCTTGTTGGCCTGAAAACTGACAAGTGAGCGGGTCAGTGTGTAGTCTACAGATAGCTTGCCTGCCCACTTCCCTTCATAAACCCTGTTCAAATCCTCAACAATGCTCAACCCGGGGTAGGCAGGATCATTCGACTTGCTCTCCTTTCGGGTTTTAGAAAGAGCGGGTATGAAGGACGAAACGAGGAGAGGATCAGAAGGAACCTTATGACCAAGACTCTGGGCTGGCACAATTCGCTCTTTCTTTTCAATAGATTTTGCCATTACAGTATTTCGATGATAGCATTGCACCGTAGCTCGCATTGCATTTTTCCAGCTTTCCCGATGGAAGCGATGAGAAAACAATAACAAAATGCAGCAAGCTTTAATGAAAAGTCAAGCGCAAAATATCTGTTATTCATTGTGCTGTCAAGTCGCCACACTTGATCCCGATTTTATCGGGACTCCTTTGTCGTCAGGTGCGGCGACCTGACGACACACTCAAACATAATCCGGAACAAGTATAAATCATCTATCGCCCGATAGCAAGTCCTCTCCGCATCATTCATTAGGCTTGCTGGTCAGCGCTCCAGCGCTGACAGAATATGGCAGACTGTCAGCCCTACCACTAACTGCAGGGCAAATCACCAAATCCCCCCTCAAATCTGCCGATAATTAAATTATGGATACCCATGCGTTCCGCATTGATTTCCATTTTATGCATTATAGGGCGACCGACTTGAATAAGGGCTCATGATAAAAATATATTCGTAAAAATGGAGATGTCAGATATTCAAAAAACTTCCCAGAAATTAATCCCATCCACGGTCAACTCAGCTCAGCCGGAAAAGACCAGCTATCGAAGGATACTCACGCATTCCTCCATCTATATTTTCGGGATGCTGATCTCTAAGGCGGTCGGATTTATAATGATTCCGATATATACCCATTATCTGACGCCGGCCGATTATGGAGTTTTGGAATTGCTGACAATGACTTCGGATGTGATCGCCATGCTTATCGGGGTCGGATTGGCGCAATCGGTCTTAAGATTCTATTACAACTATGAATCTCAAAAAGAGCGAAATCTGGTAGTATCGACCGCCCTGATTTCCGGCAGCGCCATATTTATCGCGGTCTTCGGCGCTTTGGTATTCGCCAGCGGATCCGTATCAGACTTGGTATTGGGCGCTGACGGATCAGCAGAGCATTTCAAAATAATTTTTCTGACAATGATGTTTTTCGGCGGAATCGAGATTCCGTTGGTCTTCTTGAGGGCCCAACAGCGAAGCGTATATTTTGTTGTCATAAATTTGGTCAAACTGATTATTCAGCTTTCGCTTAACATTTATTTTATCGTTGTCCTGCAATGGGGCATCGCCGGAGTTTTGTACAGCGGCCTCATCGCCACCATTGCTGTGGGTTGTTTCCTAACTATCAGGACTTTATTTGAAACCGGAATAAAATTCTCATCGAGAATCTTTTCGGAGTTGCTATATTACGGTTACCCCTTGATTTTCACGAACTTGGGGGCATTTATCCTCACTTATTCCGATCGGTATTTCTTAAAATATTTTTCCAATTTATCCGAAGTGGGGATTTATTCGTTGGGCTATAAATTTGGGATGATGGTTTCGATTCTGCTATTGGCGCCTTTTCAGCAATTCTGGACTGCGGAGATGTTTGCGATAGCCAAACGTGATGACGCCTCTAAAGTATTCCGCGACTTTTTCACTTACTCGACTTTTTTTTCAATTCTATTTTGCTTCGGGCTATCGCTTTATATCAAGGAATTAATCGAAATCATTGCAGTGGAATCCTATTGGTCTGCGTATGCGATAGTGCCGTTCATCAGCCTAGCCTACATCTTTATCGGGATGCATGGGCTGGCGATCTGCGGGATATTGATTGAGAAGAAAACCAAGTTTATCGCCTATTCGACCGCCTGGGCAGTAATTGCCAATATCGCCCTGAATTTCGCACTAATTCCACGTTGGGGGGCGATCGGCGCCGCCGTAGCGACCATAATCGCCTTTTGGATACGGCTTTATACAGCTTACCGTTATTCGCAAAAATTGATGCCGCTCAAATACGAATGGGGACGGATCAACGCCGCATTGTCTCTGGCAGTATTCATGGTAATTGTTGCTTATAGCTTGCCCATTGATAACTTCGCCGCGAGAATCACTCTCGACACCATTATTTTGCTAACATATCCAATGATACTCTATTTAGCAGGATGGTTTCACCAAAAAGAAAAGGAATTGATAATGAACTTCGCCCGCCATCCGATTAATCTAATACAAGCAGTGAAATCATTCAGGAATGGGACCTAAGATATGAACGCGCCAGAAACCTTAGAAAAGACCAGGTCAATTTCAACAGATATTCCGAACCATAGTCGATCCGATTTCAGCCAAGCTCGATCCTCCTATATTTGGGGATTGCTCCTGATTTCAGCGGCCCTGCTCTTGGCGGCATCGGCCCTCTTTGTCTCCGAGGAATTAGTCTTAGCGTTTTCGATGGCACTGGCATCGGCAATTGTCATATTCCGTTGGCCTGTAGTCGGGTTGATTGGGTTTATTATCCTGAATTTCATCCGCCCGGGAGATGTCGTGGCGGGGTTGGATTCGCTTCCTTTGGCAAAGATTATCGGCGGAGGGACATTGCTGGCAGTTGTCCTCCAGCATCTTCGTTCGCGGGATTTCCTGTTCAGGTATAGGGTCACCTATCTTCTGGCGGCATTCACAGTAATCATTTTCGCCTCTGTTCCGCTTTCATTTTGGCCTACCAAAGCGATGGAAATATCATTGGATTTCACCAAGATTCTGCTGTTCTTTTTGATTTTTATCAATGTGGTCCGAGATTGGAAAACTCTCAAAATAGTCTCGTTGACCGCGCTATTCTGTATCCTGATATTATGCTATTCGACTATCGCCTCGTATTTAAGTGGAAGCATCCGTGCGGCGGCCAGTATAGGCTCCGGCCTGTTTGGTGACGCTAATGATATGGCCCTGGTCCTGGTAACCGCCATTCCGCTGGCAGGCTACTTACTGATGGGCAACGGTCGAATTTGGTTGCGAAGATTATCATTCTGGGCTGCCACTGCTTTTTTAGTGATGGGCATCGTGGTAACACAATCGCGAGGGGGATTGCTGGGGATGATTGCCGCACTGCTATTTCTATTCGCACGAGGGAGGAACAAAATCAAAGCCATCATATCATTGGCCATCATAGGCCTGCTGATGTTGGTATTTTTGCCCTCAAAAATTGAGGAACGATACCGAACTATCGGCGAATATGAGCAGGATGCCGCCTCGATGAACCGCCTCTATGCCTGGCGAGCCGGTTTGGATATGATGGTTAGCCGGCCCCTTTATGGAGTTGGTATTGGATGTTTCGAAACAGCCTTCGGCACCCATTTCAAGCCCGAGGGCTTTAATTCCAACCGTTGGATGGCGCCTCATAACACTTTGGTGCAAGTCGGCGCAGAGACCGGTTTGATAGGTCTGGCGATTTTTATTTATCTGTTCGGATATTGTATTTTCAAACTCAAACGTCTGTGTCCTGCGGGCACTGCCGCTGAAATCGAGCGGATATCCTCAACTCGCAACATCATTCTCGCCAGTTTGATGGGATTTGCGGTCAGCGCTTTATTTCTGACTCAGGCCTTGAACTATATGCTTTATTTTCTGATCGCCTCGACAGTTTGTATTCATAATATCAATTCACATTCGGCGCAGAAATCCGAAGTTCCTAATAGAGAATAGAGGCGTGGATTATGGGATTCATTCAGAACTTTCTTTGGGGGATAAGAAGACAGGATAAATGGTACCATCGCTACCTGTATAGGTCTGCTAAGGCTATGCGGAACCTGCGCTTACCTTCCCCTAAATTGTTGGGTGCGTTTCTTTTTTATGAGCGCAATATCCGTTTGATTGTATGGCGGAGATTGAAGCAGTTTTTCTATTATGAACCAATGTTTCGCTATCGCTGTAAACGAGTTGGCAAAGGGATCTATTTTGAATCTAATTTCCCGCTCATTATGGGTTATGGTTCAATTTATATTGGGGATCGGGTAAGAATTTCAGGCAACGCCAATTTTTTCGTCTCGTATAAAGTTAATCCCGACCCCACAATTGAGGTTGGCAATGATGTCTATATAGGTTTTAGAAGCATCTTCTCCTGCGCAGAAAGAATAACCATCGGCGACCGGGTTTTGCTGGCGCAGGGTGTGAGCATTTATGACAATAATAACCATCCCCTGGACCCTGAAGCTCGGGCTAAGAATATGCCTGTTGAGAGAGAGAATGTGGCGCCGGTGGTTATCGAGGATGATGTCTGGATCGGTTCAAATGCCACTATTTTGCGCGGCGTAACTATCGGCAAAGGTGCGGTGGTGGCAACTGGCGCAATTGTGTCCAAGGATGTCCCGCCGATGAGCGTAGTGGCTGGAAATCCGGCGAAGGTTGTGAAGGAAATAAAACCGTATGAAAATCGTGATAAAGGCGGAATAATTGGAAACTCAAAAGATAAAGCCATCAGCTCGACCAGACAATAAGCCATTACCGACCGACGGATCGGAGATTTCGGTCCGGCTGGCAACGGAAAGCGACTCTTTGGCTTGGGATACATATCTATCGGAATCCGAGTTCAGTACAATTGCCCACCGATGGGGATGGTCCAAAGTTCTGGCGAGCTCCTTTGGAGTCAAACCATTTTATATCATCACTGAGCAAAATGGCGTCATAGTTGGCATACTTCCCACAGCACTTATGAAAAGCATTCTGTTCGGGAAATTCCTCATATCTTTGCCTTGGCTGGATTATGGGGGGCCTATCGCCAACGACCACGGAATAGTCAGAAGATTAGTCGATTCCGCCATTATGACAGCTAATGAAAATGATTGCAGTTTTCTGGAAATGCGCGCAGTAAGGCATCGTTTGTCTGATTTGACAGAAAAAGCCAACAAGGTCGAATTTCGCCTTGACTTAAGGTGTGGAGAAGAATCTCTCTGGAAATCATTTGATTCCAATGTAAGAAACCAGGTTAGGAAAGCAGAGAAAAATGGGCTTAGCGTTAAATTTGGCGCCAAAGAGCTTTTGGATAGCTTCTATGCAGTTTTTTCGCTGAATATGAGAGATTTGGGGACGCCGGTCTGGCCCAAAAAACTATTCGCAGAAATATTCAGAAACTTCCCCAATGAGACAGAAATCGCCATCGTCTCGCATCAGAATAAATGCATCGCGGCCGCATTGCTGTTGCATTATCGAAATTATTCTATTGTCCCGTCCGCTTCGGCGGATCGCAGATTCCTGAAATTCTGCCCCAATAATATTCTCTATTGGGAAATAATCAAGCATTGCCTTAGTCGTGGGTCAATAGTATTTGATTTCGGAAGAAGCTCCGAAGGTGCCGGCACCTATCATTTTAAGAAGCAATGGGTTAAGAACCCTCAGGGACAGATCTGGCAATATAAGTTATTAAAGAGGAATTCTCTTCCGGAATTGAATCCATCCAATCCAAAATATAAGCTGGCAATCAATATTTGGCGCAAATTACCGTTGCCGCTCGCGAATTTCCTTGGCCCCAAAATTGTCACCAAGCTCCCATGATAATATGTTCAATGTTATTCCACCAACAGGCGTGCCTTTCGGCTGGAATTTTGTATTCCATTCGGACCAGAGGGATCAGAATTCGTTCAGGGATGAATTGGGGCGCCTTCTCGGCGGGGATGCATTCCTCACCTGTAGCGGCAAAGCCGCACTCTATCTTGTTCTGAAAACCGCGCGCCGGATTTATCCGAATAGAAATGAAGTCATCATTCCCGATTATACCTGTTGGTCGGTGCCATCGGCAGTTGTCAGGGCCGGTTTAAAAGTTAGGCCTGTCGATATTGAGATTGAAACTCTGGGACTTTCTCCCCAAAAGCTGGAGACCTCTATAAATGGTAAAACGCTGGCTGTGGTAGTTACCCATCTCTTTGCTATGCCCTCTAGAATTGATGAAATTGAGAAAATTTGTAAAAGGGCGAATGTCCTGCTGATTGATGATGCCGCCCAAGGTTTTGGGGCTTCCGTGGATCAAAAACCTCTGGGGTCTTTTGGTGACGCGGGCATTTTGAGTTTTGGCAGGGGCAAGAATATCACCACGATTTCGGGAGGAGCGGCATTGATTCGACATCGTGAGCTATCCGAAATTGCCGCCGCAAGTTACTCAAATGAATTTCCATTCGCGGAAGCCAATTCAATTTCCGATATGATACAGCTTTCAGCATATAAAATTCTCTCCAATAGATACGCATTCTGGCTTCCGGAAATACTGCCTTTTCTTCGAATCGGACAGACCACATACGAACCAGAATTTGATGTAAACCCAATGCCGGAATGTCGAGCATCGCGCGGCGTGATGATGCTCAATAACTTAAATGAAATATCAAAGGACAGAATTAGGAAAGCGGCGCTATATGAATCGCAATTCTTAGGCGCAGATGGGATTATTATCCCATCACCGCCGATGCATTCTATTATTCCCTATTTGCGTTATCCCATACTCTTAAAAGATGCTAATATCAGACGATATATACTCAAGAAGGGCCATAAGTTGGGTATTTCGGGAATGTATCCCGACACGGTGAGTTCTATCAGGGAATTAAGACCTCATCTGGCTGAGAATAGCAGTTCCCGTGGGGTTTCATCTCGTGTTGCCCAGACCCTATTAACATTGCCAACTCATTACGGCATCGACAATGACGACCTAAGGAGGATTGCAGATTTCGTAAAGTTCGCATTGCGAAGAAAGGCATAACAATGATCAAAAGGCGAGGCTAAAGTGGCGGAAGTTTATTCATTTGAAGAATATGCAAAACAGCGACCCTGGAAACTCAGACGACTGGGACCGTTTGTCAGAATTTTGAACAAAATAACTCGCGAATGGGTATTTAACTGGAAATTGCGCAATAAACTATACCGGATAATGGGCGTGCAACTGGCTCAAAATGACAGCAGGATTTACATAGGTCGAGAAACCTGGATCGATGACATATTTCCCGAGTTGGTGAAAATTGATGAAGGGGTTGGCATCGGCTGGCGTTGCATAATATTTGTCCATAACACTTCAACATTTCCCAGCACTGCGAGCCCGGTTCATATTAAGAGAAAAGCACTGTTGGGACATAGTGTTACTGTGATGCCGGGAGTTACAATAGGGGAATATGCCCAAATCGGGTGTAATGCCCTGGTAACCAAAGATATTCCTCCTTATACAGTGGCCGCGGGAGTGCCTGCCAAGCCTTTAAGAGAAGTTACCCGGGAGGAAGTGGAAATGCGGACTGAGCGCGTAGCTTCCGGTTAGGAAATTGCCGGGAAGATTGATTGAGAATGCTCAAAACCAAAGCTCAATATACTGAAAATGGAACAATGAATGCCCGCATAGATGATTCCCGGGCAATCCCCATCGTTTGCTACGCCGAGGACTGGGGCAGATTGCCATCATCGACCCAGCATTTGATGCGCGGATTATCCAGGACCCACCCCATCCTCTGGGTGGATAGTTTGGGCTTACGGGCGCCTTCAGCCAGCAAGGGAGACTTAAGTCGAATTATCACGAAATTGAAACGATTCGTCAGCGGCATAAAGGAAGTCGAGCCCAAAATTTTCGTCCTTACTCCCATTGTTATACCGCTTTACAAATATACCTTGGTCAGATGGATAAATCGATTGATTTTGAAATTCGTCATCAAGCGTTTTCTTAGAAAACAGGGCATCGCCGATTTCATCCAATGGTCTTCCTGTCCATCATCAGCAAATATGGTAAATGCATTGGGAGAGAAGGCAAATATCTACTATATAGGCGATGAATTCTCCGAATTCACGCAGTTCGACCAGGGGCTGGTTGGCAAGCTCGAGCGGCGGCTTCTCATCGGCGCCGATCTACTTCTGGTAGTCTCAGACCAGCTGGCAAAAACCAAAGCCCAGTTCAATCCCCTTGTAATTAAGATCCCTCATGGCTGTGATTATGCTCATTTCGCTCAAACTCAAGTATTTGCTGAAAATGACATCCCCTCTGATTTGCAGAATATTCCAAATCCCAGAATCGGCTATTATGGCCTTATCCGTGATTGGTTTGAATTCGATATGCTTCATAATATTTTTGGAAGCCATCCCGAATGGTCGCTAACCCTAATAGGGCCTTCTGATACAGATACTTCGAAAATATCTTCATTGCCGAATGTTCACCTGCTGGGACCCAAACCCTATACAGAACTTCCCAAATATCTAAGGGGATTCGATGTTTGCATCATCCCATATCGCAAAACCGAAATCACCATCAATGCCAATCCATTAAAGCTTCTGGAGTACTTATCTTCAGGCAAACCGGTGGTAACCACCGACCTACCATCGGTATATCCTTATCGCGATGGTCTGATTATCACCTCCAGCCCCGCCGAATTCGAGGCCGGCATTCAAAAAGCCTTAGGCGAATGCGAATCCCGCAAGTGCCATACCCGCATGAGATTGGCTGAAGCGAATTCGTGGCAAAGCCGAGTTGACAAAATAGAATCCATTTTCGACAGCCATATTTATCCCTTTTTTGAAAAAAGACAACCTTCTAAGAACATTCAAATTCGAAATGAGGACTATAGCCAAAAGCCAAAGCCGGTTGTTATGCATTTGATAGCGGCGATGAATATCGCCGGTGCGGAAAAAGTGGTGCTGAACCTGCTCAGCCAGAGCAAAATCTGCCCGTTTGATTTGAGAGTCACTTCATTTGTGCGGGGAATCGATGGCGGCGGCACAGAATTCCTAAAAGCGGCGGCTGGTTGTGGAGCCAAGATAGATAGGATTCAGACTTATCATAGATGGGATTTTAGAGATGTCGGGCACCTGCTCCGAATTATCAAACGCCACAACGTTGCCATTATTCATTCTCATGGCTACAAATCAGACATTTCGGGCGTCATCGCCTCGAAATTGACGGGGGTTCCCATTATTGCGACCGCCCATGGTTTTACCGGCGCAGATGCCAATCTCAGGTTTAATGAAAATTTGGGACGTTTCTTTTTGAGATTTGCGAACACGATTCTCCCCGTTTCCGAGAATATCAGGGAAAAACTTGCTTATTCCGGAGTACCTGAAAACAAAATCAATATCGTGCCGAATGCGGTCGATTTCGATTACTTTCGAGGAGCGCCGAATTCCGATTTCAGAAAATGCTGGGGGGTCCGGCGCCACGAAATCCTAATCGGGTCCGCGGGCAGATTATCGGTCGAAAAAGCCCATATCAATTTGATTAAAGCGCTCGGCAAGCTCTCACCGGATGCCAGGGCCAACCTCAAGATAGTAATTGCGGGAACTGGCCCCCAGGAGCAAAACATCCGCGATGAGGCAGATAGAATCGGGATTAGTGAAAAATTGATCTTTGCTGGTTTCATTGAAGATATGCGCTCATTCTACCAGGCGTTAGATATTTTCTGCCTGCCATCGCTGACCGAAGGCTTGCCCCTGACCATACTTGAAGCCGCCGCTTCCTGCCGGGCCATTGTGGCTTCGAAAGTAGGATCAATAGGGAATATGATAGACCATTCTACCGATGGCTTCATAGTTGCCGCGGGAGATATTGAAGGATTATCTGATTCGCTCCAACATTTGATATCATCACCACAATTAAGAGAATCGTTCGGGCTTCGTTTGCGAGACAAGCTTAGCAGGAATTATGATATCCAACCATGGGCGCATAAAATATTCGGCATATATGGCCAGTTCGTAGGTCATTAACATTATGGATGCAATTGAAATAATTTTCTGGGCATCATTATTCATCCTATTTTACACTTATTGGGGCTATCCAGCTCTGATACTGCTTCTGGGCAGAAAGAAGAGGAGCAATCAGGCCAATGTCAATTACCGGCCGCGTGTATCACTTTTGATTTGTGCCTACAATGAAGAAAAAGTAATCGGCGCCAAGATCAAAAACGCCTTAGAAACAGAATATCCACCGGATAAATTCGATATCATCGTTGTCTCGGATGGTTCCGCCGATTCCACCAATGAGATTTCGAGAAGATTTAGTGACCCAAAATTAAAATTTATAGCTTATGCCGATAGGGGTGGTAAAGCCAAAGCGCTTAATGTTGGTATGAACCATCTCACTGGCGACATAGTCGTTTTCACCGATGCCAATGTTTCACTGCAAAAAGATGCTGTCCCGAAGCTAATTTCATCATTTTTTGACAACTCAATTGGCTGCGTCGTCGGGAATATTCTTCTAAGAACCAAGGATGGAATAATCTCTGGTGAAAGTCTCTATTCCCGCTACGAGAAATTAATTCATACTGCGGAAGGCAACTTCGGCACTATGATTACTGTCGATGGCGCCCTGTATGCCCTCCGTCGCCAATATGTTACCCCAATACCCGCCGATTCCCTGACCGATGACTGGTATCTGGCGTCAGGAGCGCTTGAGGACAGGAAGAGAATTGTTTATGCTCCCGACGCCATTGGATACGAACTGGCGGCAGAATCGGTCTCAGGAGAATTAAAAAGGAAGGTAAGGATGGTTGCTGGCGGTTATCAAACCGCTTTCAGGAGAGCAAAGCTGTTCCTTAATCCCATTCGATTCCTTACCGTCAGTTTTATGTTTTTTTCTCATAAATTACTGCGATGGAATGCTCTCGTTTTT
>Ga0210044_10001313_pt1 | contig 37869 bp, 29 predicted proteins | sample CryGey13umfilter_2_FD_183959 | JGI IMG/M metagenome (GOLD analysis project Ga0210044, IMG submission 183959) | Groundwater microbial communities from aquifer in Utah, USA - Crystal Geyser 4/9/14 3 um filter (SPAdes) (version 2) | ecosystem: Environmental > Aquatic > Deep subsurface >... | reverse complement strand
CCGCGCCCTTTCCAGCGAAAAAGGCCCCCATCGGCGCGCTGTTGCTGGCGCGCGGCGCGATCTCGGAGAAAGGGCTGGAGGCCGCCTTGCTGGCGCAGGCCGACAGCGCGGCGCGGCTGGGCGAGATCCTGTCGCATCGCGGCTGGGCCAGCGCGCAGGCGGTGACGGCGGCGGCGGCGGAGCAGATCGGCGCGCAGACGGTTGCGGCGGGCGACCTTGCGCTCGACCCCGCGCTGGGCGATCCGCGCGACATCGAAATCTATCTGCGCCGCCAGATGGCGCCGCTGCGGCTGGACGGCGAGACGCTGGTTTTTGTCGCCGCCGACTACGCCGACGCGCAGGCGGGGCTGGCGGCGCTGGCCAGCCCGCCGCGCCGCGCGGAGATCGCCCTGGCCGATCCTGCGGCGGTGGCCCGCGCGATCACCACCGCCTATGGCACTGGCCTGGCCGCGCGCGCCGCCAGCCGCGCCCCGCTTGCGATGAGCGCGCGTGCGCCTGCGACCGGGGCGCAGCGTGCGGGCGTCGCGGCGTTCTGCGCGGCGGCGCTGGTCGCGCTGCTGGCGGCGGCGCTGGTCGCGCTGCTGGCGGCGCCGCTGGTCGCCGCGCCGATCCTGTTCTTCGCTCTGGTTGCGCTCAACGCGATGAACGCCGTGGTGCGGGTGGCGGTGCTGACGCGCGCGCTGCGCCCGCTGCGCGACCCGCAGACGCAAGCGATGGGCGCGCGCGGCGACGCCATCGTGCTGGCCGAACGCCGCCCGCCGCCAAAGATCACCCTGCTGATCGCGCTGCTGCATGAGCCGGAGACGATGCCGCTGCTGATCGACGCGCTGGAGCGGCTGGACTGGCCGCGCGAACTGCTCGACGTGAAGCTGATCCTGGAGGCGGACGACGCGCAGACCTTGGCGGCGCTGGAGGCGATCGGGCCGCCGCCGTTCTGCCAGATCCTGATCGCGCCGCCGGGCCTGCCGCGCACCAAGCCGCGCGCGCTGAACTATGCGCTGGACTTCGCTGAAGGCGAGATCGTCGGCGTCTATGACGCCGAGGATCGCCCGGCGCCGGACCAGTTGAGGCGCGTGGCCGATATCCTGCGCGCGGCGCCGCCCGAGGTCGCCTGCGTGCAGGCGCGGCTGGGCTATTACAACCCGCGCGAAAACTGGCTGACGCGCTGTTTCGCCATCGAATACGCGATCTGGTTCGACGTGCTGATCGCGGGGTTTCGCGACCTGCGCCTGCCGCTGCCGCTGGGCGGCACATCGGTTTTCTTCCGCCGCGCGGCGCTGGAGCAGGTCGGCGGCTGGGACGCGCACAACGTGACCGAAGACGCCGATCTGGGGATGCGGCTGGCGCGGGCGGGGTTTCGCTGCGAGGTGACCGCCTCGACCACCGAGGAGGAGGCGAGCAGCCGCCCCGGCGTGTGGCTGCGCCAGCGCTCGCGCTGGATCAAGGGTTTCATGATTACCTGGCTTGTGCACATGCGCCAGCCGGTGACGCTGGCGCGGCAACTGGGCTTGCGCGGCTTCGTGGCGTTTCAGGCGCTGTTTCTGGGCGCGGCGGTCGCCTATCTCGGCCTGCCCGCGTTCTGGCTGGTGTGGGGGCTGACGCTGGCCGGGTTCGGACCGTCGTGGCTCGCCGATTTGCCGCCGGTCGCGATGGCGGCGCTGATCGTGGTGCAGATGGCGGGCTGGGCGGCGATGATCGTCGCCGCCGTGGTCGCCACCGCGCGGCGCGGCGAGCGCTGGCTGTGGCCGTGGATCCCGACGCTGCTGTTCTACTGGCCGCTGGGCGCGGTCGCGGCATGGCTGGCGCTGGCGGAGATGGTGGCGGCGCCGAGCTTTTGGCGCAAGACCCGCCACGGCGTCGGCAAGCTGGCCGCCGGGGAACGCGCCGACGCCCTGCGCCGCCGCGCCGAAGCGCCCGAGGCGGCCCCGCCGTTGCGCGCAGCCCTCTAGCGTCGCCCCTGCGTCCGGCGCCGTCCTTGCGCGACGGTGAGCGCCGGGGAGGGGGCGCATCGGAGGCAAACGCCAGGTCGCGATCATCGGCGGCGGGCCGTCGGGGCTGCTGCTGTCGCCGCTCCTGCACCGCGCGGGCGCGGTGCAGCTCTTGCGCCGCCGCGCACATCGTGCCGCCGACCGGCGCCAAGGGGCTGAACCTTGCGGCCTCCGACATCCACTATCTGTCGCAGGCGCTGATCGCGCATTGCCGCGACGGCGACGACGCCGGGCTTGAGGGCTATTCAGACCGCGCGCTGGCGCGGGTGTGGAAGGCGGAGCGGTTCTCTTGGGCGCTGACCGGCCTGCCGCACCGCTTTCCCGACGCCGACGCCTTCGGCGCGCGGATGCAGGCGGCGGAGCGCGCCTGTCTCGCGCAATCGCTCGCGGCGCAGACAGCGCTGGCGGAGAATTATGTCGGGCCGCCCTGCTGAGCGCGGCGGCGCGTTTTCCGCTGGATTGTCCGGTAGCGCTATCATAATCTCCCGTCGAGGCCGCTAAATCGAATGAGACGGTCCGTCACTTATGGGAGAGGAACCCCATGCGCAGAACGATTTCCACCGCCGCGCTCACGCTCGCGCTGATCGGCGGCGCCTGGGCCGCCATGGCCGCGCCCAAGGTCGTGAGCGGCCCCGGCGCCGACCCCGGCTGCTTCGCGCCGTGGAGCCCGGACATCACCTATCTCCAGTGGGAGAAGCGCGACGGGCCGCACAAGGTGGCTGTCGTCAACGGCTTTGTCGGCAACACCTGGCGCATCCAGATGATCCAGACCGCCAAGGCCTTCGCGGAACAGCCCGAAATCGCCAGCCGGATCAGCGAGTTCAAGGTGGTCTCGACCGGCACAGACGTCGCGGCCCAGCTTGGCGCCATCGAGGACTTCATCAACCAGGGTTTCGACGCGATCATCACCATCGCCGTCAGCCCGGAGGGCTTTGACCGCGTGATCCGGCTCGCCGACCGCAACAACGTGGTGATCGTGCCGTTCGACAACGTGCTCGACACCGACAAGGTGATGCAGGTCAACGAGAACCAGCTCGAGATGGGCAAGATGTACGCCCGCTGGCTGACCGAGCGGCTGGGCGACAAGAAATCCGGCAAGATCCTCGAAGTGCGCGGCCTGCCCGGCAACTCGGTGGACCGCGACCGCCACATCGGCTTTCGCGAGGTGTTCGAGCCGACCGGGACGTGGGAGATCGTCGAGGTCGTCGGCAACTGGGACGACGGCACGGCGCAGAAGGTGACCGCCGACGCCATCGCCGTGCATGGCAAGTTCGACGCCGTGGTGGTGCAGGGCGGCACCACCGGCGCGGTGCGCGCGATGCTCGACGCGGGGCACCCGATGGTGCCGCTGGCCGGCGAGTCGGAGAACGGCTTTCGCAAGCTGCTGGCGGAGCACGGGCCGAACGGGCTGGAGGGCATCTCCATCGGTCAGTCGCCGGGGCTGGTCGCCATCGCCATGAAGGCGGCGCTGTCGGCGCTGGACGGCGAGCCGATGCCGCAGCTCATCTCGGTGCCGATCCCCTACGCCACCTTCGACCAGATGAAGGCGGGCGAGAACTATTGGCCGGACCTGACCGACAACTTCTTCACGGTCAACGAGTTTCCGCCGTGCGGCGTCAACATCACCGCGCGCGAGATCATGGCCAAGGACGCCGACAACGTGAAGTGACCGCCCCGGCGCGCGCGGCCGTTCGCGGCCCGCGCGCGCCGATCCACCGCTCCCAGAGGATTGCGCCTGATGGCCGAGGCTTCCCAGCGCGCGGCGCGTATCGCGCTTGCGGGCGTGTCCAAGCGCTATGGCGGCGTGACCGCGCTCGACGGCGTGGATTTCGCCTGTTCGGGCGGCTCGATCCATGCGGTGCTGGGCGAGAACGGCGCCGGAAAATCGACGCTGATCAAGATCATCTCCGGCGTGGTGCGCCCCGACGCGGGCGAGATCGCGCTGGAGGGCCGCGCGATGCGCTTCGCCGATCCGGCGTCGGCGAACGCGGCGGGGATCGTGTGCATCTTTCAGGAGCTGTCGCTGGTTCCCGACCTGACGGTGGCCGACAACATCTGCCTCGCCGACCCGCCGCGCCGCTTCGGGCTGATCGACCGTCGCGCGCAGCGGCGGCGGGCGGAGGCCGCGCTGGCGGCGGTGGGCTGCGAGGACGTCAACCCGCTGCTGCGCGTGCGCGACCTGGCCCTGTCGCGCCGTCAGCTCGTCGAGATCGCCAAGGCGCTGGCGCGCGACCCCAAGGTGCTGATCCTCGACGAGGCGACCTCGGCGCTGACCGCCGCCGACGTGGACAAGGTGTTCGACGTGCTGCGCGCGCGCCGCGACGCCGGCTGCGCGATCATCACCATCTCGCACCGGATGCACGAGATCGAGGCCATCGCCGACCGCTGTTCGGTGTTTCGCAACGGCCGCCACATCGAGACCTTCGCGCAAGGCGCGCGCGGGCCGTCGGAGATCGTGCGGATGATGATCGGGCGCGAGATCTCGGCGCATTTCCCGCCCAAGCCGCAAAAACGTGACCGGCCCGCGCCGATGCTGGAGACCCGGGGCCTGAGCTGGGAGCACAGCCTCAGCGCCATCGACCTCACCGTGGGGCGCGGCGAGATCATGGGGCTGGGCGGGCTGGACGGGCAGGGGCAGAAGGAATTGCTGCTGGCGCTGTTCGGCGTGCTGCGCGGCGTGCGCGGCGACGTGCTGATCGACGGCCGCCCGGTGGCGCTCACCTCGCCCACCGACGCCAAGCGCCCCGGCGTGGACATCGCGCTGATCCCCGAGGACCGCAAGACCGAGGGGCTGCTGCTGGGCATGTCGATCGCCGACAACCTGCTGGCGGCCTCGCTCGACCGCATAAGCCGCGGGCCGTTCATCGACCGCGCCGCCGCCGCGCGCGCGGTCGAGGACGGCGTGCGCGCGATGCAGATCAAGATCGGCGCGCCCTCGGACGCGGTGGCCACGCTGTCGGGCGGCAACCAGCAGAAGGTGGTGATCGCGAAATGGCTGATGACCAGGCCGCGCGTCATCCTGCTGAACGATCCGACGCGCGGCATCGACGTGGGCACCAAGCAGGAGATCTATCGCCTGCTGCGCCAGCTCGCCGACGAGGGCGCCGCGATCCTGTTCTACACCACCGACTACGAGGAGCTGATCGGATGCTGCGACCGCATGGCGGTGATGTATGACGGGCGCATCGTGCGCGAGCTTGAGGGCGCGGCGATGACCGAACACGCGATCATCGCCAGCGCGCTCAACATCGACGCGCAGGCGGCTTCCGGGGCGCGGGCGTGAGCGGGGGCTTCGCCGACCTGCGCATCCGCGCGCGTCAGAGCGCCGGGCTGCTGACCGCGATCGGCCTCTGCGCCGCGCTCTATCTGTTCTACAACCTCAACCACCCGCGCGGGTTCTCCTCCGCCGTGCTGATCCAGAACAGCAACGAGGCCTTCGCGCTGGCGATGGTGGCGATGGCGCAGACGCTGCCGGTGCTGCTGGGCGGGATCGATCTGTCGGTGGGCGCGGTGCTGACGCTGGTCAACGTCGCCGCCAGCCATGTGATGAACGGCGGGCCGCTCGACATGGCGCTGGGCGCGGCGCTGTGCATGGGGCTGGGCGCGGCCTGCGGCTTCATGAACGGCTGCGTGGTGGTCTATGGCCGCATTCAGCCGATCATCGCGACGCTGGCCACCGGCGCGATCTACATGGGCGTGGCGCTGTTCCTGCGCCCCAGCCCCGGCGGGAACGTGGACGCGGACCTGTCGTGGGCGATGACCAACGACCTGTTCGAGATGGCGGCGACCTACGGCTTCGCCGCCAATGGCGAGGCGGCGTGGTTCCGCCCGTTCGCCGCGCTGCCGACGCCGCTGATCCTGATGGCGGCGGTGGCGGCGCTGGTGTGGCTGCCGTTCGCGCGCTCGGTGACCGGGCGCACGGTCTATGCGATCGGCTCCAACGAGGGCGCGGCCTACATGTCGGGGCTGCCGATCGCGCGCGCCAAGCTGGCGGCGTTCACGCTGGGCGGCTTTCTGGCGGGGCTTGGCGGGCTGTTTCTGGCGCTCCAGACCTCATCGGGCGCCGCAGACGTGCCGCAGGCGGGGGCTTATACCCTGAACTCGCTGGCGGCGGTGGTGATCGGCGGCACGTCGCTGCTGGGCGGGGTGGGCTCCGCCGTCGGCTCGCTGTTCGGCGCGCTGGTTCTGCGCGCGATCTCGTTCAACTTCCGCATCTTCGAGGTCGATCCGCTGCTTCAGCCGCTGATCGAGGGCATGGTGCTGCTGGCCGCCGTCAGCCTTGGCGCGGTGCGCGTGCTGCGGGTGCGCAACACGCTGGATCTGTTCAGGTAGGAGCGCGCCCCGGATGACCGATGCTGTGCAAGACGCCGCGCCGCGCCGCCGCCTGTCGCCGGAGGACAGGCCGGTGGTGATCGCCGCCGGGTTCGTGCTGGCGATCCTCGCGCTCGGCACCGCCTATACGCTGTGGACGCAAGGCGCCGCCACGCTCTTGTCGCCGACCTATCTGTTGCAGCAGCTTCAGGTCGGCGCGTTCCTGGGCATCGTCGCGGCGGGCATGATGCTGGTGATCCTGCTCGGCCATATCGACCTGTCCGTGCCCTGGACCATCGCCGCCTCGGCGATGACCGCAACGGCGGTAGGCGGGCCGTTCGCAGTGCCGGTGGGGCTGGCGGTGGGGATGGGCATCGGGCTGATCAACGGCTGCGGCGTGGCCTATCTGCGCATCCCCTCGATGATCTTCACGCTGGGGGTCAACGCGGTGGCGCAGGGCGTGATGGTGGCGCAGACCGGCGGCTTCGCGCCGCAGACCGCGGCGACGCCGCTGATGCAGTATCTGGCGGTCGGCAAGATCGCGGGCCTGCCTGCGGCGGTGTTCGTCTGGGGCGTCGTCTCGCTGGGGATGGTGGTGCTGCTGGGGCGCACCGCGATGGGGCGGGCGATCTACATGATCGGCGCCCGCGAGGCGGCGGCGTATCTGGCGGGCGTGCCGACGCGGCGGGTGATCGTGGCGTCGTTCATGCTGTGCGGGGCGGCGTCGGGGCTGGCGGGCACGCTGCTGGCGGGCTATTCCACCAAGGCCTATCAGGGGATGGGCGACGCCTATCTGCTGCCCGCCATCGCCGCCGTGGTGATCGGCGGCACGCATATCCTGGGCGGGCGCGGACGCTATCTGGGCACGCTGGTCGGGGTGATCCTGATCGTGCTGCTGAACTCGGTGCTGTCGATCATGCAGATGCCGGAGGCGGCGCGGCAGGTGATCTATGGATCGGTCATCATCGCGATGCTGCTGGTCTATGGCCGCAACGACAAGGTCACGCAATAAGCGAGGGGATTGAACGATGCTCAGCGACAGTTTCGAGGTTCTGGACCCGCGTTTCACCGCGCTGGTGTTCGGCAATGTCCATGTCGAGACGCTCTACACGGGCACGCGCTGGGCGGAGGGCCCTGCGTATTTTCCCGCCGGGCGCTATCTGCTGTGGTCCGACATCCCCAACGACCGCGTGCTGCGCTGGGACGAGACCAGCGGCGCGGTGTCGGAGTTTATGCGCCCCTCCATGAACCAAAACGGCCACAGCGTCGATCTTCAGGGGCGGCTGGTGGCCTGCGAGCATCGCGGCCGCTGCATCAGCCGCATCGAGCATGACGGGCGGCGCGCGGTGCTGGCCGACCGGTTCGAGGGCAAGCGGCTGAACTCGCCCAACGATCTGGTGGTGAAGTCGGACGGCACGATCTGGTTCACCGACCCGACCTATGGCATCGACAGCGACTATGAGGGCGACGCCGCCGACAGCGAGATCGGCGCCAGCCTCGTCTATCGCCTCGACCCCGCCACCGGCGCGCTGCGCGCCGTCGCGACCGATTTCGTCAAGCCCAACGGGCTGGCGTTCTCGCCCGACGAAAGCCTGCTCTACATCGTGGACACCGGCGCCACGCATGTTCCCGACGGGCCGCGCCATATCCGGGCGTTCACCGTGGGCGAGGGCGGCGCGCTGTCGGGCGGCGCGGTGTTCGCCACCTGCCAGGTGGGGCTGTTCGACGGGCTGCGCGTCGATGTGCATGGCAACATCTGGACCTCGGCGGGCGACGGCGTGCACTGCTACGCCCCCGACGGCGCGCTGATCGGCAAGATCCGCATCGACGAGGTGGTGGCCAACGTCGAGTTCGGCGGGCCCAAGCGCAACCGGCTGTTCATCTGCGCCACGACGTCGCTGCGCGCGGTCTATCTCAACACGGCGGGCGCCGCGCCGCGCTTCGGCTGAGCCGCCCCCTGCGCGGGGCTTGCGGGCGCGCGCCGCTCCGGGCGATGCTGCCCGCAAGGGGGACGGGATGGAAGCGGGATTTCTGCGCTTTGTCTGGCGGCATTCGTGGCGGTGGCAGCTCTCGATTCTGGCGATCACCGTCGCGGTGTTCCCGCTGGTCTATCTGTCGCTGGAATTGCCCAAGATCATCATCAACGACGCGATCCAGGGCGGCGACGGGCCGCGCGCGCTGTTCGGCTTCGAGATCGGCCGTCTCGCCTGGCTGCTGACGCTGTGCTGCGCGCTGCTGGCGCTGATCGGCGTTGTCAACGCGCTGAAGTGGCGGCTGAACGTCACCATGGGCCGCACCGGCGAGCGGATGCTGCGCCGGATGCGCTACATGCTGTTCGAGCGGGTGATGCGCTTTCCCGCCGCCCGGTTTCGCAGCGCGCGGCAAGGCGAGCTGATCCAGTCGATGCTGGGAGAGCTGGAGCCGGTGGGCGGCTTCATCGGCGAAGTGATCGCGACGCCGCTGTTTCAGGGCGGGCTGCTGGCGGTCTATGCCGGGTTCATCTTCGTGCAGGACTGGCGGCTGGGGCTGGCGGCGGTGGCGATGTTTCCGCTGCAGGGCTGGCTGATCCCGCGGATGCAGGCGCGGGTGATCCGCCTGAACCGCGAGCGTGCGCTGGGCGCGCGCGATCTGGCGGATTTCATCGGCGACAGCGTGGCGCGCATCGACGATGTGATCGTGGACGGGGCGGCGCGCTGGCGGCTGGCGCAGCTCTCGTCGCGGCTGCACCGGCAGGGGCGCATCCGGCTCGCGCTGTTCAGGCGCAAATATGCGATCAAGGCGGTGAACAACCTGCTCAACCAGTTGCCGCCGTTCTTCTTTTACGCCGTCGGCGGCTGGCTGGTGATCGGCGGGCGGCTGGACTTCGGCGCGCTGGTCGCGGTGCTGGCGGCGCAAAAGGAGATGGCGTCGCCGTGGCGCGAGATTCTGGTCTATGTGCAGAACTGGACCGACTATCGCGCGCGCTTCGGCTTTGTCGTCGAGGGGTTCGGCGGGCCCGACCTGCTGCCGCAGACCCGCATCGACGGCGCGCCGGGCGCGGCGCCGCTGGGCGGCGATTGCGAGATCGTCGTGCTCGACGGCGGCCCCGGCGCGGGCGGGCTGTTCGCGTCGCGCCTGATCCTGCCGCAGGGCGCCATGGTCGCCGTGCTGGGCGGCGAGGGCGGCGCGCGCGCGGCGCTGATGCGGATGATCGCGGGGCTTGAGACGCCGGTCTCGGGCGCGGTCACGCTGGGCGGCGTGGCGCTGGGCGACGCGACGCTGCCGCAGATCGGCGCGGCGCTGGGCCATGTCGGCGACGATCCGCCGCTTGGCGATCAGACGGTGCGCGCGGCGCTGACGGCGGGGCTGTTGCGCAGGCCGCCGCCGCTGTCGGGCGCGGCGGCGGCGGAGATGCTGGAGGAGGCGCGGCTCACCGGCGCGGCGGAGGTCGATCCGGAAGGCGACTGGACCGACTACGCCGCCGCAGGGGTGGCGGACGCCGCAGGGCTGGAGGCGCGCGTGCTGGCGCTGGCGCAAGACGCGGGGCTGGCGCCGGATTTGCGGGCGCTGGCGCTGGATGCGCCGATCCCCGCCGACGCGCTGACGCGCTGGGCGCCGCTGGTGGCGGCGGCGCGCGCGGCGCTGGCGCAGGGCGAGGATGCGGCGCTGGTCGCTGATCTGGTCGCGCCGTGGCGGCGCGACGCGCTGAACCCGCACGCCCGCCTGCTCGACAACCTGTTGTTCGGCGCGGTGGGCGCGGGGCCCGCCGACATCGACGCGGCGCTGGCGCGCGCCGACATCGCGGCGCTGCTGCGCGAGACCGGCGCCGAGGCGGCGCTGGTGGAGATCGGCGAGGCGATCGCGGCCGAGTTCGCCGGGCTGGTCGCGGCGGCGGGGCGCGACTCGGCGGTGTTCGCCGACATCGCAGGCTTTACGCAGGCGCAGATTCTGGCGGCGGCGGAGTATGCGGCGAGCGGGCCGCCCCGGCGGCGCGCGGCGGGGCGGCGGCGGTTCATGGCGGCGCTGGCGGCGGGTTTCACGCCTGCGCGCGACCGGCTTGACGTGCTTGACGCCGCGCGGGCCGCGCGGGTGCTTGCGCTGCGCGAGGCCGCCCGCGCGGCGCTGGCCAAAACGCCTTCGTTCGTGTTCTTCGACAGTGACGGCGTGAATCCTGCGTTGTCGCTGTTCGAGAACGTGGTGCGCGGCGCCCGCCGCTTCGACCGTCGCGGCGCCGCGCGCGGCCTTGTCGGCGCGGTCGAGGCCGCGTTGCTGCGCGCGGGCGCCGAAGAGGGCCTGCTGCGGCTGGGCCTGTCCGCCCCGGTCGGGCGCGCCGGGGCGCGGTTGCCGCGCGCGGCGCGGCAGCGCGCGGCGCTGGCGCGCGCGCTGCTGAAACGCCCGCGCGTTCTGGTGATCGAGGCGACGCTGGCGCCCGACGCGCTGGCGCTCGCCCGCCGCGCGGCGCCGGGGGCGACGCTGATCTACGCCGCCGCCGACGAAGCGGCGGCGCAGGGCGCCGATCTGGCGCTGCGCATCGACGCCGCAGGCCTTGCGACCCTGACGCCCGGGCCGATGCTGGAAGGAGAGAGGCGCCATGAGCCTTGACGACGCGGTGGGCGCGCTGCGCGCCTGCACGGTTTTCCGGCGGATCGACGACGGCAGGCTGAAGCTGATCGCGCTGACCGGCGAGACGCTCAGCTATCGCGAAGGCGAGACGCTGTTTGCGCGCGGCGACGCGGGCGACGCCGCCTATCTGGTGCTGTCGGGCGCCGCCGAGGTGCGTATGGACCCCGCCGCCGCGCCGGTCGCCCGGCTGGAGCGCGGCGAACTGTTCGGCGAGATCGCGGCGCTGTGCGACCGGCCCCGTATCGCCTTCGTGATCGCGGCGGCGCCGCTTGTGGTGCTGCGGCTGGATCGCGGCGTGCTGCGCAGGCTGCTGGCGGAGTTCGGCGATCTGGCCCTTGAGGTGATCCGGCTGATGGCCGACCGGCTTGAGACCGCCAACCTCAAGCTGGCGGCTCGCGACGCGCGCGACGCCGCGCACACGGATTCGTGATGCAAGCCCCTGCAAACCATGGCGCGATTGTGGCGTATGCCCTACCATCAGAAAATGAGAGATCAGGACTGGAAAGCGGGGCGGGATGAAGTGCGGCGCCTGCGACTACGTCAACCCGGCTGACGCCCGGTTCTGCGCCGGGTGTGGCGCGCGCATGGCGCCGCGCTGCCCCGCCTGCGCGCAGGAGGTTCTGGCCGACGCCGCCTTTTGCCACCATTGCGGCGCCGGGCTGCGGGCGCAGGCGCGCGGCGCGGCGGCGGCGGTCGCAGCGCCCGCGCCTGCGGAGCCGCCCGCAGAGACGCCCGCAGAGACGCGTGCGGAGTCGCGTGCGGAGACGCCCGCAGAAACGCCAACAGAGCGGCCGCAGCCGCTGCGCGCGCCGTCGGGAGAGTTGCGGCAGGTGACGGTTCTGTTCGCCGATCTGGTGGACAGCACCGGCCTGACCCAGCGTCTGGACATCGAGGACTATCGCCGGGTTCTGGCCGCGTTCAAGCGGGTGGTGGTCGGCGCGGCGGAGGAGTTCGGCGGCCGCATGGGCGGCTTCGCCGGCGACGGCGGCGCGGTGTTCTTCGGCTATCCGGTGGCGTTCGAGGATGCGGCGGTGCGCGCGATCCATTGCGCGCGCGCGATCCTGCGCGGCGTCGCGGCGCTGGAGACGGAGCTGGCGCAGCTGCGCGTCGCGGTGCAGGCGCGGCTGTCGGTCCACACCGGCGCGGTGGTGGTGGACGACGCCGAGCGCGAGGGCGGCGATCTGTTCGGCGAGGCGCCCAATGTGGCGGAGCGGCTGAAGCAGGCGGCGCAGCCGGGCGACATCGTGGTGTCGGACACCACCCGGCGGCTCGCCGAGCGGCGGTTCATGTTCGCCGACATGGGCGAGCAGACGCTGCGCGGGGTCGAACGGCCGGTGCGCGCCTATCTGGTGGTCGGCCTGTCGCGCGACGCCGATCCGATGAGCGGCCTTGCGGCGGAGATCCTCGGGCGCGGCGGCGAACTGGCGGTGCTGCGCCAGCGCTGGGAGAGCGCGGCGGAGGGCGAGGGTCAGCTTGTGCTGCTGTCGGGCGAGGCGGGGATCGGCAAGTCGGCGCTGATCCGGGTGTTCCGCGACGCGCTCGCCAGCCAGCCGCACCGCGTGCTGAGCCTGAGCGGCTCGACCATCCGGCAGGGCAGCGCGTTTCATGTGCTGCGCACCGGGTTCGAGCGGTTCATCGGCGCGCAGGAGGGCGCCTCGGCGCCGGAGCGCGCCGAGCAGGCGCGGGCGTTCCTCGCGGCGGAGGGGCTTGACGCGGATCAGTTCCTGCCCGCGCTGGCGCAGTTGCTCGATTTCGAGGCCGAGGCGCCGCTGCAGGGCGCGCCGCAGCAGGTGCGCCGCGCGGTCGCGGTGGCGCTCGCGACGCTGCTCGACGCGCTCGACGCGCGCGATCCGCTGCTGATCGTGGTGGAGGATCTGCACTGGGTGGATCCCTCGACCATCGAATTCCTGTCCGACATCGCCGACATGGAGGGCGCGCGGCGGCGCATGATGGTGGCGACCTATCGGCCCGATTATACGCCCACCTGGCGCGCGCGGCCCAACACCACCGCGCTGATGCTGAGCCGCCTCAGCCGCCGCGACACGATGAAGGTGATCGCGATGGTGGCGGGCAAGCCGCTGCCGCCGGAGGTGGCCGACCAGATCGCCGAGCGCACCGACGGCGTGCCGCTGTTCATCGAGGAGCTGACCAAGATGGTCATCGAATCGGGGCTGCTGCGCGACGCGGGCGATCACTATGCGCTCGACCGCCCGCTGCCGCCGCTGTCGATCCCGGTGTCGCTGCAGGACTCGCTGATGGCGCGGCTCGACCGGCTGGCGGCGGTGAAGGACGTGGCGCAGATCGCCGCCGCGATCGGGCGGCGGTTTCCGCAGGCGCTGCTGCGCAAGGTTTCGGGGCTGGTGCGCGAGACGGTGGACGAGGCGCTGGCGCAGCTGACCGACGCCGAGCTGATCTTTCAGCTGCGCGCCTCGCCGGACGCCGAGTTCGAGTTCAAGCACGCGCTGGTGCAGGACGCGGCCTATCACTCGCTGCTGCGCAGCGCGCGGCGCGAATGGCACGGGCGGATCGCCGAGACCATCGCGCGCGATTTTCCCGACATCGCCGCCGCCGAGCCGGAGGTGCTGGCGCATCACTGGACCGAGGCGCGCCGCTTCGACAAGGCGGAGTGCTGCTGGACGGCGGCGGCGGGGCAGGCGCTGGCGCGGTCGGCCAACCTCGAGGCGATCACGCATTTCGAGGCGGCGCTCGCCTGCATCGAGCAGCAGCCGCCCAGCGCCGCGCGCGACCGGCGAGAGCTTGACCTGCGCATCGCGGTGGCGGTGCCGCTGGCCACCGCGCGCGGCTACGCCCATGAGAGCGTGCGCGCCGCCTATGCGCGGGCGCAGACGCTGTGCGACGCGGTCGGCGAGACAGAGCGGCTGTTTCGCGTGGTCTATGGCCTGTGCCGCCACGACATGATGGCCGCCGACCATCAGCGCGCGCTCAAGACGGCGCGCCGCCTCAGCGCGGTGGCGGATGAGGACGGCGACCCCGCGCATCAGGCGGCGGCGGACCGCGCGATGGGCTCGACGCTGTTCTATCTGGGCGACCACCACGCCGCGCTGGAGCGGCTCGACCACCTCGCCCGGCTCGACCTGTCGGCGGAAAAGCGGCGCGAGGCGCTGTCCTACGACGTGGTGGACTTCAAGGTTGCGGGCGCGTCCTACGCAAGCTGGCTGTGCTGGCTGACCGGGCGCGCCGACGACGCCCGCGCTGAAACCCTGCGCGCCATCGCCCTGGGCGAGGAGACCGGCCACCTGTTCAGCCTGGCGCTGGCGCGCGCCTTCGCCAGCTGGACGGCGGAGTTCTGCGGCGATCTCAACGCGTGCGGCGACCATGCGCAGACGCTGGCCAAGCTGTCGCGCGACAACAATTTCGGCTTCTGGACCGGATGGGCGCAGATCATGGAGGCGATCGCGGCCGACGGGCCCGACACGACGCTGCAGATCAACGAGGGGCTGGCGCTGTGGCGCGGCACCGGCGCGCGGCTGGCGATGTCGTATTTCCTGTGGCTGAAGGCGCGCACGCTGCTGAAGGACGGCGACGCCGCCCGCGCGCTGTCGGCGCTGAGCGAGGCCGAGCGGCTCGACGCCGCGTCGGGCGAGCGCTGGTGGCGCCCCGAGGTGTTGCGGCTGCGCGCCCGAATCGAGGGCGCGGACGCGCCCGACCGGGCCGCGACGCTGCTGGGCGCCGCGCTCAAGGAGGCGCGGGCGCTGCACTCGCCGATGCTGGCGCTGCGCGCGACCTGCGATCTGAGCGCGGGCGGCGACCGGGCGGCGGCCGACGCGCTCGCCCCGCTGCTGGCGCAGGTCGCCGCAGGCGGTGAGACCGCCGACACCGCGCGGGCGCGCGGATTGCTGCGCGCGTCGGGATTAATCGTTGCGGATGGACGCATTTAGGTTAACCTTCCGCGCAACCGCTGGTTGGCGTCGGTCACGGCCAGCGGAGAGGGGGAAATCCGATGCGCGAAGTGCCTGTGGGCCAGATCACGCCCGAACTGCCGCCTTACCTGAACTTTCCGTTCCATTACGCCTCGCTGCAATGCCAGTGGGTGTTCTGGGAGGTTCCCCTCGACGCCGCGCAGGCGGCGCTGGGCCGGGCGGCGGCGTTCGACACCGGGCTCGAGGTCGTCCCCTTCACCACGGCGGGCGGCGGCCGGACGGCGGGCGCGGTGATCAACTTTCAGCGCTACACCGCGCACCTGCCCAACGCGCTGGCGACCACCAACGAGATCGAATTCAACCTGCTGTGCCGCCCGCGCTCGGCGCCGCTGACGCCGTCGCTGTCGCTGGCGGACTACATGCACGGGCTCGACCAGACCGGCACGGTGGGCCAGTTGCGGCTGCATGTCGGCGCCGACAACGCCTTCGCGGTCGAAGCCGGCAAGGTGGGCTTTGGCGAGAACAAGTTCTTCGCGAAGTTCCTCTACACCGCGCCGACCTTGAACGACCCCCACGGCGGCGGGACATGGCGCACACGGCTCTACGACCCGGCGCTGATCGTTGAGAAGGACGGCATGGACGCCGCCGCGCCGGGCGCGGACAACGATTTCGTCTATGCGCTCGACGCCGATCTCGCCGGGCTGACCACCGTGCCGGTCGCGACCACGCCGCTCACCGAGTTCGCGCTGGGGCTGGGGCGCACGGTGGTGACGCGCTGGACGCTGCTGGGCGCGTTTCAGTCGGTGATCCTCGGCGAGGGCGACGCCGGGCGGGTGCGCTTCACGCTGGGGCCGGATCGCGCGGCGGCGCCCGAGGCATGCAAGGCGCTGCGCGTCGATCTGGCCGGGCTGATCGCCGGGCGGCCCGCGTTCGGGGTGCAGACCTTCGATCCGGCGCCGGTATGCTTCGAGCCGCCGGGCTATTTCCTCGACGCGCAAGGGTCGTCTCCCCGACGCGGTGCGGTCGACGAGAAAGGGCAATTCTCCGCGTTTCTCGACACCTCCGCCCGCCTGACCGGCTACGACCACGCCGCGCTGATGGCCACCGGCTGCGCGCAGGCGCACTGGACGCTGCTGCGCGCGGAGGCGCCGTCCGACCAGCTTGCCGCGCTGCTTGGCGGCGACGACAAGGGACCGCTGGCCAAGGCGCTGATCCGGCTGTGGTATCTCGGCCTCTGGACCGGCGCGGACCGCGCCGAGCGGGTCGCCTCGCCGCGCGCCTATCGCGAGGCGCTGGTGTGGGACGCGATCGGCGCGCACCCGATGGGGGCGAAGCAGCAGGGTTTCGGCGCCTGGGCGACGCAGCCGCCGGGGGCCTGCGATGCGTGAGGCGCGCTATGACGCGGTGATCGTCGGCGGCGGCATCGCGGGCGCGCTGGTGGCGGAGCGGCTGCTGGCGGCGGGGATGACGGTCGCGCTGCTGGAGGCGGGGGCGGAGACCTCGGGCGAAAGCGGCGAGGGGTGGGAGGCCTATCTCGCCCATTACCACGCCAACCCGCTCAAGACGCCGAATTCGCCCTATCCCGAGAACCGCGCGGCGCCGTCGCCCTCGGTGCTCGACACCGCGAAGATCGGCGCCGAACCCTCGACCAAGGGCTATTTCGTGCAGCGCGGGCCGAACCCGTTCGGCAGCAACTATCTGCGCGCGCTGGGCGGCACCACGCTGCACTGGCTGGGCACCTGCCTGCGCATGACGCCCGCCGATTTCGAGATGGCGACGCGCTATGGCCGGGGCGTGGACTGGCCGATCTCCTACGCCGACCTCGCGCCGTGGTATGAGCGCGCCGAATGGGCGATCGGCGTCTCCGGCGAGGTCGAGGATCAGGGCTATCACGGCATCGCGTTCTCGCCCGGCTACGCCTATCCGATGCGCCGCATCCCGCAGTCCTTCAACGACCGTTTCTATGTCCGCGCGCTGGATGGCGCGACGCTGGCGGTGGACGGCGCGCGGCTGCCGATCACCGTCAGCAGCACGCCGCAGGGCCGCAATTCTACCCCGCGCGCGGGGGGCGCGATTGTGGCGGCAGAGGCGCGCGGGGCTTACGAGGCGCGCGGCGGCTCGCCCGACTATGTGTTTCGCGGCGCGCGCTGCGAGGGCAATTCAAGCTGCATCCCGATCTGCCCGGTGAAGGCGAAATACAGCGCGCTGAAAACGCTGGGCGACTGCGCGCGCCTGTGGCCGCAGACGTTCACGCTGCTGAAGCAATGCGTCGTCTCACGGCTGGAGACTGACCCCGACAGCGGCGCCGTGACCGGCGTGCTCTACAAGCGCTACGAGGCGCCCGACGCGCCGTATTTCGAGACCCGCGCGATCCGGGGCCGCATCGTGGTGCTGGCGGCGAACGCGGTGGAGAACGCCAAGCTGGGCCTCGCCTCCGGCCTGCGCGACCCCAGCGGCCAGCTTGGCGGCAACCTGATGGATCACCCGTTCCTGCTGAGCTGGGGGCTGGCGCCCGAGCCGGTGGGCCCGTTCCGGGGGCCGGGCGCGACCTCGGGCATCGAGAGCCTGCGCGACGGCGCCTTTCGCCGCGACCGCGCCGCCTGCCGCGTCGAGATCGGCAACTGGGGCTGGAACTTCGCCACCGGCGCGCCGTTCAGCGACGTGAACCGGCTGGTGGACGAAGGCTTTAGCGGCGCGGCGCTGCGCGCGCGGCTGCGCCATGACGTGCAGCGGCAGGTGCGGCTCGGCGCGCTGATCGAACAGCCGCCCGACCCCGACAACCGCGTCTCGATCGACCCGCGCTGGCGCGACGCGCTGGGCGAGCCGCGCCCGGTGATCGACTACCACCTCGACGCCTACACCCGCGCCGGGCTGGCGCTGGGCCGCGACCTGTGCGCCGAGGCGTTCCGCGTCGCCGGGGTGGAGGACCACACCGCCTATGACCGCGAGCTGCCCGGATATGTCGAGCACGCGGGGCGCGGCTTCGCCTATTTCGGCTCGGGCCATCTGGTCGGCACGCACCGCATCGGTGCGTACGAGGGCGCGGGCGTGACCGACGCCGACCTGCGGATGTGGCGCCACCCCAACCTGTGGATGGTGGGCGCGGGCGCGATGCCGACCATCGGCACGTCGAACCCGACGCTGACGCTGGCGGCGCTGGCGCTGAAGGCGGCGGATGCGATGGTCGCGGCGATGGAGACGACGCCATGAGTTTCGACGCGCGGATGGACAATCTCCGCGCGCTCTTGCGCTGCGCGATGACCGTGGAGCTGACCACGATCCCCGCCTACCTGACCGCGAGTTTCTCGCTGGAGGACGGCGCCCCCGGCGTGGCGCGCAACGTGGTCGCGCGGGAGCTTTTGCGCTCGGTGCTGGTCGAGGAGATGCTGCACCTCACGCTGGTCGCCAACATCCTCAACGCCGTCGGCGGTCGCCCGGCGCTGGACAGCGCGGCGTGGATTCCTGCCTATCCCGCGCGGTTGTTTCCGCGCAATTCCGAAGGGCTGACGGTGGGCGGGCGGCGCATCGGCGCCAGCCGCCCGTTGACCGTGCATCTGCGCCGGTTCTGCCCCGAGCAGGTCAAGGCGTTCATGGAGATCGAGCGGCCGCTGGCGGGCGCGGAGGGCGCGGGCGAGGTCCACCTGCGCAGCATCGGCGAATTCTACGCCGCGCTGGCGGCGGAACTGCGCGCCATGGTTGATGAATTCGGCGCGGCGGCGGTGTTCTGCGGCGATCCGGCGCGGCAGGCCGGGCCGGAATACTATTACGCGGCGGGCGGCGCGCTGACCGTGATCGACGCCTCGGGCTGGAGCGGCCCGCTTGAGAAGGCGCTCGCCGCCATCGCCAAGATCTCTGAGGAAGGCGAGGGGCTGCCTGCGGATCACAAGATCTTCGACGGCGACGTGATCCCCGGCGGCCTGGGCGAGGAGCCCGCGCATTTCTTCCGCTTCCGCGAGATCCTGGAGGGGCGGCGCTATCGCGTCGGCGACGACTGGGGCGACGCGCCGTCGGGCGACGCCATCGTGGTCGATTGGGACGCGGTATGGCCGACGCTGGACGACCCCGACCCCGACGACCCCGCGCTCGCGCAAGACGTGGCGGCGGCGATGCGCGCCTTCGACGCGCGCTATACGGCGCTGCTGCGCCAGATCAACGCGGCGCTGGACGGCAGGCCCGACCTGCTGCGCGACGCGGTGCACGGCATGTTCGACCTCAAGCACAGGGGCGTCGCGCTGATGCGGCTGCGGCTGCCGGACGGGCGCACCGCAGGCCCGGCGTGGCGCTTCGCCCCTGAAGGCGCCTGAGCGGTGTCGCTGCTGGGTGCGTCGCGCGACGACTGCTCGGTGAGTTTCTATTTCTTCGACATCGACGACAACCTGCTGTTCCTGCCGACGCGCATCTACATCACCGATACCGAGACCGGCGCGGAGAAGGGCCTGAGCACGGGCGCCTTCGCCGACGTCGAAAGCCTGCTGGGCAAGCCCGGCCCGTGGGAGGCGTGGGCGCTGGGGCCGGGGGCGTTCCGCGATTTCAGCGACGCGCCCGGCGAGAGCGCCTTCGTGCGCGACATCGGCGCGGCGCTGGGCGGGCGGAGCTGGCGCGGGCCGTCGTGGCCGCTCTACCTGCACGCCTGCGCCGAAGGCCGCCCTACCGCCTTCATCACCGCGCGCGGCCACGCGCCCGAGACGATCCGCGCCGGGCTGGCGGCGCTGGCGGCGGCGGGGGCGGCGCCCTGTCTGCCGGACGTGCTGGCGATCTTTCCGGTCAGCCACCCGCAAACGCGCGCGGCGCTGGGCGGCGACGCGCACACCACCACCCCGGTGCTGAAGCGCCGCGCGATCCTGCAGGCGGTGGAGGCCGGGCTGGCGGCGCATGGCGCGGCGCCGCCGCACCGCTTCGGCATGTCCGACGACGACCCGCGCAACGTGTCGCTGATCGTCGCCGCGATGCGCGACGCCAAGGCGCGCCATCCCGACAAACGGTTCTTCGTGATCGACACCAACCGCGCCGACCATGTGAAGCTGGAGGTGTTCGCGATGGACTATCCGGCGACGAAACAGGGCTGAAGGGGAGGCGACCATGCGCGCGAAGGCGAAGAACGACGCGGTCTCGGTGCATGCGATCGCGGGAACGCATGTGGTGCTGCTGGGCCTCGATGTGCCGGACACGGCGCGCAAGGGCCTGCTGGGCTTCAGCATCTGGCGCAAGGACGCGAAAACCGGCGCCGAGCGCCCGCTGTTCGCCGACCGGCATTTCGCCTTCATGGACGTGGACGCCCAGCCCGGAACCCTGAGCGCCGCCTCCGACAAGTGCCCTGTGCAGACGTTTCAATGGGCCGATTACGCCGCCAAACCCGCCACCGACTATGTCTATCGCGTCGCGCCGGTCTATGGGACGCCGAAGGCGCTGAAGCCGGGCGACGCCGTGTCGGTCGCGGTGCGCACCGAGGCCACCGACAACGGCGAGCACGCCGTGTTCTTCAACCGGGGCGCGGCGGGCAGCCAGGCCTATGCAAAAAAGTTCGGCGCCCTGCGCCGCTGGTATCTCGCCGCCGAGAACGGCCGCACGACGTGGCAGGAATTCATCCGCCCCGGCGACGACCCCAGCGGCGATGCGTGGCGCTGGCTGTCGCGCGGGCTGGAGGAGGCGATGCTCGCCTTCATCGCGCAGGCGACCGGGCCGCAGCACAAGATCAGGGGCGCGGTCTATGAGTTCACCCATCGGCCGGTGATCGACGCGCTGGTGGCGGCCATCGAGCGCGGCGTGGACGTGAAGCTGGTGCATCACGCCAAGCCGCAGACCGCGCGCCTGCTCAAGGGCGGCAAGGAGGCGAAGGGCGCCGTGGTCAGCGTCACGACCAGGCCCGGCGACCCGCCGGTGATCTTCAAGAACATGGCGGTGGTGGAGGAGACCGGCCCTGACGCGACCGGCGCCGCCGCCAGCCACGCCGTGCGCGCCGCCGGGCTGAAAGATCGCGCCAACGCCAAGGCGCTGGAAAAGATGCTGATCCCGCGCCGCAACACGCAGATCTCGCACAACAAGTTTCTGGTGCTGCTGGAGGGCGACAAGCCCGCGCAGGTCTGGACCGGCTCGACCAACTTCACCGCAGGCGGCATCTTCGGCCAGTCCAACGTCGGCCAGATCGTGCGCGACGCGGGTGTGGCGGCAGAGTATCTCGCCTACTGGACGGCGCTTTCCAAGGATCCGAAGAACAAGGCGCAGAAAGGCGACAAGCCCGAGCCGGGCTTCGCCAACTGGACGGTCGCGCGCCAGCCCGATCTCTCCGGCCCGCCGCCCACGGGCGTGACCGCGATCTTCAGCCCCCGCGCCACCGAGGGGATGCTCGACTGGTATGGCGCGATGCTGGCCGGGGCGAAGCAGTCGGCGCACATGACCAGCGCCTTCACCATCGCCAAACAGATCGAGGGCGGCGTCAAGGCCGGGCCGAAGGACGCGCGCTATTACCTGCTGCTCGAATCGAACCGCGCGCCGTTCATCAAGGCGCCGTTCGCGCGCATGGCGCAGGACAGCCGCGTCGGCTTCGCCTGGGGCGACGAACTGACCCCCGACGTCAGCGACACCGAGGACAAGCTGGAGTCGCTCACCGGGCTGAACGATTTCGTCAGCTACATCCACACCAAATACATGCTGATCGACGCCTTGGGCGACGATCCCATCGTGATCACCGGCTCCGCCAACTTTTCGGCGGCGTCAACCACCGAGAACGACGAGAACATGCTGGTCATTCGCGGCGACACGCGGGTGGCGGACGTTTTTCTGGGCGAGTTCGTGCGGCTGTTCAACCACTTCAAGACGCGCAACCGGGTCAACGCGCAAACCCAAGCCGAGCGCGCGGCCGGTCGTCACCTGTGCGAGACCGACGCCTGGACCACGCCATGGTTCACCGAAGGCGCGCCGGAGTGCGCCGAGCGGCGGCTCTACGCCTGAGCGCCAGCCCCAGCGCCCGCGCGCGCGTCGGCCAGCGCCAGCGGCAGAACTTCGGCGAAGGCGTCGAGCATCGCCTCCGGCCCGGCGGTGACGCGGATGCAGCGGTTGAGCGGCGCCACGCCGGGCATGCGGATGAACACGTCGCGCGCGATCACGCCCTCCAGCACCGCGCGGGCGAAAGCGCCGTCGCCGCCGCAGTCGATGGCGACGAAATTGGTCGCCGAGGGCAGGGGGGTGAGGCCGTTGTCGCGCGCGATCCCGGCCAGACGGTCGCGCGCCGCCAGCGTCTGCGCCACAACGCCCGCCAGCCAGTCCTGCGCGCCCAGCGCCGCCAGCGCCCCGGCCTGCGCCACGCGCCCGACGCCGAAATGGTTGCGCAGCTTGTCGAACGCCTGCGCCAGCGGCGGCGCCGCCAGCGCATAGCCGACGCGCAGACCGGCCAGCCCGTGCGCCTTGGAGAAGGTGCGAAACCGGATCACGCGCGGGTCGTCGAGCGCAAGGACGGGGATCGCCTCGCGCGGCGCGAACTCCGCATAGGCCTCGTCGAGAAACAGCACGCAGTCGGGCGGCAGCGCGTCGAGCAGCGCCAGAATGTCGCCGCCGGGCTGCCATGACCCCATCGGATTGTCGGGGTTGGCGAGATAGACCACGCGCGCGCCCTCGCGCCGCGCCGCCTCTGCCAGCGCGCGCCAATCCTCGCGGTCGTCGCGATAGGGAATTGTCACCAGCCGCCCGCCCAGCCCGGCGACATGGTAGTTGAAGGTGGGGTAGGCCCCCAGCGACGTGACGACCGCCGCGCCGGGGTCGAGAAACAGCCGCGCCGCCACGCCCAGCAGCCCGTCGATGCCCTCGCCGACCGCGATATGGTCCGCGCCGACGCCGTGATGGGCGGCCAGCGCCGCCTTGAGGTCATGGCCCTCCGGGTCGCCGTAGGCCCAGGCCTCGCCCGCCGCCCGCGCCATCGCCTCGACCGCTTCCGGCGCCGGGCCGAAGGCGCTCTCGTTGGCGCCGAGGCGGGCGCGGAAACGCCGACCCCGCGCGCGCTCCTGCGTCTCCGGGCCGACGAAGGGAACGGTGGCGGGCAGGGCGCGCACGCGGTCGGTGAAGGGGATCGGCATGAAGGGCGGCCTCGGGGTTTGCGGTTCACGCCCATGATCCACGGGCGGCGCGGCGCGATCAAGCGCTTGTGGAGGAGGCCCCGGCGCTGGGCCGGGGCGGCGTGAGGGGGGCCCGGCGCAAGGCGTTTACCGGAGGCGGCGGCTCTGGCGGCGCGGCGCGCCCTGCCTGCCCCTCTTGCCTGCGGCTATTGCGCCGTCCAGCCGCCGTCCACCGGCAGCGCGGTTCCGGTGATGTTGTGCGCGGCCTTGCAGCACAAAAACACCGCCAGCGCGCCGATGTCGGCCGGGTCGGCGGTGCGTCCGCTGGGCTGCTTCTCCGCCACCAGCGCCTTGACCCCCGCCGCGCGGTCGCCGCCGACCTTCTTCGCCATCGCCATGATCTGCGGCTCGATCAGCGGCGTCTCGACCCAGCCGGGGCAGATTGCGTTGACGGTGACGCCGCCGGTCTCCCGCGAGCCCTTGTCGGCGTATTCCAGCGCGGCGACCTTGGTCATGCCGACCAGGCCGAACTTGGCGCTGACGTAGGGCGCCTTGGCGACCGAGGCGACCAGGCCGTGCACCGAGGCGATGTTGATCACCCGGCCATAGCCGCGATCGGCCATCGCGGGCAGCGCGAGGCGCATGGTGTGAAAGCAGGCCGACAGGTTGATTGCGATCACCGCGTCCCAGGTTTTCGCGTCGGCCTCGGCCAGCGTCACCGTTTTCTGGATCCCGGCGTTGTTCACCAGAACGTCGAGCGGCGCCCAGGCCGCCACCGCCTGCATCATCGCCTCGATGGCGCCCGCGTCGCGCAGGTCGCCGTCGAAGAACTTTGCGTCCGGCGCCCCCGCCGCCTTGACTGCGGCGACCGCCGCCGCCGCCTCATCGGGCGTGGCGAGGCCGTGGACCGCGACCTTCGCCCCTGCCCCGGCCAGCGCCCTGGCGATGGCCAGCCCGATGCCGGAGGTCGAGCCGGTGACGAGGGCCATGCGGCCCGCAAGCATGTCGGTCATCTGATGCGTTCCTTGCAAGGAATGAACGTGCGCAGCCTACTCCCTTCGCAGTCGCAGCGTCACCCCCGCAGCCGCCGGAACGGCAACGCCAGCGTGAAGCCCAGCCGCGTCGGTTCGCCGCGCCGCCATGGCTTCAGTCCGATCTCCATGCCGTCGTGTCCTGCGGCGGGCTGCGCCACATAGACGCCGAACAGCCGGTCCCAGATCGCGAGGTTGAAGCCATAGTTCGCGTCGTGCTCGCGCCGCTCGACCGAGTGGTGGACGCGGTGCATGTCGGGGGTGACGATCACCAGCCGCAGCCAGCGGTCCACAGCGAGGGGCAGGCGGATGTTGGCGTGGTTGAACATGGCGCAGCCGTTCAGGATCACCTCGAACGCCACCACCGCCGCCGCCGCAGGCCCCAGCGCATAGACCAGCCCGATCTTGAGCGCCATCGACAGCGCGATCTCGACGGGGTGAAACCGGATCGCCGTGGTCACGTCGATGTCGGGGTCGGCGTGGTGGACCTGATGCAGCCGCCACAACAGCGGAACCTTGTGGCTGACGAGGTGTTGCAGCCAGATCGCGAAATCCAGCGCGATCAGCGTCAGCGCAAACTCCAGCCACAGCGGCCAGTCGAGCGCGTTGAACAGCCCCCAGCCCTGCGCCTGCGCGTCCAGCGCCGCGCCCACGGCGGCCAGCGGAAACATCAGCCGCACCAGCACGGTGTCGAGCGCCGCCACCAGCCAGTTGACGCCCCAGCGCCGCGCCTTGGGCCAGTTCAGCCGCCGCTTCGGCGCCCGCAGCTCCCACAGCGCCATCAGCGCGAACACGCCGAGGAACACGCCCAGCCGCAGCGCAGGCTCCCACGCCATCAAGATCGCTCCCCGATATTGCATCGCCGCATCAGGCGACATAGCTGATGTCCCATGTAACGCCCGCGCGCCGCAAGGCGACCCTTGCGCGCGATCGGACAGAAGGAGAGCGCAATGAACACCCCCTTGCTCGGCGACGTCGTTCCCGATTTCACCCAGAACAGCACCGAAGGCCCGATTCATTTCCATGACTGGATCGGCGACAGCTGGTGCGTGCTGTTCAGCCACCCGGCGGATTTCACCCCGGTCTGCACCACCGAGCTGGGCCGCGTGGCCAAGCTCAAGCCCGAGTTCGACAAGCGCGGCGTCAAGGTGATCGGCCTGTCCGTCGATGGGCTGGAGAACCACGGCAAATGGGGCGACGACATTCTTGAGACGCAAGGGACGGCGGTGAATTTTCCCATGCTGGCCGACGTGGATCACAAGGTGTCGGACCTCTACGGCATGATCCACCCGAGGGCGAACGCCAAGCTGACCGTGCGCTCGGTGTTCGTGATCGACAACAACAAGGTGCTGCGCGCCTCGTTCACCTATCCGCCCAGCACGGGCCGCAACTTCGACGAGATCCTGCGGCTGATCGACAGCCTGCAGCTCACCGATAACTACAAGGTGGCGACGCCGGTTGACTGGCGCGACGGCGACGACGTGATCATCGTGCCCAGCCTCACCGACCCCGACGAGATCGCGAAGCGCTTTCCCAAGGGCTACAAGACGCTGAAGCCCTATCTGCGCGTCACGCCGCAGCCCAACAAGTAGCCCCCGGCGACAGGCGGCGCGCCCCTTCGGCGGGGGCGCCTGCGCACATGATCGACGCGGCCCGGCTTGTGGTCTAGGAAATGGCGCAGCGCCAGCAGCCTTGCGCCTGAAGCCGCGCTTCAGGCAGGGCCGCAGTCGCTGCGCCGGGCCGGGTTCGCCGGGCGGCAGGGTGTCGGAGACGTCATGAAGCGCAAGAGCCTTACGCAGTTTCTGGTCGAACAGCAGCGCGAGCGCGCCGCGATGCCCGGCCAGCTTCGCCTGCTGATCGAGGTCGTGGCCCGCGCCTGCAAGCGCATCGGCCTTACGGTGAACAAGGCGGGGCTCGACGGGATGCTCGGCGACGCCGGCGCGCTGAACGTGCAGGGCGAGGCGCAGAAACGGCTTGACGTGCTCGCCAACGAGATGCTGCTGGAGGCCAATGAGTGGGGCGGCCACCTTGCGGCCATGGCGTCGGAGGAGATGGACACCATCCACCTCGTGCCGCACCGTTATCCCAAAGGCGAATACCTGCTGCTGTTCGACCCCATCGACGGATCGAGCAATGTCGATGTCGCGCTGTCGGTGGGCACGATCTTTTCGGTGCTGGAGGCGCCGGCCGCCGTCGCCGGACGCGCGCCGAGCGAGGAAGACTTTCTTCAGCCGGGGCGGCGGCAGGTGGCGGCTGGCTATGCGATCTATGGTCCGCAAACCCTGCTGGTGCTGACGGTCGGCGACGGCGTCCATGAATTCTCGCTCGACCGCGAGATGGGCTCATGGTCGATGACCGGCGAACGGCTGACCATCCCGCAGGGCGGGCGCGAGTTCGCGATCAACATGTCGAACCGGCGCCACTGGTCGGCGCCGATGCGCCGCTACACCGACGATTGTCTGGCCGGGTCCCAGGGCCCGCTGGGCGCGGATTATGGCATGCGCTGGACCGGCTCGATGGTCGCCGACATCCACCGCATCCTCAAGCGCGGCGGCGTGTTCCTGTATCCGTGGGACGCCCGCACGCCGAACGCGCGCGGCAAGCTGCGGCTGATGTATGAAGCCAACCCGATGGCCATGCTGATCGAACAGGCCGGGGGGCTGGCGATGGAGGAGACGCGGCCGATCCTCGACATCGCGCCCGAGGCGCTGCATCAGCGGGTTGGCGTCGTGATGGGCGATCGGGCGGAGGTCGAGCGGATCCGGGCCTACTTCGCCTGAACGCCGCGCAAGGCGGCGCTTCGGCTGAGATCTGCGGCGGCGCTCTGCGGCGGCGGCCTGCGACAAAACGCTTGCAAACCGCGCCGATCCTGCGAACCATTGGGTGACAGGTTCGCAAAGGGTTCGGCGTGGAGACGGAAAGCCCCGACAACTCGGCTCTGGCGCTGGCGCGGCTGCGCGCGCTGGTGGCGCGGTGCGCCGCGGGCGAAAAGCTTCAGGGCGAGCGGGAGCTTGCGGCGGCGCTGGACGTCGGCCGTCGCGCGGTGCGCCGCGCGCTTGACGTGCTGGAGGCCGAGGGCCAGGTCTGGCGGCGGCAGGGCAGCGGCACCTTCGCCGGGGCGGAGCCGCCGCAGGCCGCCGCGATGGCTGAGGATCTGGCGCGCCGCTCCAATCCGCTGGAGGTGCTCGAGGCGCGGCTGAACCTTGAGCCTGCGCTGGCGCGGCTGGCGGCGTTGCGCGCCTCGCCCGAACAGGTCGCGCGGATGCGCACGCTGACCGGGCGCATCGCCGCGGCCGAGGACGCCGACGCGCGCGAATTGTGGGACGGCGCGCTGCATCGCGCGGTGGCGCAGGCGGCGGGCAACGCGCTGTTGCTGGCCGCCTTCGACATGCTCGACGCCGTGCGCCGCGATCCGCTGTGGCGCGCGCTGCGCGAACAGGCGCGTTCCCACACCGCGACCCGGCGCTACGCCGAGCATCACGCGCGCATCGTGGACGCCATCGCCGCGCGCGACCCGGCGGCGGCGGAAGCCGCGATGCGCGAGCATCTGGCGATGCTGGCGCGCGCGCTGACCCCCTATGCCGGACTGGAGGTCGCCATTGCCGTCTGAGCCGCTGCTGTCGGTCGAAAACCTCTGTGTCGCGTTTGGCGCCGCGCGGGTGATCGACGGCGTCAGTTTCTCGGTGGCGGCGGGCGAGACGCTGTGCATCGTCGGCGAATCGGGCTGCGGCAAGAGCGTCACCGCGCTGTCGCTGATGGGGCTGCTGCCGAAACCGGCGGCGCGGCTGGTCTCCGGCGTCGCGCGTTTCCAGGGGCGCGATCTGTTTGCGCTGGCGCCGCGCGCCATGCGCGCGCTGCGCGGCGACCGGCTGGCGATGATCTTTCAGGAGCCGATGACAGCGCTGAACCCCGCCTTCACCATCGGCGACCAGATCGCCGAGGCGGTGCGCCCCCGAGACGCCGTGCGAGACCGCGCCGACCCGCGCGCCCGCGCGCTCGAGATGCTGCGCCGGGTGCGCATCCCGGCGCCCGAGACGCGGATGCGGGCCTTTCCGCACCAGCTTTCGGGCGGCATGCGCCAGCGCGCGATGATCGCCATGGCGCTGGCCAACGACCCCGCGCTGCTGATCGCCGACGAGCCGACCACCGCGCTCGACGTGACCATCCAGGCGCAGGTTCTGGCGCTGATGAAGGCGCTCCAGCGCGAAACCGGCGCGGCGATGATCATGATCACCCATGATCTGGGCGTGGTGGCCGAGGTCGCCGACCATGTGGCGGTGATGTATGCGGGCCGGATCGTCGAGGCCGGGCCGGTGGGCGCGATCTTCTCCGACCCGCAGCACCCCTACACCATCGGCCTGATGGCCTCGCTGCCCGGCCTCGCGCCGCCCGGCGCCCGGCTGGCCACCATCCCCGGCCTGGTGCCAGGCCCGGAGGCGATGCCGCAGGGCTGTCGCTTCGCGCCGCGCTGCCCGTTCGCGGGCGCGGACTGCGCGCGCACCCCGCCGCTCGGCGCGGCGTCGCCGGGCCACGCCGTCGCCTGCTGGCGCGCGCCGCTGGAGGACGCCGCGTGACCGCCGCGCCGATCCTTGAGGCGCGCGACCTCGCCCGCGCCTTCACCGTGGCGCGGCCCTTGTTCGGCCCGCCGACCGTGGTGCGGGCGGTGGACGGCGTCAGCTTCGCGGTGGCGCGCGGCGAGACCTTCGCCATCGTCGGCGAGTCGGGTTGCGGCAAGTCCACGCTGGCGCGGCTCATGGCCGGGCTGATCGCGCCCAGCGGCGGCGCCGCGCTGCACGAGGGGCGCGACATGGCGCGGCTGGCGGCGCCAGACCGCCGCCGCTTGCGCCGCGCGCTGCAATTCGTGTTTCAGGACCCGTTCTCCAGCCTGAACCCGCGCATGAGCGTCGGCGCGCTGGTCGAGGAGCCGCTGCGCGCGCACGGGATCGGCGCCGCGCCCGAGCGGCGCGCCCGCGCGCTGGCGCTGCTGGCGCGCGTCGGCCTGCGCCCCGAGCACGCCGACCGCTGGCCGCACGAGTTCTCCGGCGGCCAGCGCCAGCGCATCGCCATCGCCCGCGCGCTGGCCTGCGGGCCGTCGGTGCTGATCGGCGACGAGCCGGTGTCGGCGCTGGATGTCTCGATCCAGGCGCAGGTGATCAACCTGCTGGCGGACCTCAGGCGCGAATACGGCCTGACGCTGATGATCATCGCGCATGACCTGTCGGTGATCCGCCACATGAGCGACCGGGTGGCGGTGATGTATCTGGGCCAGATGGTGGAGATCGCGCCGACGGCGGCGCTGTTTGACGCCCCGCGCCACCCCTACACCCGCGCGTTGATCGCCGCCGCGCCCGCCGCGCATCCCGCCGCTGGCGGCGCCGCCGCGCGCAGGCCGCAGGCGCTGCTGGAGGGCGAACCGCCCAGCCCCGCCGCGCCGCCGCAGGGCTGCCGCTTCCACACCCGCTGCCCGCACGCCGAGGCGCTGTGCGCGAAAACGCCGCCGCCGCTGCTGACGGCGGGCGAGGGGCGGCTGGTCGCCTGCCACCACCATGCGCGGCTGGCGCCCTTCGCGCCGCCGCCCGACCCCCCCGCGCCGACGCCCGCCGCCGCGCGCCGCTTCGCCCGCTACCGCGCCCTGCGCGCGCAACAGGAGGCGGCGCAAGCCGCCGCCGACTTCACCAGAGGAGCCGCTTCATGACACCGCTACGCCTCTCCACGCTGGCGCTGCTGCTGGCGACCGCCGCCGCCGCCCCGGCGCTGTCGGCCGATCTGAGGATCGGCCTTCAGGACGACGCCGACATCCTTGACCCCGACCAGTCGCGCACCTTCGTCGGGCGGATCGTCTATACCGCGCTGTGCGACAAGCTGGTGGACATCACGCCGGGGCTGGAGATCACGCCCCAGCTCGCCACCGGCTGGACATGGAGCGACGACGGCAAGACGCTGACCATGACGCTGCGCGAGGGCGTGGTGTTCCATGACGGCACGCCGTTCGACGCGGCGGCGGTCAAGGCCAACATCGAACGCTCCAAGACCCTGCCCGAGAGCCGCCGCAAGTCCGAACTCGCCTCGGTCGATACGGTTGAGGTCACCGGACCCTTCGAAGTGGCGCTGACCCTCAGCGCGCCGGACGCGACGCTGATGGCGCAGCTCGCCGACCGCGCCGGAATGATGGTGTCGCCGACCGCCGCCGCCGTGGGCGCCGATTTCGGCCTGGCGCCGGTATGCTCCGGCCCGTTCCGCTTTGTCGAGCGCGTGCAGCAGGACCGTATCGTGCTGGAGCGGTTCGCCGATTACTGGAACGCCGACGCGATCAAGCTCGACCGCGTGATCTACCTGCCTATCCCCGACACCACGGTGCGGCTCGCCAACCTGCGCTCGGGCGATCTGGACATGATCGAGCGGCTGGCGGCCACCGACGTGGCGCAGGCCTCCGCCGACCCGAACCTGGCGGTGATGAAGATCGACGGCCTCGGCTATCAGGGCGTCACGGTCAACATCGCCAATGGCGACCGCGCCGCAACGCCGGTGGGGCGGGACCGACGTGGCGCAGGCCTCCGCCGACCCGAACCTGGCGGTGATGAAGATCGACGGCCTCGGCTATCAGGGCATAACGGTCAACATCGCCAATGGCGACCGCGCCGCGACGCCGGTGGGGCGGGATGCGCGGGTGCGGCAGGCGTTCAGCCTCGCCATCGACCGCGCGGCGCTGAACCAGGTGGTGTTCGACGGCGTGTTCACGCCGGGCGTCCAGCCGTTCCCGCCGTCCTCGCCGTGGTTCGACGCGCGCAACCCGGTGCCCGCGCGCGACGTGGCGGCGGCGAAGGCGCTGCTGGCCGAAGCGGGGATCGACCGGCTGGCGGTGGAGGTGCAGGTCGCCAACAACCCGGTGCAGCAGAACCTGATGCAGGTGATTCAGGCGATGGTGGCGGAGGCGGGTTTCGACGTGACGCTGCAGGCCAAGGAGTTCGCCACCCTGCTCGCCGACCAGTCCGCCGGCGCCTATCAGATGAGCCAGGTCGGCTGGTCGGGCCGCGTCGATCCCGACGGCAACATCCACCAGTTCGCCACCTGCGCAGGCGGCATCAACGACAGCAAGTTCTGCGACCCGGCGGTGGACGCGCTGCTGAACGCGGCGCGCGTCATGCCCGACCCGGCCGCGCGCAAGGCGCAATACGACGCCGCCAACGCGATCCTCAGCGTGCAGAACCCGATCATCTATCTCTACCACCAGCCGTGGATCTGGGCGATGGACCGCAAGGTGGCGGGTTTCGTCCCCTATCCCGACGGCATGATCCGCCTCGAAGGCGTGACCAGGGCCGAATGACCCAAGACGGCGCGGCCCGCCGCAGGGCCGCGCCGATCCCCCTTGCAAGCGAGCGCGCCCATGCTGGCCTTCATCGCCCGCCGCCTGATGATCGCGGCGCCGACCGTGGTGCTGATCTCGATGCTGGTGTTCGGCCTGCAAAAGCTGCTGCCGGGCGACCCGGTGCTGGCGATGGCGGGGGAGGACCGCGACCCGGCGGTGCTGGAGGCGCTGCGCGAACAGTATCGCCTCAACGACCCCGTGGCGGTGCAATACGCGACATGGATCGCCGGCGCGGCGCAGGGCGATCTGGGCGTGTCGCTGCGCACGCGCCAGCCGGTCGCCGACCTGATCGCCGCCAAGGCGCCGGTGACGCTGCAACTGGCGGCGATGGCGCTGGGCTTCGCGCTGCTGATCGGCGTGCCGATGGGGGTGCTGTCGGCGGTGAAACAGAACACTTGGGCCGATTATCTCGCCAATGCGGTCGCGCTGTCGGGGCTGTCGGTGCCGAACTTCTGGCTGGGGATCATGCTGATCCTGCTGGTGTCGGTGAACCTCGGCTGGCTGCCCGCCTCGGGCTATGTCTCGCCCTCGGAGGACTTCGCGCGCTCGATGCAGACCATGCTGATGCCCGCCTTCGTGCTGGGAACCGGGCTGGCGGCGACGCTGATGCGCCATACCCGCAGCGCGATGCTGGGCGTGCTGCGCGCCGACTATGTGCGCACGGCGCGCGCCAAGGGCCTCAGCGAGCGGCGGGTGATCCTCAAGCACGCGCTGCGCAACGCGCTGGTCCCGGTGATCACCGTCTCGGCGCTGATCTTCGGCGAGCTGCTGGGCGGCGCGGTGCTGACCGAGCAGATTTTCACCATCCCCGGCTTCGGCAAGCTGGTGGTGGACGCGGTGTTCACCCGCGACTACGCCGTGGTGCAGGGGATCGTGCTGTGCACGGCGGTCGCGTTCATCCTGCTCAACCTCGCCGCCGACGTGGCGCAGCGCGCGCTGAACCCGCGCCTGAGGGACGCGCCATGAGCGCGGCTGTCGCCGAAGCGGTCGCCGCGCCGCGCCGCCGCAGCCGGGCCTGGGCCAAGCTGCGCCGCCGCCCCGCCGCGCTGCTGGGCGCGGCGCTGGTGCTGTGCTTCGTCGCGCTGGCCGCGCTGGCGCCGCTGCTGCCGATCGCCTCGCCCATCGCCACCGACTGGGGCGCGGTGCGCGCCGCGCCGTCGGCGGCGCATCCGCTCGGGGCGGACGAACTGGGCCGCGACATCCTCAGCCGGATGATCTGGGGCGCGCAGGCGTCGCTGCTGGCGGGGGTGGCGTCGGTGGCGATCGCGGTGGCGCTGGGGGCGCCGCTGGGGGTGCTGGCGGGCTATCGCGGCGGCTGGACCGACGCGGTGATCTCGCGCTTCACCGAGGCGCTGCTGGCGGTGCCGTTCCTGATCCTCGCCATCGCCTTCGCGGCGTTTCTGGGGCCGTCGCTGACCAACGCGATGATCGCCATCGGCCTGTCGTCGATGCCGTTCTTCATCCGTATCGCCCGCGCCCAGACGCAAAGCGTGATGACCGAGGACTATTTCGAGAGCGCGCGCGCCATCGGCCTTGGCCATGGCGCGATCATCGCGCGCTATGTGGCGCCCAACATCCTTGCGCCGATCCTGGTGCAGGCGACGCTGACCGTCGCCACCGCGATCATCGCCGAGGCGAGCCTCAGCTTTCTGGGGCTGGGCCAGCAGCCGCCCAGCCCGAGCTGGGGCTCGATGCTGAACACCGCCAAGAACTTTCTGCATCAGGCGCCGTGGATGGCGCTGTGGCCCGGTCTCGCGATCTTTCTGGTGGTGCTGGGCTTCAACCTGCTGGGCGACGGGCTGCGCGACGCGCTCGACCCCCGCGAAACCTGAGAGGACGCCACGATGCGCTTCACCACCCGGCCCGAGATCCGCGGCACCTTCGGCGTCGCCGCCTCGACCCACTGGATCGCCAGCGCCGTGGGCATGGGCGTGCTGGAGCGCGGCGGCAACGCCGTGGACGCCGCCGTGGCGATGGGCTTCACGCTGCAGATCGTCGAGCCGCACCTGTGCGGCCCGGCGGGCGACATGCCCGCGCTGGTCTATGCGGCGCAGGCCGACCGCATCGACGTGATCTGCGGCCAGGGGCCCGCCCCCGCCGCCGCGACCATCGGCCATTACCGCGCGCAGGGGCTGTCGCTGGTGCCCGGCTCCGGCCTGCTGGCCACGGTGATCCCCGGCGCCTTCGACGCCTGGATGCTGATGCTGCGCGACTATGGCACCATCACCGTGCGCCAGGCGCTGGAGGCCGCGATCCACTACGCCGACAAGGGCCATCCGATGCTGCCGCGCGTCGCCGACGCCATCGCCGGTTTGCGCGATTTCTTCGCCGCCGAATGGCCGACCTCCGCCGAAGTCTGGACCCCCGGCGGCGCCGCGCCCGCGCCCCACGCGCTGTTTCGCAACCCGCTGCTGGCGCAGACCTACAGCCGCATCGTGGCGGAGGCGGAGGCCGCGTCGGGGCGCGAGGCGCAGATCGAGGCGGCGCGGCGGGCGTGGTCGCAGGGCTTCGTCGCCGAGGCGGTGGGCGCCTATCTGGCGCGCGCCGAGGTGATGGACGTCTCGGGCCGGCGCAACCGCGGCGTGCTGACGGCCGACGACATGGCGGGCTGGTCCGCCACCGTCGAGCGGCCGCTGAGCTACGCCTACGGCGACTGGACCGTGCACAAGACCGGGCCATGGGGGCAGGGGCCGGTGCTGTTGCAGGCGCTGTCGCTGCTGAAAGGCTTCGACATCGCCGCGATGGACCCCGAAGGGGCGGAATTCGCGCATGTGGTGGTCGAGGCGTTCAAGCTCGCCGCCGCCGACCGCGAGGCGTACTACGGCGACCCCGCCTTCAGCGCCGTGCCGATGGCGGCGCTGCTGTCGGACGCCTACGCCGACGCGCGCCGCGCGCTGATCGGGCCGGACGCCTCGCTCGACCACCGGCCCGGGCGGCTGCCGGGCTTCGAGGGCCAGGCCGACGCCTATGTGGCGCGCGCCGCGCGCCGCTTCGACGCAGGCAAGGGCGCCAGCGCGGGCGAGCCGACCATGGCGCATCTCACCAGCCGCTCCGGCGCCGATGCGCGCGCCTCCGGCGCCGACGCGCGCGCCTCAGGCGGCGCGGCGGCGACCGATCTGCGCGGCGACACCGTGCATATCGACGTGATCGACCGCTGGGGCAACATGGTGTCGAGCACGCCGTCGGGCGGCTGGCTGCAATCGAACCCCTGCATTCCCGGCCTTGGCTTTCCGCTCAACAGCCGGGCGCAGATGTTCTGGCTGGAGGAGGGTCTGCCGACCAGCCTGGCGCCGGGGCGGCGGCCGCGCACCACGCTGACGCCCTCGCTGGCCAGCCTGCACGGGCGGCCGACGCTGGCCTTCGGCAGCCCCGGCGGCGACCAGCAGGACCAGTGGCAGCTGATCCTGTTCCTGCGCCACGTCCACCACGGGTTGGGCCTTCAGGAGGCGATCGACGCGCCGCTGTTTCACACCAGCCATTTCCAGGGCAGCTTCTACCCGCGCGAGGCCAGGCCCGGCCATCTGATGATCGAGACCAGCGCCGGGCCGGACGTGCTGGCCGCCTTGCGCGCGCGCGGCCATCTGGTCGAGGAGGCCGAGCCGTGGACCGTGGGCCGCCTCACCGCCGCCCGCCGCGACCCCGACGGAACCCTGCGCGCCGCCGCCACGCCGCGGCTGATGCAGGCCTACGCGATAGGGCGCTGAGATGACCATGCCGCCCCTCGCCGGGCCGCCTCTCGCCCCGCCGCCCCTCGCCGCCCCGATCAGGCCCCGCCCCGCCGGGGCGCTGGCGCGGCTGATGCGCCGCAAGCTGGCGCTGTCCGGCATGGCGCTGATCGCGCTGGTGGCGGAGTGGACGCTGGGTCAGCGCGTGGTGTTCGAGGTCGGGCAGGAGCCGATTGTCGCGCTGCTGCGGCTGCAGAAGGGCGAGGCGGACGTGCCCGGCGACGGCATTGCGCCCGCCAGGTTCACCGAGGTGATGGCCGACCCGGCGCAGGCGGCGCGCGTAGTGCAGGGCGGGCCGCTGCACACCGGCTATATCACCCTGACCGTGACGATCCCGCCGTTCGACGACGTGCGGGCGCGCAAGGCCGTCAACATGGCGATCAACAAGGCGCGCATCACCCAGATCACCAACGGCCGCGCCGGTCCCCGACCCCGCGCGCCCTCGGTGCGGCTGACCGGCGACATGCCCAGCCCGATCCACCCCGTGGGCGGCGGGCCGGAGCGGGTGACGCTGCGCGATGTCGGCGGCGGGCATCTCGCCGCGCTGGGCTGATCGCGCTCAGCCCAGGCCCGCCAGCCGCGCGACGCCCGCGACCACCGCCGCCTCCTCGACATGGTGCGGCATGTGGCCGACGCCGGGCAGCAGGGTGAGGCGCCCCTTTGCAACCTGTTTCGCCAGCGGTTCGGCGTGGACGCTGGCCCACACGGTCCTGTCGGCCTCGCCGTGGATCGCCTCGACCGGCACCGGCAGGCCTGCGTAGCGCGGCGCCTGGAGCGCAAGCGCCGCATCGAGGTGCGTCAGGTCTTCGGCGTTGTGGCGGAAGGCGTCCGCCCGCAGCGCCAGATCGACGCCGATATAGGCGGCGTAGCCCTCGGGAACCCTGTTGGGCCGGAAGATGCGCGCCACCACCTTTTCCGGGGCGTCGGCGTCGATCATCAGCCGCGCCGCCTGTCGCGTGACGCCGCTGAAGATCGGGCTGGCGGCCAGCGTGTAGAGCATCCCCACGCCCTCGCCCCACGGGTGGGTGGCGCCCGCAAGGCTCAGCACGCCGCGCGTATCCTGCGGCGCCTGCAGCGCCCAGGCCATCGCCACGGCGCCGCCCCAGCTATGGCCCAGCACCACCGGGTTCTCGACATCCAGCGCCGCCGCCGCCGCGCGCAGCACCCGCGCCTGCACCGCCGGATCCCAGCCGCGCGCGGGCGCACGGTCGCTGAAGCCAAGGCCGGGGCGGTCGAAGGCGATCACCCGCAGGCCCATGCCGACCAGCCGCTCGACCATCGAGAAGGTGAAGTCGCGCAGGTTGCCGCTGGCGCCGTGGATCAGCACCACGGCAGGCCCGGCGCCGCGATCGACATGGTGGATGCGCAGCCCCTCGGCGCGGACAAAGGCGCCAAGGGGCGGATGGCTCTCCGCCGCGCCCGCGCGCGCCGCAAGCCCCGCCGCCGCCGCGCCGCCCAGAAAATCCCGCCGCGTCATTTGACCTCCGCCCGCATCGCGTCATGGTAGGTAACGCGGAAAGCCGTGATCGCCAGAACCATCGTCGCTGTTGCGTTATAGGTCAATCGCGCTTACCTTTATCGCAAGAAAACGTCGTCACAGGGAGCGTGCGCCATGGACCTTAGGGACATCTCACTCAACGACCGTTTCGATCTGGCGAAGAAAACCGTGCTTTTGTCCGGCATTCAGGCGCTCACGCGCGCCGTGCTGATGCAGCGCGCGCGCGACGACCGCGCGGGCTGGCGGACGGCGGGGTATGTCACCGGCTATCGCGGGTCGCCGCTGGGCGCGGTCGATCAGACCATGGCGCGGGCGCAAAAGCAGCTTGCCGCAGCAGACGTGGTGTTCGAGCCGGGGCTGAACGAGGATCTGGCCGCCACCGCGATCTGGGGAACCCAGCAAGCGCATCTGCGCGGCGAGGGCACGCATGAGGGTGTGTTCGGCCTGTGGTATGGCAAGGGGCCGGGGGTGGACCGCTCGGGCGACGTGTTCCGCCACGCCAATTTCGCCGGAACCGCGCCCAAGGGCGGCGTGGTGGTCTGCATGGGCGACGACCACACCTGCGAAAGCTCCACCACCTGCCACCAGACCGACCTGACGCTGCTCGACGCGATGATGCCGGTGCTCAGCCCCGCAGGCGTGCAGGAGGTGCTCGACTTCTCGATCCTCGGCTGGGGCTTGAGCCGCTACGCCGGGCTGTGGGTCGGGCTGAAGTGCCTCAAGGACACCGTCGAGGTGGTGCAGGTGGTCGATGGCGACCCGCACCGCCTGAGCATCGTGGCGCCCGCCGACTACGCCATGCCTGCGGAGGGCGTCAGCATCCGGCTGGGCGACACGCCGCAGCGGCAGGAGGCGCGGATGCACGAGATCAAGCGCCACGCCGCGCTGGCGTTCGCGCGCGCCAACGGGCTGGACCGGCGCACCCACGGGCAAGCCGGGGCGAAGATCGGCGTTGTCGCGGCGGGCAAGAGCTGGCTGGACGTGGCGCACGCGCTGGAGCTGCTGGGCATCGACGCGGCCGAATGCGCGCGCATGGGGCTGACGGTGTGGAAGGTCGGCATGGTCTGGCCGCTGGAGGGAAAGGCGCTGGCCGACTGGGCGCAGGGCCTCGACCTGATCGTGGTGGTCGAGGAGAAGCGCCCGGTGATCGAGGCGCAGCTCAAGGAGGCGCTGTTCAACATCCCCGACCGCGCCCGCGTGATCGGCGGCTATGACGAGGCGGGCGCGATCCTGTTCAAGGAGACCATGGCGCTCGATCCGGTCGAGATCGCGCTGGCCCTCGGCCGCGTGCTGGAGGGCGAGGGCCGCGCGACGCCGGCGCTGGAGGCGCGGCTCACGGCGCTGCTGGAGGCGCAGCGCGGCGGCAACGCGCCGACGCTGGCCGAGCGCCAGCCGTGGTTCTGCGCGGGCTGTCCGCATAAC
>Ga0210044_10001312_pt1 | contig 37885 bp, 48 predicted proteins | sample CryGey13umfilter_2_FD_183959 | JGI IMG/M metagenome (GOLD analysis project Ga0210044, IMG submission 183959) | Groundwater microbial communities from aquifer in Utah, USA - Crystal Geyser 4/9/14 3 um filter (SPAdes) (version 2) | ecosystem: Environmental > Aquatic > Deep subsurface >... | reverse complement strand
TCTACCGGGCGGGGTTACCGGCCCGGATAGGGAAGACATGACTTTTGCGGCGTACAACGGCGGTCTGGGTGGGGTCCTATCGGAGCGCCGGCTCTGCGCGGCTAAGCCCAGGTGCAACCCAAACAGATGGACCGGGCACGTAGCCCTACACTCTAACAAGTCCAGGACCCGCCACAAAGGGTATGGTAAGTCGTTCTTCGAGATAAACCGGGAGTACCCGGTCTTGGTACGAAAACGTGGGGAGAAGTACAAACATGCCCTTCATTAAAGAGATAGTCATTGTGCTATCGATTTTGTTGGCGCTGTCAATGGGTGGTAACGCCCTGCTGGGCCGTGCGTATCTACACGGAGTGTCGGAACTCGTTAAGGTGGATAGGGACAAGGAGTCGGCGCAGGCGCAAGTGAATGGCTGTCAGAAGCAGCTAGATATCCAAAACGCGGCGGCCAAAGAGTACAAGAAAACGGCCGATGCAGCGCAGGCGGCCAGCAAGAGCGCCCAGAGGGACGCCGCCAAGGTACGCGCCGACTACGCCCAACGCCTGTACGGGTTGACTAGCGACCCGATAGGCCCGACCAGCCAGGATGCCATGGACTGGTTACGGAACAAAGCGCAGGAGGTTCGATGAGGTTACTACTGTTGTTAACCTACGCGGCTGCGCTTTCCGGGTGCTCCAGTGCCCCAGAGGTACGCTACGAGTACAAAACCGTCGAGGTGGAAAAGCTGGTGTACTGTGACCCAGTAGTGCCCCCCGCGCCCGGGTTGCCACTTTTCTGGGTAACCAAAAAATCTAGTGACGAGGAAGTGGCCAAGGCTTACTTCGGGTCTGTAGTGTTACTCCTGGGGTACACCAAGGAGTTAAACCTACTCCTGGATGGGTGTCGCCGCCCCAAATAGTGGGGGCGAACACCATCCAATTTATTTAGTGGGTTGCCGGTAAGCGTCCCGGTTCACTTTCGTGGTCCCCACAGTAGCAGCTAGACAACAGTCTTCCGACCCATAGGGGTGGAACTAGCGCAGTAGGACAGCCTGGGGTTCAATTTCTTCTTGGCCTTGTTTTTTTCAGCTACGCACTGCGAATAGGACTGGAACTCCTTAACCACCACCTTGTCGAACGGGGTATCAGGGCCGCATGGACTAAGGGTAAAAATAAGGATAAGGTAAGTCTTCACTTTTGTGTCCCCCCTGCAGCTAATCCGCGGACGATTGACAGTAAGTCGTGCCAAAACCCAGAACCACCGCTAACCAGTAGTCCTACTAGTAGGTGCTCTCCGGGGCCAGTCATAACCGGTATTCCCCCACTCATCCACGAAATCGCCGTACCGACGGCCATGGCCATAGCCATGTACGCCTGAGCGGGTATCGAGTGAAACGTGTGGAGATATACCTTAAACAACTCCACCACCCGCTCGGTAGCCACCGACAATAGTGACAGCGTAGTAAACAGTTCGATCGCAAGTTCAAGCATTATAAACCTCCATACCACGAGCAGCGTCTAGCGCCTGCTGTAAAAAAGCCACGGCCCGTTTCTTGCCGCGGGGAACTTTAAACTGCGCGAGGACGGTTTTGAACTCTAGGGCCCCGGAGTCCCACGTGCCGGTCACCCGGTTACGCCGGCAGTATCCAGCTACCCCATCCACGAGTTCATTTTCCGGGTGACCAGAGTGCCCCGCCACCCACCGCATTTTGAACGTTAGTCTCTGCTTATACCAATATGCGGCTTCCCATAGGTCAGCGTTCTTTATACGCCCACTGCGGAGGTCTCCATGGCATACCCACCCGTCCATCCACTGGTTCACCCCGTTAACTACGTACTGACTGTCGCTGAACACGGTGAACGGCTCCACGTGGTTGACTTTGTACAGCCCAGCAACCGCTACCAGCATGCCGGTAATCTCGGCCCTGTTGTTGGTGGACGGCGGCGGTAGGTAGCCGCCACCCACCGTGAGCAATTCTCCGCTCCGGCTGGTCACTAGGTATCCGTAGCCTGCCTCAGCCGATTTACTGCCGTTGTTGACCACAGACCCGTCACAGTAGACTATCACGATTTACCTGTCATTCACGAAGTCGGTGCACTGGTAGTCGTCTTCGTCGGCCGGCCCACCGTTCGTCCCAACTCCTGGAACGTGGTCGGGACGAACCCCATTTCCCGCATGGTCTCCCGTATGTGTCTCTTTAAGTGGGTCAGCGTCGTGCACACGCCCTTCTTCGACACGCTCTTGTTCATGCATGCTGCAATCTCCTTCATCTCTGTTGGCTCGTTATGGCCGGTAACCATAAGGACCTCCGCAAGCAGATCCTCATTCAACTCTAGTTCTAAGTCGTTCTGCACGATGATATAGCAGAACAGTACCCTCTGCTCCCCTTCCAGAGCCCCAAGGGTGGACCGTACCACCGAGTTAAAGTGCAGTCGCTCCTCCACGTTCGAGTACGTCTGCCCGGCAGCTACGCTGTCAGCCACAGCTACCCAGTGGCAAGTGACCTCTCGGGAGGTATACTTGCGGTAGTAGTCGATGGCCTTTCGCATAGCGACAATGTGGACATGCCCTTGCTGCTTCCAGTACCGGTACTCCTCCCAGAACACGAACTTGTTTCGTTCCGACTGACTTACTTCCCCCAAACTAGCATCTTGATTCACGTTATGCCTCTTGTCAAGTTCCATACCCGGCAACCGGGACCATAATACAAGCGGCTGTACTCAGCGAAATACCATGGGCGTGTTACAAGCCCGCCGGACAGGAAAGGAACCGGAGCGTCACGTTTACCGCCATTGGCGGGAGTACAGTCAAAACCGCAAAACCACTGGGACAAACGAACCTCCAGCTAGTTACTATTATACCGCGGCTAAATACCCAGGGGTAAGTCATAACCCACCCCTAGGTTGTCGTCATTGTGTGGCTTACTACTAACAACGATTCTTTTCCTCCTTAGCTCTTCGAGGTATATTCGCATAGCCGACCACTGGGCTAACTCCCACTTGGACGCTTCAATCTCATTCTTGGGTCTGCGGCCGGCCCTTTGCTTGAGCTCTACTACGGCGGTACGGGTCACCAGCAGCCGCGACCGGTAAAACGCCTCATAGTGGCGTATGACGTCGTTGGGGTCCTGCCCGGGCGGCAGCGGGGCCACATAAACCTCGTCTCGTATAGACAGTAGTTGCTCAGCTAGCACTAGCGTGGCACTAGCCTCTCCCCCATCAAGACACACCGTGTAACTTTGGTACGGTAAACTGTCTAGAGAGTTTAGCTGATAGTTGCTTGCCGACTTCCCATATAACCCAAGCCCCGAGCGGTCGGGGCCCTGCGTGGACATGGCGGAGAACGGCCCCTCTGCCACTACCGCCGATCTGGTACCTGGCAGAAAATCACCATATACCGGCTTCACTGTAGACAGATTTACGTACCTGAACCTTTTCGAGGCCCGGAGCGCCCGTAACTGGAAGAAGGTAACCCTGGACGGGTCCAACCCGTTAGGTATGACAATCCCGCGTCGGGGCCTCTCGCAGTACCTAAGGCCATACTCTCGAATCACCGAGTCTGGGACCCCGCGCTCCTTAGTGACGTAGTCGTAAGCCTCTGGGAACTCCGGGGTAAGAGGGGCAGTCCAGTTGGATATGTCCCACTCCTGTAGCTTTTTCTTAGCGGTCTCTTCCTCCATGCGAAGGTAATCGGCACACACGTTCTCCACGGTGCGCTTCTTCCCGGACACTACAATAGACTTACACCGCTGGCAGTACCCCAGGCCAGACCTGACGTTGTAGTACAAAGTAGGCTTCGGAGCCTTTTCCCCGGCAGCCAGACATAGCTCACAGTAGTAACATACCTCGCCGTCGTCGTTAGGCCCGTTGTGTACCTTGAAGTGAGCTATGTCTTCGTACTTATATACCACCAGACAGCCCCGACACCAATTTCTGCAGCTCGGATACGGAGTTAACTTTCACTCCCTTGATCTTGTAGTACTGGCAAACCGCCGTTGTGCGCTGTTGCGCGTGGTGATTCAGTATGCCTGGGGAATCTACCACATTAATAACTACCGGCTGGACGCTAGACTTGCGTACGACGCGCCCGCTGCGCTGCTGGGTTACACTAGCGTCCTTACCTTCCGACATTAAAATGGCATTAAGGGAAGGCACGTTCCACCCCTCAGACAGGTGGGACGTAGCGAACACTACCCTGTACTTGCCAGAAGCTAGCCCGTCCTCCGCTTCCTTCGGGCGTAGCGGCTTGCCGCTGTTATCGTGGATTGTGTTGCCCCCAAACCAACGTATAGATTTCTTATCGTTGAGAATACCCATGACAGTAGTGATAAACTCAGTCTCCTCAAGAGCTACTACTGTGGTGCGCCCACACGCGTTTAAGGCGCGTACTATGGAGACTAGAAATACGGCCCGGTCATGGTTATGACGTCTCAATCTCCGTACCCCAACCCAGTCGTTGTTACCTTCTACCGGCGCTGCGCTCTTTACACTCCAGTTGTACGGTATGGTAACCACAGTAGGGACGTCAATGTACTTCTGATGCTCCTCGGGCGATACCCGGTAAATCACTGGACCACAAGTCACTACAGCAGCAGCAACCTTCTCAGGTAAAAAGAACAGGGATGACTTATTGTCAGCCGAGGTCGGTACGGACGTTCCGGAAAGCCCAAACAGCCTATACAGCCCAGGCAGGAAGAGTAGGGACTCGCTCCACGACTCGCGGTAGAAGTTATGGGCCTCATCCACAAGCATGGTACCGAACGTCTCTTCGATACCAGCGCTCTTACCTTCCTTGCAGTCCTTGACGAAAGCGGACAGGTTGGCGACCACTACGGTTGGTTTATCCGGTATGGTTCCACGTACCCGCTTGTAGTCGACCACCCGGGGTATATCCCACTCATCCCTCAACGATTTAAGTAGTTGGTCCCGCACCTTCTGGGTAGGCCCCGTTACCAGCACATTGTGGTGGTCAGCTAGAGAGGCCTTGGCCAACGCTGCCAGTATATTAGTCTTGCCGATACCCACGCCCGCTACTACGTTGCCAACCATATGGTGCGCGCAGGCCTTTAGAGCGCCCCATTGGGGGTCTAGCCATGTCTGCCCGTTGGGCATTTCGCGAACTAGGTCAAGGTTTAGGGGACGCCAGTATTGAGCGGTAGGGAACCCTACCATCTGTAGTCGGCTGGCGAACTCGGGGTTGTTAGCTTTTAAGAATAGTATCCCGCCCCAACCGATAGCCCACCCACCGTCAACCTTCACCCCCAAGTGCACCGGTGTCCGAATGGACTTCCTCTTCCACGGGATAAATACGGTCCCGTTATATGTAAAGTACCGGCTAGCCGCCCACTCCGGTAGCACCACCGATAAGCCGCGTACCTCAATGGGTAACATTGGACCGGCGGTATCGGTTATCATAATACTTCACAAGCCGCGCTAACGACGGGTACTCGCGAAGACTGCGCCGAAGCTTGAACACGAAATTCAATTTCTTACCTTTAGCCATAATAGTTTCTTTGATTCCTCGACAGTAATGCCGCGCTCTAGAGCACCTAGAACCAACGCAATATAAACGTGGTCGGGCGCATCGTCTATAGTAGATGCTTCGTAACGTTGATATTGCCGGTAAGACACCCCCAGCAAGCGGGCAGCCGTCCTCCCAGTAACGCCGCGAGCAACCCTACACCGGCGCAGTAGGTTGCCAGTGGCCGGCGCGGAAACCTCCTTCCGGAGTAGTACCCCAAGGGCGTCCCGTATGCTTTGAAAATTCTTCAAATATGTCTCCGCCAAAGGGTTGGTACAACAACAACGGGAAAAAGGGGGAGAAAAAAAAAATTCCCAAAATCCCGTTACCGTGCCACACAAAACCCTACCCAATAACCGCAAACGCTTACGCAACACTGGTGCCGTTCGACTCGTCAAAATCCCCACTGACCGTAGAGAAAACACTAAGTCTGGGAAGGCCATCCCGTCCCGTAGGTAACTCCCCTGCTTAGGGAGGTTGTAGCAGTATCCAGCTTGCGCGGTGAGAACTCTCCAAGCCGAGGGCAGTGCCTGTCGACTAGGAGCGGGAACCCACTCCGGCCCAACCCCGTGAGGCCCTGGTAGGAGCCTCAGTCAAAGACCGAGCGTTTACTTCCTTACAACAATCCGGTTCATCGCAACGCTTGGCACGGACAACCGGTCGTAAGACGGCCAAGCATAACTTAACGGACGATACTCCTTTCTCTATTAGGTAAATTTAGATAATAGAGGCAAAAGTCACGCACGTTGATATCAGATACTACCACAGAGGACAACATGATACTGCGACCGCTGCCTAACTGGGTTACCCCGTACCAAGAGATGCATCACCACCCCGCCAGTATCAACCTTACCGTTGGTACTGTCCTTATGGAGTCCATTGACGCCCACGTACGCCGTAGCCCCCAGGACCCACCCGTAATTGACATCCCGGCCAAGATGGGACTCGAACTGCAGGAACTTCCTAAGGCCGAGAGGTACTCGATCCCACCCGGCAAGTCGGTACTGATCCGTACTGCTGAGAGCCTGGAGGTACCCGACAATGCGGCGGCCGTGATCTACGGCATCGCCTCTATGACCCAACCTGGCCAGATTTTAGACGGCGGCGCGTTCGCCCGCCCGGGGTGGAAGGGTTCGCTACTGCTACGCCTCACGAACGTAAACCACGTCCACGCTTATCACCTACATCACGGCGCTGCGTTCTGCCAAGTGGTATTTCACTCAGTTTCTAACAACTACCAGTGCGGAGAAGAGAAATGGTAAACAACATCAACCCGGAGAAAAACCTTAAGCCGGACGTTAACAAATTAGCAGCCAAGCTGAGGGAATGTCCCGGCGGGATGAAAGTCACATTTAAGAAGGTGGACGGTTCACTCCGTACCGGTGTGTTTACCCTACACGAGTCTAAACTACCCCCCATCAAGAAGGACGTTAAGCCCCGCGCGGTGAACCCCAACCAGCTAAACATGTATGAGGTGTCAACGTCCTCCTGGAAAAGCTGCAAGAAGGACTCCGTGGTGTCGTTCGAAGAAGTCAAATAGTGTGGCTTCCTACTACGATGTATTGGGAGTCCCACGTGACACCACCCCTGAGCAGATACGCAAGGCGTACAAGCGTAAGGCGCACGAACACCATCCCGATAAAGGCGGTGACCATAACGAGTTCGTGTTGATACAGCACGCCTACGAGATCTTGAGCGATCCCAATAAGCGTGCTGTCTACGATCAGACCGGCAGGGACGGTAGTGCTTCCTCTAAAGAGGAAGCGGCCCGTACCGAGTTCATGTCGCTCCTCCGGAGCGTGGTCGACGATGACACCGTTCCGGATCACGTGAACATACTCGTGATCGTGCGAGAGGTAATAAAGGACGGCATTCGCCGGCATGTCGCTCAAGGTATCGCTTCGCGCCGGAAGTCCGCCAGGCTCAAGAAGGTGTTGCGCCGGTTTAAGAACATAATCCAGGAGGATCCGGCGTACCAAATGGTGTACGGTATGCGTCGGTCCGCAATTGCGGACCGGATACGAGCCAAGCGCTCGGTAATGCTACTCAAGGCGGTACTGGAGATCGCCAACGGGTACGAGTACGAGGCCGAGGAGCCGACCCCTAGGGCTACAGCACCAGCCGTTTTCTGGGAGCCGCGAGTATGACCGGCAAGAGTGGAGGGGCCTATAGCAGGAACCGTGGCATTCGGGGTGAGCGCGAGGCACGAGACCTGTTGGAGAAGCACACAGGGGTATACCTACGCCGGAACGGGTCTAAGCAGAGTGAAGACGGTGGTTGCGACCTTGTGTTGGTGGATGTGGAGGCGTCAGGGTTCACGGCCATGGCCAAGACCCTAGATAAGTTCGCTATTGAAGTGAAGAACACCAAGGACGGGTTCACCCCGCGCTACTGGAAGCAGTGCGTGGAGCAAGCGGATACGTTACACAAGACACCGCTCTTACTGTACAAGGTTCCGTTGAAGGGGTTCCGTGTTGCCATACGTGCCATAGACCTTCTCAGGTTTATTCGTGAGGTGTCGTTCCATAACCCGAGCCTACTTGGGTATTCAGAGTTCGGCATCGACGACATAGTACACACGACCGTACCCGTTTTTTGTAAGATAGTTGGCATTTACAGGGGTGACGAGAGTGAACGTAGTTGAGCGCAGTGTGCTGAATTTGTACCTGGACCCCCGGGTCCGCGTGGCTTGTCAGGGGCACCTGTCGGGGTGGATGTTTGGGGAAGACTGGGTGGGACAGTTTATCCGCTGCCTAGACCAAAACAAGTACGACGGCAGGGTACCAGAGGCCGCTGAGCTCGTTATGGAGCTTCATACCGCGTTCGGAATAGGTAGGTCTGATTGCGAGACAGTCGCCGATATCGTACTACGCCACAAGTCTCCCAAGTCCTACGAGGACGCGATGGACTCCGCACAGTCGTGGATTCAGCAGGCTCACATAACCAACGGTGTTGAGATTATCGCAGCCGGCAATGACGCCGACTACCGACGCAAGGGGGTGGAGTCGATCACTTATGGGGCTACGCTACAGCTGTCTGCGGACAGCTTCTTCGACTTCTCTGACGTTGACAGTATCGAGGCGGCCCGCCAAGACGACTTCCCTGATGGTAGCCATGTTATCCAGTCTGCATACCAACTGGTGAACAAGGCCTCAGCTTACGGCGGATATAAGTACGGGGACCTTGTCATGGTGGCTGCTGAGTCTGGGGTGGGCAAGTCTACCCTAATGTGTCACGAGATGGCGCATCAAGCGGCTAACGGGTATAAGGCTGCTTACTTTGCTTTGGGGGACATGACAGAGTACGACCTATTCATCAAGCTGGTGTCCAACCTAGCTGGCGTGGATTCTGAGGCCCTTCTGACTGACGGGTACCAGCGGTATATGACTCCGGTAATCGTTGAGGCCCTGCGAAATATTAGGGTCAAGTCGCTACCACCAGATCAACTGGACGTGTACCAGTTACTGTCCAAAGCATCCCAGCTACGCCAGAATTTTCAGTTTGACCTTCTGGTGGTTGATTATGATGCAAACATAAAAGAGTCAACTGGGCTTGGTAACTCTTATATGGAAGGCGGTACGGTGTACGCCAACCTTAAGGGTTACGGTAAAGGGAAGTGCGTGGTAATGGTTGGCAGCCAGACGAAAATTCAATACTGGGGCGAGGAGTTGGTCAGAAAGTCCTACGCCAACGACTCCAGCAAAAAGCAGCATCACGTGGACATCATGTTGGGCCTGGGGCGCAACAAGGAGTGTCCGCTAATTGGTAAGCTCAACATAGCTAAAATGCGGCGCGGTAAGACCGACGTGTGGACCCACGTGGCTCTCGATAACGCGAAGGGGCGCATCCCCGAAGTACGCAAGTCGAAATACGAGAGGCGCTTACAAGAGTACAAGATCGCCAATGGTGGTGACCTAGTTTACGAACTGGAGGACGCGGAGTGATACCTATCGGGCACAAGACGGCGCTGTTAGAGTACCTAGAGTCAGAGCTCGGGGTGGACCCCGAGCATACCTTCGAGATTCTAAACTCTGCTACGGAGTTTATATTGTACCAAGCGATGTTCTCCGGCCCGGTAGCTACCCCGTTGGGAGTAGTAGCTGTGGACCCGGCGGGGTTGTCCATCGTTAAACAGAGCGAAGTGCTAGCGCGCTACCTCCGTGGTGGTCTGACCAAGGATAACGCCATCATGGTCATTAGACAGTTACTGGAGATTGACTAGTGACTCCGGCGGTTCGTGCGCTCATAACCCCGTACTATCCGGACTGGCCCGACTGGAAGGTAAAGAAGTACCCTACCGAGAGGGAGTTAAAGGCTCTGGGTGGGTACATTCTTGAGTTCCCCCTCACCCCTCCGGTAGAGAACGCGTTCTACTATGAGCTATTACGGTTGGCGAAGGCCGTAATGAACCACAAGTATGGGCCCGGTGGTCGCTTGGACTACGACACTCTACCACACGACATCGCGTCTTCCGTCATGATGACGGTAGTGCGTAATCGCAAGCAGGTGTTCTCCTGGACCAACCTAATGAAGAAGGTGGTCAAGGACAACGTATCGTCCTACCTAGGTAAGGTGGTATATCGGGAGTCTATTGTATCCAGCATTGAGGAGATGGACCAGCACGGACAGGAGGACGGGGTAAACTACGGGTGGGAGTTTAACACCTGCGGGGTGGATACCTCGGTTTCCCCCGAGGACTTGCTCTACATGGATGAGTTAATGGTGCTTGCTGCCCGGTCTTTGGTGTCCGTGGCTGAGTCTACTCGGTCGCTTCGCCATTTTATGCTGTACAAGTTGGCAGTATACGAACTGGTTAGGAAGATCAGACACCCAGTCTACAAGTGGTTGCGCGGGTCGGACTTGGTTCGGTACTCGTACTACGTGACTATCCTTAGGATTGAGCTTTCTCCGGTCCTGAACAACCGGTATTTACAAATACAAAGTGAGGAGTTATGAAACTTGACGACCGCATTAACGATAGCTCGGAGTTCTTCTTCTTGGCCATATCCATGTTGGAGGCAGAGAAGAAGACCAGTGTGGTTCCGGAGTTATTGCAGATACTAACACCTAAACAAATGGTATTAATGTCGCATCTACTCGGGGGCCAGACAGTGCGGTGGCCGTCCACTAAAGACATGTCGTTAGCCTTGAAGGCGGCCTTATACGCGTACCACGTGTACTTCCGCGCTGCCAACCAGAAGCGGGTCCGCGAGGACTTGGGGGCGTCCGATGCGGAGTTCGCTGTGATTCAGGGCATGGTGTCTACTTGGCAGGAGCGTCTGAAGTCGGAGGTGGGATCCGAGCTTTATACTATGGTGATGCGATGAGTGAAGATTTTGAGATGCATGAGTCTGCTGAGGGCGCACAGGCAGCCGCCGACGCTCTGTCCAGGCCGGCCAGCCTAGTGGACCTGCGGTCTATCGCCCAGTCGTTCGTGCTAAAGCGCCTCAGTAACACGGACACGGTGGAGGATATCCGCCGGGCGGCTCTGTCTCGCTTACAGAATTGTCTCAACTCCGACGATAGCGAGCATAAGCTGGGCCCGGCCGCCCTGCTTGAGATCGTCACCAGCTTAAGTAATGCCTCTAAGGAGGATATGCACGCCATCCTCAAGTTGCAGGCGGAGTCTGGGTCCAGTCCGGGCGCTGGTAGGCCTGGGAGTCAGTCTCCACTGCGGGAAGTATTCTCTAATACGCAAGCCGAACAAGAACCCACCAGGATACCCATTAAGGCTTATCCAGCGCTTGACCAGCTACTACGCGCAGCCGAGTGCGTCGTGTCTGAGCGCAGTAAGGACAAGTGAGCCCAGAAGACATACTGCGGCTTACGCAGAATGGAGACCTGCACAAGGAGTTGTCACGGTTCTTCAACTCCAAGGGATACTCGGCCCTGGAACGGCAAGTGTCCGAGAACAACGCTAAGTTTAGGGACTTACCAAACAACCTTAAGCTAGCTTCTCTATACATAAACCGCTCCGGGCTAGATTTGTACCTGGGCGACTTACATACGCTGTTGTACAAGTTTCGCCCACCCACTATTGAGGAATACCTGACCCCCGAGGTAGGCGGTGTTACCATGGAGAGTATTTACGATGGGTGGCGGGAAGTACTCCTCCGTGACTTCGGTAACGGGCACCGGCGCTACCTGCCCGGGGAATTAGTTTTCACTGGTGCTATCGGCTTGGGTAAGTCTACCATAGCTATACTTATGCAAGTATGGAACCTTATGAGGGTGTGTGCCCTACGCAACCCACAGGCTACCATGGGGGCTGCGCAGAATACTCTGATGGTATTAGCGTTGTTCACGGTAACCTTGGACAAGGCTTCGTTAGCTCTGATCAAGCCGTTCAAGGCAGAGCTAGAGTTCAACCCGCGGTTCGCAGCGGTGAATAAAGTAAACGAGTTTTATGACTTCGCCGAGACCGAGACGATACCGTACAAGGAGTACGGAAACCGGATAGAGTTCCCCGGGAACATTATCGTGAACATCGGTTCGTCGGTGGAGCATGCCATTTCGTATAGCATGTTCGGTGGGTTTCTGGACGAGGCCGAGTTCCGCGGTGGGCCAGAGCGGGCGTTTTCGGTATATTCCAACCTGAAAGAGCGGGTACGTTCCCGTTTTCTAGGGTCACCATACACCTTACTAACTCTGGTATCGTCTTCCCGGTACTCGCACGGCATCATCGCGGACTACCTGAACAACATTAAGCCGGACGACGAGTTTACGCGTATTTACTCGTTCGCCATTTGGGAGATCAAGAACTTCAAGCAGTACGAGAACTCTGGGCACTTCTACGTACTCCGTGGTACCGCAACCCAACCGCATCGCATATTGGCTGACCATGAGGTCGACGCGTTTACCCGGGGCACGTTCAACATCCCAAATAAATGTAAGGTAATCTGTGTCCCAGAGGTATACCGGGGCGATTTCACTAACCGTATTTCGGAGGCCCTACAGAACTTGGCTGGGGAAGCCGTACTCCACTCATCTAAGTACGCATTCGATCGCGGGCCTACCGAGTACGCAGAGCTAACCCCGGAGTTGAAATTAACCGTAGAGCTAGGCGTGAAGACCCCAGTAATGGATATGTTACCCCCCGGAGTGTTCAACCAAGTATTTGACGTACACAGGTTTACGGTGGCCCCGGACGCTTCACGTTACGTGCATTTTGACTTGGCGGAAACCGCCGTAGCCGGCGTCGCAGTGGTGCATGTGGAGGATGACGAAGGCCGCACTGTGTACGTGGTTGACTTGGCCATGGAGGTTATAGCGGATACCCGTATTGATCTTACTAGTATTGAGAACTTCGGGATTGCGTTGTCGTCCAGGTGTCACCTACGCAAACTAACCACTGACCAGTTCCAGAGTACCCAAATGCGGCAGCGGCTGGCGATGGACGGGGCGGCAGATTCAATAGTGATACTGTCCGTAGACCGTACTACGGAGCCGTACGAGACGGTGGCACGGCTTGTGCAGGAGGGGCGAGTACTCGCCGGTAAGTGTCCGGTACTGCGCCAGCAGTGGGAGAACATACAGCTAGACAACTCCAAGTCGGAGAAGAAGGTGTTCACCGGTGGGGTTACTAGAAAGGACTTATCAGACGCGGTGGTAGGCGCGGTGTATAACGCCGTTATGGACGTTGAGAAGTCCGTCAAGTATAAGGTAAGCGACTGGCGCGATAAGCCAAAGCAGTCTACAGAGAAGTACACGGTAGGATTCGAGGAGTTATGACAGAGATATTCACGTATAGGGGGCGCGACTACGAGTTGCGGGTAAAGCACGGGGAGATTACTGGGGAGAAGCTATTCTCGGTTTCGGGTATGGACACGTGGTCACCCTCTCCAGAAGATGCCATTAGTAACTACGCCGCCTTGAAGGCCGCTTCTGAGTCCGGGTACTACAGGAATAGGAGTACATAGTAGGTAGTTTTGCCGACGTTAATATGCGTTATTTTATAGGAGATTACTTTGCGCATATTGAATTTGGCGGACGTCCATCTGTTTGACTACCGCACCCATACCCAAATAAATCAGGCTGGAGTACCCGACCGACTAACTCAGTACCAATCCCTAGCCGAGGACTGTCTACATGTAGCCCGCCAGCACGGAGCGGACTGCTTCGTCATCGAGGGAGACCTTACTCAGTTTGCGGTTAACCGTCCTATGGTACTGGACGCGGCGCAGGAGTTTTTGTCTACCTTGGTTTCCTCTTCGCTGCCCGTATTGGTGTACGACGGGAATCACGACCTGGACAGCCGCGGTGACGCGCTGCACGTACATTCCGTACTTGCTCCGATCTGCCGGGGCGTCCCTGGGGTCATGTACGTGTCCCAGGAGTCGCTGGTACCATTATGCGGCGGCACCGCGTACGTCCGGCCGTTCTTACCAGGTGCACGTAACTACGCGCCGCCATTGTTCAGTACTGACAATGTAGACGTGTTCTTCGGACACGGGGCGGTAGCTACTAGTACAGACCCATTCGGATATGTATACCGTAAGGGGTACTCTCCGGACGAGCTCATGGACCTATTTAAGGTATCCGTCGTTGGGGACATCCACCACTACCAAGTATTCAACAGGGGCTCTGGTCAAGACAAGCGGACTGTGGTAATTCCCGGGCAGCCACTCCAGCAAAACTTCAATAGTGGGTTCCCGTGTGGCGTTTCCATAACCGATACCGAGACGGTAGATACTACGTTTATCAGTGCCAGAGACCTACCACAGGCTAAGTCTTACCACTATTTCCGCGCAAGATGCGCCCAACAGGACGAACTGGCCGAGTTTCCCAACACCCACTACCAAGAGCGGAAGACAAAGCAGAAAACCACTGAAAAATCGGTAGCAGTGGCCGCTAAGGGGGATGACGGTACCCAGCTGTGGGGTCTAATGGAGGAGGCCGTCGGCGGGCTCAACTTGCAGTACAAGGATGACGTAGTAGCTACGCTTCGTGAGGCCTACGAGCAGTCCCAGTCCGCTAGGTCCAACGGCAGTCTGCGCGAGTTGCAGTTAATGTCCGTAACCGCAGAGAACTTCCTGTCCATCAAGGCACCCTACACTTGGGAACCCCCCGATGAGGACTGTACGGTTCTGTTGAGGGGGGAGCGTAACGGGGTGGGGAAGACTACCCTAATGGAAGCTGTATTTTGGGCCGTTACCGGGGAGTTGACCAAGCGCGTTCTGGTAGCCAACATCACCAACGACACGTCCGACGCCCCGGCGGTGGTGTCCGTGGTTCTGCGTGGCACTGACGGCACCGTGTATAAGGTGGTCAGGAGCCGGGACACCAAGGCTCTGTTGAAGTTCTTCGTCAACGGGGCTGATGTCACTGGGGATAGCGTACCAACCACTCAAAGGGCCATTTACAGTACCCTGGGGTGTGGGAAGGACGAGCTTCTGTCCCTGTCGTACTTCTCGCTAAAGGGGGCCAGCGTGTTCTCTGGGTTGTCTTCGGCGGAGCAGTTGGACTTTGTGTCAAAGTTTTCCCGGGTAGACCGGCTGGATGCTGTGAGGGAGTTCGTGAAGGGTAAAATTGCGAAGCTCATCGAAGAGAGGGACGCAGCTACTGCTGAGTTGGCATACTTAGAAAAGCGGGCTATCCAACTCCAGGGCACATTAGACGAGCCATCTGCGTTCGTTCCCGTCGTCGTGCCGAGCTTTACTGCGAACGAACTATCGGAGTTAACCAGAAAGGCCGAGCTAGAGCATACCCAGGCGGTAGCGGCTCTTGCTGAAGTTGAGGGTCGTAAAAAGAAGGTAGACGAAGTGCAGAGCCGGGTTACTTTAGTGGCCAGTAAACTAAAGGCGGAGCGGGCGCAACTCCAGACCCTGCTGCAGGAAAAGGGCTCGGTGGAGTCCCAGTTGCGTAGTGTCCGGTCTGGTACTTGTTATGCTTGTGGGTCTCCAGTACACGATACCGAGCTAGAGAAGAGGCTGGACATGACTATGCAGTCGGTAGAGTCCCGCTTGTCTATTTGCACCACGCGGGCCAAGCAGCTGGCCACGAGTATGCCGGAGGTCGACGAAAGGGCTGTATTGGCGGTGGAAGCCGACATGGACGTAGCCCGGGACGCCGTGCAGAAGGCCGACACGAAGCGGTCCGAAGCCTTTGTCGCGGCACGCACCGCAGTGGCTACGGCGAACCGGGAAAAGGAGCAAGCTACACATACAGCCAGAGTGGCCGCTGCTCGGGAGGAGTTGGACTCGGTTAAGGGTAAAATTTCAGCCGTTCCGGCCGGCGCTTTACGCGACAAGTGCGCAGAGTACGCCAAAGTGTTGAAAACCCTGGACCGCGGCGGAAAGAATCAAGTGTACCTGCGCTTGATCGACAGAGCGCATCAGGACTTCATAAGTAAGGTAAATGGGGCGTTGTCCGCGTTTGGTGCTGAGGTTAAGGTGGGTACCAATAAGGAGTTATCCGTACGCACCAACTCCGTCAAGTACCGTCCGGTTGGCTCTCTTTCCGGTGGTGAGGAGCGTATCTTCGATTTTGCCGTTATGATAGCGCTTGGCGGTATGTACTGCGATTACCACGGGGTGTCCAGGCCCCCCCTAGGCATACAGATGTATGACGAAGTGTTCGTGTACCTTGCGGACCACTACTTCCAGTCTGCCTACGAGCTATTGAGCGAAGCACCCGGGGTGAAACTAGTAGCCAGTAACGATGCCGGGCTGGTACCGCTATTCAGCCGGCAGATATTCGTAACGAATGGCCCGGACGGTAGTAAGTACGAAGACAGGAACTGGACTCCGTGATATACCTAAGCGCGGTCATCATGCAGATGCGCATCCTGCAACTAGCACGGGAGACGTACGTACTAACCTACTCGTTTAGGGCAGCCGGGCGGGTACTTATGGAGGGGGTTTTACAGAACTTCGTGTTGAGAGATAGTCGGCAACGTTGCGTGGTAGACAAGATACATAAATGTTGGCTGGCATAGTGAGGTCGCTTTCGCACGTTAGTATTTAGTGCTATATGCACGTTATCAACCAAGAGGAAATATCATGAGTGATACCCAACCTGCAGTCCAACCAGAAGACTACTCCAGTGCGATGTTCGCTGCGTTTGCTAACGACATTCAGGAGGAGAAAGAACGCATTACTACCGAGGGTTCCTTCGAAAAGGAACCCATCTTCTATCCTGACCGTAAGCACCACACCTACAAGTTCCGGGCCCACCCGCTTAAGAGGTCCGACGGGAAGGGCGGGTTCAAACTGGTGCTGACCCGCGCCGTGTGGAGCCACTCTGGGTTCGAGAAGACACGCCGGCTTCCCTGTCTTGGCCGTGATTGTCCCATCTGCCACTACACTAAACAGCTGAAAGAGATCAAGCACGACGAGGCGTGGAAATACGCCCCACGTAAGGAGTACTTGATGCCAGTGTGGATTTACGAGTCGACCGCACCCAAGGACTACAAGTGGATACGTACTGGCGAATACGGGTACCTCGTACTTCGCCAGAAGGACTACCAGTCATTGAACGCGTTCCTAGCTACCCTGTCCGCCGACGAAATGAAGACGGTGCTGAACCCTAAGGTGAAAGCCCCGCGCCTCATGTTTATTGTCAGTCCCGGTTCCGACGGGTCCTCCTCCTTCTCCTTCGATCTCAAGCATGCGGACCTGCCGCCGTGGCCCGACGATATACCTGACCTCAGCACCGTATACACTACGGAAGACCACCCACCGACCGACGACGAGATGAAGGTCGTGAAGCAGACCGTGCAGCGCCTCTTGGCAGCGTCCTCTGGTACGCTCATGGAGCCTGACATGTCCCCGCACGAGAATATCCCGGGCGAGGGGTCAGCCAGTGAACTCGTGAGTCAGACCCTCGGTGCAGCCCCCAATGCCCCAGCGATACCCACCAACGGTAAGCGCTCGTGCCTGGGTACCGCCGAGGGTCTTGCGTTTGGGCATAACCCCCAGGTGTTGGGCGGTAATGTTTCTGTCACCTGTCTGACCTGTCCGTACGAGAACGAGTGCGTAAGCTCCACCGGGTCCAATTAAACAGCCGGGCGGCTATGGCTGTCTAAAGGAGATACTATGAGAATCCACTTGGAGGCAAACGGGGTGGCGGTCAATGCCATCTCCGAGCACCGCGGGGAGGACGTCAATGGCTACCTGTATCAGGTCACGTCTGGTTCACTTGTCACCACGCTGTCGTTTTGGCGCGGGGGTATCAGCGGGGTTACCAATGAGGCTCTGCTAGTGGTGTTGGCGCACCGTCTGGAGCTTCTGGACGAGAAGCTATCCTGTAATGAAAACAAGTTGGCTATCCACTACATTAAGTCGGCTCTGCGGCAGTTGAATACCAGGTCTGCTAACCGCGCGGCTCGTGGCGTCGAAGGTAAGGAGGAAGTATGAACGAGCCATGGAACTACAACCCGGTCCTGAATAAGTGCAGGACGCCCATATCTCTCATCAACATCGCCAACTGCGGCGGATACAACTTCAGTTCGTTGGTCGAAGTATACGGTGAGTCGAAGTCCGGTAAGTCTACATTCTGCTATCAGACTGCCAGCCATCTGCTAAGCGATTACGGCGATGACGCTCGGGTAGTCATCCTGACCTCCGAGGGTGTTGTAAACCGCCCCCGCCTAAAGATGACGTTCGGTTTGGACGTACTGACTGACCCTCGCATCATAGTAGAGCCGGTGTTCACTATCGAGGCAGCCAACGACGCTATCATCCGGTGGTCCACTCGAGCCACTCAAGACCATAAGTACACCGCCATCATTTGGGACTCCGTCAAGGCTACTTCGTTTGCGCGGGCCAAAGAGGTGCTCGACAAGTCGATGGCAGACAACAAGCAGTCGACGGGTGATGACGGGTCTCCAGCCCCCGGCGAGTCCCCAGGCAGGCGTGTTGCCGTGCGGTCGCTTACTGAGCCGATGGCCAAGGCACAGGTACTGGGCTGGTGTCTGAATAACGCCCTCCACGCCATCTACATGCAGCCGGTGATCATCTATCTAATTAACCAAGTCACCACCAAGGTGGATCGGTTCCAGAACATAACCATTGACTCCGGCGGCGGTTTCTCGCTACGCCACAACGTGGAGGAACGGCTGTTCTTCAAGTACATTAAGGCTGTGGGCGGCGACAAGAAGGACTCCCTGTTCAAGACCGGTACTATGAGTAGTGCCACGGTGAAGAAGTCTCGCACGATACCGTGCTTCCAGGACATACCAGTGCTAATCGACGATACATCTGGTGGACGAATTCAGGAGAACGATGAGGTTCCATTAGTGGCCAACCGACTAGGCGTACTTGTGTCCAAGAGTGGCGGTTGGAACTCCATCGCAGAGGACTACTGGTACTCGGGCATACCCGACGAGTTCAAGAAGAACAAGACAACGGCCGCCATTGTGCGGGACCCGGAGTACATGCAGGCGCTCTGCCAAGCCATCAAGCTCAAGCTCCGCCGGGAGTTCAAGCTGGTTGACTTTATGTGGTCTGAAGTTGAGCAGATAGCCAACCAGCCGTCTGCCGTTCAGGTCGAGAAGCCGGTCAAGGGCAAGAAGGCATCCAGCACATGAAGAGCGACCCGGAGTTCCTGGCCCTACTCGCCGAACAGCTTAACAGCGACCAAGTAGGGGTGTACACGCGGGCCATGGCTTGCCTTAGTCGTCCCATACCTGCCAGGACAGACGCAGAGTTTCGTCCGTTCTGTAGTGATAACGTCCAACTACAGGCACAGTTGGATGAAATCCGAGTCCATTTACAGTACCTTCGCGCGAAGAAGACGGTAGTCCTACTCAAGAATGAGTCGAAGCTGAAAAGCAACGCGAAGGAGTATGGGGCTAAGAACAGTGAAGATCGCATGGCGTGGTGCTATCAAGACACCCAGCACCAGCTGGACAAGGTGGAGGTAGACGCTATGGCGGCGGTCGCAGAGCGCCTACACGGTGCCATTTGGAACCTAAAGGCGCAAATGGAGACAATATAATGGAGCGGATACTGTTCATTGGGAAGCTCGAACCGGAGTCTATTAGCTTCCTGCGCGAGTCAATGGTAGAGATTGGGATACCGTATTCGGTATCTTCGTTCACCATGGACATTAACGTGAACCGACCGTTCATCCTCTTAGAAGTCTCGAAGATGCGACCCACGGTGGTAATCTGCCTGGGGTCCGCAGCCACTCGCTTATTTGGTACCTTTGAGGACGACCGGATTACTGCGGTACGAAAGATGCAGTTTTCCTGCGCCGGCACTCCGGTGCACACCACCTACAACCCGGCGTACATCATGAAGACTGGAGGCAACAGGAGCCGGGAGTTTAAGACTTGGGTGGCGGATATCCGAGCCTTCTTCAACCAGCACAGCGCCAATTACGAGGAGAAGTCAGCCCCACTTACCGTGTACACGGTAAACCAGTACGTGGAGTTTATATCGGCATACTCACGGACCCCGAGGTTGGCGCTGGACTATGAGGCTAGCTCACTCACGCCACTCCTATGCGGATTTCACCTAGCTGGTATCGGGCTGTCCGACGGTACTACATCTGGGTACTTGACTATTAGGGACTACGGGAACCCACATGGAGACCTACCTCCGGAAGTACGCGACAAGTTGGGTAGGTTCTTGAAGTACTTAAACAACAACAGGCGGCTTCTCGCGTTCAATATTAGCTACGAATACAAGGCTACTCTAGGCGCGTTTGGGGTGCATCTGGACAAGTTACTGGACGTTCTCCAGATGGGCCGCACCATCGATACCCGGGGAGGTCTAAAGGAGCAGTCCGAGCTCCTCCTGGGGGTACGTGGGTGGACCAAGGAAGTCGATCTGTGGATAGAGAATATGAAGTACGTGCTCCGTCTTTTCAGCCCTACCTATACAGCCAAGGGGCCCAAGGACCGTGCCGAGTACGTCGTTTTAGCCAAGGAGGGTATAGCAGCCGCGCTGGATAAGTTACTGTCCAAGGATCTGAAGTCAACCTCGAAGGCGAAGGAGTCCGTGGAGTACCTTCTAGAGGCTTCCACCCCGCTCTATGGTGGGCGGGAGGCGGCCCTAGCCAAGCTGGAGCATTGGTTACTCGCTAAGGGTGATGCCGGTGATTGGGAGGGGCGGTATACCGACATACCGGTGGAAATTACGGCTCCGTACTGCGCCCAGGATTGTTACAACACCGTTCGGCTGGACGACTATTACACCACCAAACTGCAGGAGCAGAACTTGCAGCAGGCGTATAAGTACTATAATGAGCAGATGTACTTCGGTATCCGTGGCTCGTGCACCGGGTTTCGGTGGGACGATGAGTACGTAGAGGGCGTCAAGCGGCAGTACTTGGGGGTTGCTACGGGAGCTCTACGTAACTTCCTGTTGACCAACCGGGCCAAGTCCGTTTTAGGGTTAGACGTGGTAAAGGAAATGCAGGTATTGTCCGCTAAGGACATGGACTCGCTGAAAGCCGTGTTCAATCCCAACAACACTCAGGCAGAGAATACCGCCAAGCTGTCTGAGGTACTATGCTCGGACTCCGTACGCCTAGCTATGATGTTCGCCTACCTGAGCTCAGAGTACTATAGCGGAGAAATACACGCGGTGGAGTGTCCACTACTAGTGAAGCTGCTACTTAATTACGCCAAGGGCATACCGAATTATCCACAGCTGGTATCGCAGGCGATAATTAGGGCCAATGTTCAAGATATGCTTACCCCCAACGAAAGGGCGCTGTTAGTCAAGTTTTCTCAATACCAACTTCCGGACGCCGCCGCGGGAACTATCGAGGCGGTAGCCAACGCCGCTGCCAAGTACTTGGGGGTGGATTTGGACGATGAGAACACCTGGACTGACGACTACCGATGTATATTTTACTTCAAGCTATTCAAGAAGGCAGATAAGGGTGTGTCCGCGTTCTGCGATGGGGTGAATGGCCGGAAAGCCGTATACGTAACCCCGGTTAACCACCCGGATACGCACCTGTCCGTGTATCGTCCGCTTGGGGAGGCCGATGCCGATATGAGTAAGTTACAGGAGCTGGTGTCCAAGTACTCGCTTAGTGAGATAAATGAAATGGTGGGCGCGGCCCAGTAGTACACCTTGGTGCGCCGTTTAAATAAACTTATATTGGGGTATTTTCATGTTGGATTCTAACACACTGCGTCTACAAAGTTCCGACGGACAGCCGGTTACCGTATTGCTGGTACGTAAAGTAGGGACTGGTAAATGCTTCACTAACGAATACATATACGTACCTGCTTGACTTACGTCCTCAAGGTGTAGGTCGAGTTTTACTAGCCGACTTTAGACTACGACATGTGGCATCAGGTGGAGGCACGGTTTCTAGCGGAGCGGGGATTTTATAAGGTTATCGTACCCTACCAGTGTACGCTGTCGGATTTACTTGAGTTCATGGGCAATACTAATTCACTCGCACATCACCTGGGAAGAGCTGAAATGGTACTTACCACGTCGTATGCCTAGGTGGCGCTATCGCATAGGACCCGACCTAGGACGACAGTGGTATCGTCGGGCCGTGTGACAACGGGTTTTTGTGGATACCGGTTGCTCTCTCTGCAGTAGTGGCTTAATATACCCACTTAGACTTCCCTGCGTCGTACACACGCAGTAATCCGTTATCTAGGCAGTTTTGGTGCTCTGTCTTGGTGGAGTTGAATTTATCCCCTAGCATCTGGGCTAGATTACTCCTTCGGGAGTACTGCTTCGAGTGCCGCCAGTATTCCTTTTGGGAGAATGTCTTGTAGTCCGGGGGCAGGTCCGCCGCTTTGGTAAAACCGGCCTTCGCGTAGGCGGAGCCGGTGAACTTGTCCAAGTGGACGTACGAGGTGATCGGCTCGGACACTCCAGTAAGGCGGCGGAACCCAGCCATGACCTTTCCCAACCCGCCGGGTACCGACATAGTGGTGGCGTACCGTAGTAGTTCCCAATTCTGAGTTCCTCTTTGAGACGCGCCTACTGAGAACGCTCCTACGGCCACTACCTTATTAGTACTACGGTGGACCAGTCCAACGTAGTACCGGGCCCTGGTAGCCCCTTGGAGGTGGTGCTCGGATAGTACTACATTAGCTTCCTTTTGTTGGAGGAGCACCACGTTGCACTGGCGCGCGTATGCCCGAAGACTGGTAAAGCCCAACTGGTGACGTAGGTAACGCTGTATTTTTTCTTTGCCGTTTTCCCATTCATCTTCCCAGACGTGCAGTACCCGCACCCCCTTGGCAGCAAAGTAGGCCGATTTGTCAGCATGGTAGTTGCGGTCTTTATACAACTCGGAGTGCCAATAGAGGCCGTTATACTCAATACCGATATTGCGCTCCGGCAGGAATAGGTCCAGTTCCTTACCGTCACGATACCGGTGTATCACGGTCTCGTCCAGCCCTTCCAAGTACTCCTTGAGTTCTACTTCGGCCTTTGTTTGTACCATCCCACAGGTGGGGCACCCGCGACCGCGAAGGTGGTCTAACGGAGCCTGTCGGAATTCTCCGTGAACCGGGCAAATAACAGTTATTTTAGTCTTACCGTTGGCGTACTTGGTTTTCGAGTAGTCGTAAGTACTACCATGCTTTACGGTGGTGCGGTCTTTGGACGTGGTAGCTGCGCGGCTGTTCTTCTTTTCGTTGTGTAGTTTAGCGCGCTGTTTCGTTACGGCTATTGAGTTCCGTCTTGCACACTCTGGACACCCGTGACCCTGTAAGTGGTACCCCGGTGCCTGTATGAACCTGGTTTGGCAGGTGTTACAGGTGATAGGCACCTTAGTCTTGTTGTGCGTATAGTGCACTTCGGAGTAGTTGTACTTGGTGCCGTGTATTTTCACAGCCTTCAACTTCCACTCCTCAGTGGCAAGACCTAAGTCAACGTTGTCAGTCCTCGTTTTCTTTTGTTTCTCCTTACCACATTCCGGACACCCCATGCCCTTACGATGATTGTTCGGGGACTGAACGAAGTCCCCGTGTGTCGGACAGGTAATAGTAACGGGTACGTGTATCGTTTGATAAGTGACTTTGTCGTACAAGTATTTGTTGTTGTGTACCACCACGGCTGTTTCGATAAACTTCTCTTGGGGTGTTTTCATGTTGGACTCTAGTGTACCATGCTTGAAAAGTGCTGACGGACAAACGGTTACCATGGACCAGGCTATCTCCCTGGCGCGTAAAGTGAGAGCTGGTAACTGCTTCATCAACGAGCACATATACGTACCTGACTATAATGTGAATGGCGCGATTACCAAGCGTTGGACCAGTCCGTATCACGGTATACCCGGAAACAGCGATGTAAAGGGGGCCCTGCTCCCGTGGTGGGAGGACGGGTTTTCCCTTCATGCCGACTTTGCCCAGAACGAGTACAAGGTATTTGCGGCTCTGGCTAACGAGCCGGCCATTATCGAGGCTTTCCGGCAGGGTAAGGACATCCATCGGTTTATCGCGTCCAAGACCTTCCAGAAGCCAGAGTTGGAGATCACGTCGGCAGAGCGGAGCGTGGCCAAGCGGCTATCGTTCGGCCTACTATACGGCAAGTCAGTGGCAGCTATCGCGGTAGACTACTTCCGGGGCGACATCACCTACGCACAGAAGCTATTCGACGACTTCTTTGAGATGTTCCCGAATATTAAGGTGTACATTGAGAAGCAGAAGGAGATGCTTTTCAATCTGGGGTATATTACAACCGTGTGGGGCGACCCCATCCACATTACCTACGACGCAAACAAGAAGTCCTCTGTAAACGACGCGATTCGGTATTCTGGAAACTACCCCACACAGTCCACCGCCAGTTCAACCGCGGCACTGGTCGGGGTACGCATCATGGAGGCCGCCGACGCCAATGGGTGGCCCATATCTCTTCCCGGGTTTATCCACGACTGCCTTGAGGGTAGCTTCGCCAATGATTTCCTACTCAAGGCGTTTGACATCGTGCCTAACTTCGCTGAGAACTGGCCGTTCGACAACTTCGGTCTCCCGATGTCCATCGATATGGAGATTGGGGTACGCGGTGGTCCGTTCTTGGTCGAGTTTAAACGCCCCAAGGGCGAGCTTAAGTTCATCAAGGACGGGGTACTATCAGCTAAGTTCGATGGCCGCGCCGATGCGGTGGACCTACTGTTTGATCGTATGAGGACCACCGGGTACTCTGTGGAAACTTCCGACGTCGAGGAGGAGGAGCACTACACGTCGTGGTCCGAAATGTACATGAAAGTCGCGTCCGCGTTCCGTCTGAGCATGGGGAGAAAGGTACTTAGCAAAGCTGGAACGGTCCTTATCATGCGCAGTGCATAATTTTTTGCCGGTGGGTGCAATGGACACTATGGAGTTTATCACCAAGGCGCAATTGAAGCACGGGCAGCGGTACCAGTATACGCGCGCCAACTACAGTGGGAGTCGTGTTGCGGTAATCGTAACATGTAGGTTGCACGGGGATTTTGCCGTAAAACCGGAGTACCATTTACGCGGCCAGCACTGTAAGAAGTGCGCAGTAGTAACCGCGCATAGGAGTAGGGCATATAGTGTGTACGCGAAGCTTATAGATAGGTTTAAGGTTGTACACGGGAGCACCTACGACTATTCCGGGGTAGTATATCGGGGGTGGCATGTTCCGGTAGCCATAACGTGCCAGACGCATGGGGTATTTAATCAGAGGATAGGGAATCATTTGTCCGGCATGGGGTGCCCGGAGTGCGGTAAAATCAAAAACGCCAACGCGGCTACGAAGTCTACATTGCAGTTTGTTTCGGATGCCATACGGTTGCATGGTAACAAGTATGGCTACGCAGAGGTGGCGTACGTACATAGTAAACAGAAGGTAGCGATTAGGTGCCCCATACATGGGGTGTTTTTCCAGGTCCCTTACGTGCACCTGGCAGGAAAGGGGTGTCCCTCTTGTTCTAGCGCTGCCAGCAAGATGGAGTCTGCAGTAGCCGCGTGGTGTAGTTCCCGCGGCATGGCGTACGAGCGCGAGGTCACTATTAAGGAGTTCAACAAGTACAAGCGGTTTGATTTTTATTTTCCAGTGTTAAACTGCTACGTTGAGCTGGACGGGCTATTTCATTGGTCTCCAGTATTTGGCAAAAACCGGCTAGAACAGCAGAAACTACGGGATGCCGCTGCTGACCAGTGGTGTAAGCATAACGGGGTCAAGCTGTATCGGTTCACGTCGGCTAACGACTGCGTGAATTTTTTGAGGAGCACACTATGTTAGTTCGTTGTATCACTATTTTGTCTGAACTTGCGTTCCGCTTGAACATGGGGAACAAGATCGCCGTGAAGACTGGTAAGGTACTGGTAACCAAGGAGTGATAAAGACATGATGGTAAGCCAAATGGTACACTTTCACGCGGTCAGTTCTAAGGTGCGATCTTTGTATATACACGGGTGGGCCCAGATGACGACGTCAGTATCATGGTCAAGTATTTCTACGGGGTTATAGTAAACCACAATCAAGTGCTGCCCCTGTAACACTCTTCGAAAACTACAACACAAGGAGTATCGACAATTGGGAATACAAGGAGATGATGGCGATATCTCCAGTGCTTTGGAGATTCTGCACAACGCAAGTAGCCTTTTAACCCACCAGAGGGGTATAGAGCCAACCGACAACGATACCGGGGTGTGCGTTGACTGTGGAGAAGACATTGAACCCGCCAGACTAGTGGCGCGCCCCGGATGTCGTCGGTGCATATTCTGTCAAGAATTCAACGAAAGGCAAGGTAGGCGGGTTAGATAGAGCGGGGCTTGTCACCCGTTAGTATAAGTTACACACAAAGGAGATTACAATGCAATACCCCGAGAAGCTTGACCTCGTCATTGGACTCGCTTTTGGCAGTGAGAGTAAGGGGGCCATCTGTGGCCATCTGTCCATGCGAGAAGATTATGATACCGTGTGCCTGCAGTACTCCATGAACGCTGGCCATACATTCCTACACCCCGACGGCTATCGCTACGTGCACATGGCATTCCCCAACGGCGTGTTCTCCCCGAGCCTGAAACGCATCCTGTGGGGCCCCGGGTCTGTGTTGAACATGGACGTGTGGGAGCGCGAACGGGCGAGTCTCGTGGAGCGAGTTCCTGGGTTCAGCTCCGTGCGATTGCTTATCCACCCCAATGCCGCCATCATCCTCCAGCGTCATGTCGACGAGGAAGCCGGCCCCATGACCAAGATCGGCAGCACCAAGAAGGGCGTCGGTGCTGCCATGATCGAGCGCATTCGCCGCAACCCCGACCATAACAACTTCGCTCACAACGTGCTGCGCGGCACCCCCTTCGAGCAGTATGTCGCCAAAACCCCGGAGGAGTTCAACCGGGAAATGGACTGCGCCAAGCGGGTACTCGTCGAGTCGTGCCAAGGCTACTCGCTGTCGCTCTATCATGGGTTCACCCCGTACACCACCAGTCGGGACATCACCACCGCCCAGGTGTTCGCTGACTGTGCCATCCCGTGGCGGTGGTCCCACGTGGCCAACGTGGTGGGTGTATACCGGACATACCCCATCCGAGTGGCCAACCGCTACGACGAGTCCGGCAGCCAAGTGGGCTGGTCCGGCCCCTGTTACGATGACCAGTCTGAGGTCTCGTGGGAAAATCTCGGACTGGTACCCGAGCTCACCACCGTTACTAAGCTACCGCGCCGCGTCTTCACGTTCTCCGAGAAGCAGCTTTCCGAAGCGATCCGCCAGTGTGGCGTCGACGAGCTATTCCTGAACTTTATGAACTACCTACCCAGCGTTATGGACGTTTCTAATATCCTGAGCAAATCAGTCAAAGTCGCGTCGGAAAACGGAGCCGTTCTGCGGTACGTGGGTGTCGGTCCTAACCCTAACCAGATTCTTGACTTGACCAATATGTCCGACTTCTTGAAGTTGGCTACGGCGGCAGCCCAGTTCCCCAACCAGCACGGGGTGCGGGTATGAGCCCGAGCCAGTTCGAGGCGCTGCTTAACCAGCACCACGAGGAAATTCTTTGCCTATTCCGCACCAAGGGGGCTGAGTACGCATGTCAGGACAACGACTGTCTTGCTAACTTCAAGGAGTCTGGGGAGGAGGTTGGGGTGAACCCGGAGACGGCCCTATACTTTGCGCTGAACAAGCATCTGCGATCCATCCGTACATTCCTCCAGGACCGACAGCTTGGCCAGACCAGAGCGTTGTCCGAGCCCATCTCTGGTCGCATCCGGGACGCACAACTTTACCTATCCTTCCTAGAAGCCCTTGTCATTGAAAGTGAGCGCCGGGGGTCTAATGGAGTCTGACGCGGAAATTCCGGTTTATGTCACCATCAAGGATATGGTAGACGACATCGTGGGCTGGGCCTCTGGTACGTTCCCCAACAGGGATTTCCACGTGGTGCAGAGGAAACTAGCCATGTGCGAGATACCAGAGTTGGTGATCGCATTGGGTAGCGGCGACAAGGAGGCTATAGCCGGTGAGGTAGCCGACAACGTCATTCTGCTCGTGGACGTGTGCGAGCAGTTGGGTATCGATTTCGCCCAGGTGGTCCACAAGAAACTGCAGACTAACAAGGGCCGCCAGTGGACCATAGACAAGCACGGCATGTCCCAGCATGTAAAGTCCGACGAATGAGTAACGATCTCCGTCTTATTAGTGGCGGTATCGGGGCGATATACCTAAGAGCCAGCGAGGTTATCGCTCTCGACGAAGAGGTATACCACAACGGGCAGGAGGTGGTTACAACCGTGTTCTTGCGCGGCGGGGAGAAGTTTTCTATTCGCGCTAGCGCTAACGTCGTGTATGAACAACTTTATGGGAGATCTAATGGAAGCCTGTAAATATATCGCGGTTCTAACCGTCGACGATTTCTTTGCTCTAAGTCACGTGCACCGGTACCACACTGAGCACACCACTCGCGTGCAGTCAGTAGCCGAGCACTCCTATCGTGTTTCTATGATGGCTGTCAAGGAGTTGTATGAGCTATTCCGGAGTTATCCCGGGTGGGCGCAAAAACAGCGCCCACTTGCCGAACTCGAACTGGAGATATATCGGTATGGGCTCACTCACGACATCGACGAGATCGACGGGGATATTCCCACTAACGTCAAGCAGCGACTTCGGGAGTCCGGCATCAACGTGAACTCCATCACCCACCGGCACTACTGGGGTGCCAAGGGTATCCACGAGGACAACCGGGAGGTCGACCCATTAGTGAAGGGGTTGGTGTCCTTTCTGGACTCCGTAGAGGGGTGTCTTTTTGCCACGCACAGGATACCGGACGGTAACGCTAAGTTTGGTGTGCTGGCCGACTGGGACGTAGTACTCCAAGATAAAATTCGCGTATATGAACCTCTTTTTCCGGAGGGCTTTCTTGTCTCCATCTACACCAAGCTGTACCGGTACGCAGACTCCACCTGGGTGTAGTCAGTGTACGTTCGGCCGTCGTATTATAAGGATTGCGCAGCGGATTATTCGCTGTACGCTTTACGGCTGTCGAAAGTCTGAGAATTGCGTGTGCATTGACTTCAAGCAGAGGAAACCTAAATGAACATACACGACGCCGCCCTTCTAATGCAAGAGGGCCGTGCAACAACCCGGCGGGCATGGCAAGATGAAACACACGTTGTAACCATGGGTGTCCCCGTATTCGGGGGGCGTTCTTTCTTTAAGCGCACCCCGCTCTGTATCGAGCTGTGGGTTCCATCCGCGGAGGACGTGCTCGCAGAGGACTGGATGGTACTCTCCTTACAGGGACGACTTGCTCAAATGGACGCAGAGTTAGCCGAAGACTCTGCGGACTGACATGCGGGGCAAGTGGAAGTACGCCTACATGGATTGCGCCCTGCGGTTTGCTAGTATGTCGCGCAGTCGGGAGCTTAAGGTTGGCGCGCTCCTAGTGCGGCACGACACCCCGCTGGGGTGGGGGTTTAATGGCACACCGCCCGGAGAAGACAATACCTGTGAAAGTAAGGAGCTAGGACCCACCGGCTGTAGTACCGCGGAGTTCCCGTACATTGACGAAGACGGTAGCCGGTACAAGTGGGTAACCAACCGGGCCGTGATTCACGCCGAGGATAACGCCCTGCGTAAGTTAACGAGGTCGGGCGAGTCTGGGGTGGGTGCCTCTTTATTCGTGACGGTAGCCCCGTGCACCACCTGCGCGGCCCGTGTGGTCGACGCCGGGGTGGTCTCGGTGTACTACCTGCTGGAGTATAAGAATTCTGCCGGCATCGAGTACCTGCGGAAGCATGGGGTTGTGGTAGAACAACTAAATTATCAACACGCTTTACTGCTTCTAGGGGAGCAATACGTCCATGAGGCTAGTCAAGCGGTTCAACACGTTGTAATGATTAAAAAGAGGAAACCTAATGAAACTGCCGTACGACCCATTTGCAAAAGATGTGTGGTATGAAACCTACCGCGACCACTCCGAAGATACTGTTAATGGCACCTTACGCCGGGTAGCCAAGTATGTCGCCTTCGCTGAGGAGACGGAAGAAATGCGGATCAAGTGGGAAGAGATATTCTACGATATGCTGCTTGACTTCAAGTGTACGGCCGGCGGTAGGATATACTCTAACGCCGGTACCAGTTGGGGTAGCGCCACTATGATGAATTGTTTCGTGTCCCCACGCCGGAAGTACGACATCGACTCGGTGGACGGCATCTTGGAGGATGTCCGAAACCAGTGCCAGACTCTCAAGTCGGAGGGTGGGTGGGGTCAGAACTTCTCCTTCATCCGACCCCGTGGGGCATTCGTTCACGGTATTGGCGTTGAGTCCCCCGGTGCCGTCCGTATGATGGAGATTTATGATCGCGCTTCAGACGTGATTACCTCTGGCACTGGGCTAGCCCCCACACACGAGAAGGCCAAGCGCAAGGTGCGGCGCGGTGCTATGATGGGCATCCTGGACGTGTGGCACCCCGACATTATCGAGTTTATCACGGCCAAGCAGACCCCGAACAGGTTGAGCAAGTTCAACTTATCTGTGAATTGTACCTCCGATTTCATGGACAAGGTGTCCCTCGTCAAGCTCACTGACGAGGCCTTGAAGCAGCCTTTGAGCCCGGAGCGTTTCGAGGAGCTCACGACCGCGCGGTCTGAGTACGACCAGTGGGACCTCATATTCCCAGACACCGGGTACCCGAAGTATGCCGCTGAGTGGGATGGGGACTTGCGCAAGTGGGTCGCTAACACGCGTCCGGTGAAGGTGTACCGAACCGTGTCTGTGTCGTGGCTGTGGGATCTCATTATGGAGTCCACCTATAACAAGGCCGAACCCGGGGTACTGTTTTTGGACCGCGCCAACGAGATGTCCCCGTTTTGGTACCACGACCATATCGTCGCTACCAACCCGTGCCTGTCCGGAGATACACTGGTGCTGGTGTACAAGGACAACGGGCAGCTGCCCGTAACATTGGAGTCTATACCACTGTCTAGCGTCCAACCCGGGCATACTGTGCACACCCCACAAGGCCCGGCCTTGGTTACTATGTCTGCGAAGACACGGGAAAACGCCGTGGTGGTACGCTCGTGGTTCGAGACTTCTAGCGGCCAGATTCTGTCGGTGGTACACACGGCTGACCACAAGTTCTATAACACAAGTATTGGAGAGTTCGCTGTACTACCCCACGCGCCTGGCTCTTCCGCGCTCATCAGTTATGTTTCTAGTGATGGTTTGCTGGTAGAGGAAACGGCTAGCTGGTTGCGGCAGGAGCCGTGCGGGCGTATGGATGTGTACGACATTGAGGTTGATGTCGCCCACTGCTTCTACGCCAACGGTGTCCTGGTCCACAACTGTGGGGAGCAGACTCTGGCATCGGCAGGGGTATGTAACCTGGGCTCCGTGAACCTAACACAGTTCGTCGACCCGGTCACTAGCGGGTTCGATCTCTCCCAGGTATCCAAGTACGTGCGCATCCTCGTGCGGTTCCTGGACAACATCAACTCGTTGTCTTTCGCTCCACTTCCCGAGTACGTGGATTCGATGCGCAACAAGAGACGTATTGGGGTGGGCGTCATGGGCTGGGGGTCGGCCTTATACATGCTACGCACCCAGTTTGCTTCGGACACTGCCGCCACTCTGCGAGAGCAGCTGATGTCCACGGTAGCTCGTACGGCTTATGAGGCGTCCATTGATCTTGCGGAAGAGAAGGGCGCGTTCATGTACTGCGACCCCTTGAAGCACTCTAGCGGAGTATTCGTACAGGGTTTGGGGCTCTCCCCAGAGTATATGGAGAAGCTGCGTACCGTTGGTATTCGTAACAGTTCGTTGTTGTCCATTCAACCCACCGGTAACACGAGCATCCTAGCCAACGTTGTTTCCGGCGGTTTGGAGCCTGTGTTCTCTCCTGAGTACATCCGCACTGTAGTAGTGGCGTCTATCCCCGAGGAGCTAGACGGAGTGTGCCCAAAGTGGTACGAGGGGGAATGGTACCAGACGTCTGTGTTCCAGTTCGCAAAGGAGGGGGACGAGGACATTCTACGTGGCATGGGTCCGGTATCCGGGTCGGTGTACAAGATTGACCGCAACCGGGGCCTGACGCGGGAAGAACTGTGCCAGGACTACGGGGTGCGGTACTTGGCCGCACGGGGTGAGTGGGATCCGGGGGCCAAGTGGGCTTCCACGGCCATGAACCTACCGGTCAATGCCCACCTGAACGATCTGACGGGATTCGCCCGGTGGGTAGACTCCGCGATCAGCAAGACCATTAACATCCCGTACGACTATCCCTACAACGACTTTAAGAGCATCTACTTAGACGCGTACCGCAGCGGTGTCCTAAAGGGGGTGACCACGTATCGGGCGGGTACTATGACGTCCGTACTCTCCGCCGTCGATTCTCGTACCAAGGAAGATGAAGAGATCGTCCTGGACGACTTCAAGGTACCGCCCCAGTGCCCTGCCGTGATGAACGTTCTTCGGGCGGATGGTAAGAAGTGGTACGTGGTGACCATCATGGACGTCACCAATACCCGGCCTATCGCTATCTTCGCGCATACCAACCATGCAGAGAAGGGGGTAACAACGTCTGACGCCGTTGAGCGTCTGATACAGCTGGCGGAGGACAAGGGAGTACCCGCCGCGTGGGTCGCCCAGGCCGTCCGCAAGATAGACAAGGACAACAACGTCACTAAGCTCACCCGCGCGTTGGGCCTGGTACTCCGACACCAGGTAGCCATCAAGCACATCGTGGCGGCGCTAGAGTCGGTGCCTGACGTGTATGTCGGGTCGTTTCTGTTTCACATCACCAAGTTTTTGTCCTCCTACATCAAGAGCGGGGAGAAGGTGGTGGGCGAGAAGTGTCCCGAGTGCGGGGCTGAGTCGATGGTGTACGCAGAAGGGTGCAAGAAGTGCCTGTCCTGCGGTGCTTCCAAGTGCGGTTGACATCATGAGTCAGAAATTGCTGAAAAAGCTTAGGAAGCTGGCGCGGGAGGAAGCATCCCCGGTAGCCATACCTCACCTAGCGTTTGTAAACCAGTTTACTGGTGTAGTAATGCCGGACCGCGCCCCAGTAGGCTCGTACAAGCAGGTATACCGGGACCTGAAAAAAGCCGTTAAAAGGCTCAAGTAACACTCAACCCCATAGTGGGGGGACTCCCCCGCGTTAGATATTTTTAACCATGCAACAGGATATACATTATGAGCAAGAGCAGGCCTTACCTCGTTACTGACAACGTTACCGGCGAACGGAAACTGGTTGAGTCGGGTTCCCAAGACGGCGCTCGGAGCCGGGTCACCAAGGACCGCTTCACCGTGTTTACGCCCAACACGGCTGAGGTCGCGTCCCTACTGGGCACCCAAGGGGTGAAGTACGTACCCCTTGACGGTGAAGCGCCCCAAGAGTAACCGGTGGGTCCTGGGTGATGAAATAGGTAGACGTGGAGGGGCCTAGGCCCCTCCACTAGTTGGTGTGTAGGTTCGATTCCTGTCTCGGGGACCAACAATAGTGGGTGTAGTCCAGTTAGGATGGAGGACGAAAATACCATCGTATTCATAAACAGCCAAGAGGCTTAGTGGCAAAATACGTTGAGTAGGAAGAATCTCTGGGAATCATTATTCCTGACAAGTAGTTTTAAGTATAGTTAGTATTTATTCGGCGCACAAGTTCTTCTAGAGTTATAATGGCATTGTAGCTTTAATTCAACCACACTTTAGGAGAACTGAAATGAGCAAAGCCACCCATTCTTACAAGGGCCAGAATATTGTATTGGTAGGTAAGTCTAGTGCATGGACCACTTATCGTCTTCCCGGTAGTACTACTAACCTCAAAGCACGTATTAAGTCTGAAGAACTTAAGAACCCAATTAAGGGCAAGATTCACTCAGTTACCCCCAGCGCTGGCCAGAAAGCCCTGATGGACGACATAAAGCGGGTTATCTCTAACAAGAAGCCCGTCAAAGAAGTCGCTACTAAGACTAAATCTAAGGTTGATCCCGACTACAAGCGAGGTCTCCACGTCGGGAAGATCGACGGCAAGCGGACCCAAGACTGTGACGATGAAGTAGCACATAAGTTTCGCGGCAAGACTCTGGATGAACTCTATGCTTTCATAGCCAAGGACATGACTCACTGGAAGCACCCCAAGGTCGCTCATTCTGGTACCGGGGGTGGGGCCGAGATTATCGAGAAAGATCTCCACAATATGTACAAGCACTGTAACTCGGGAATGCAAAGGATGAATTTAGGCAATATTTACCGGGCTCATTGTCGCCAAACCCATAAACAGTAGTATGCAGGTAATGAGCTTTTCCTTATTTAGGAGTTCATCATGGCTGACGGACTTACCAAAGAGCAATTTGTGGAAAAAACTAACTTAGTTCATAACAACAGATATAGTTATGATAAAGTGGACTATATTACCCCGATTTTGAGGTAGAAGTTAAACCTTATAGATGCATTGGTGGGATTGTTAATATAAAGAAATTTAACGCAGCAAGTCAATTATTAGGAGATAAATTTATGATTTACACAGAACAAGGGTTATTCAGTTATTCCGGTATGCAGAAGATGAACCTCGGCAACCGGGGCCCCACCACTGCAAGGAGGAAATCATGATACAAAAAACCATAAAAAGGCTAATGACATTATTTGACAAGTATTGGGAGACCTCAGACCCGGAGCAGCTGCGCCCAGCAGTGGAGTCCACGCTGCGCATGACGTTAATGGAGGAAGCGGCGTTTCTGCTGATGGTATCGGAGTGGTTGGACCGCGGGCAGGTAGCCAGGGCGCAGAACGTCATACACACCAGACTGGCTAGCTTGGCGCTGCCGCCAGATGCGGGCCAGGCCCGAAAGTAACCCCAGGCCCGACTGGCATCTGCATCCGCAGTGCCACCGCGGCTTGCGTGAACAGTAATCGGCGTATCTTGAAGCATCGATACCACGTAGTTCCGTCCGACCCTAGGGCTATCCTAGAGTATATCCTGCCCAGCTTGGTGGAGTTTTTTAGTGCGACCTCTACACGCTGCGCGTACTGTCCCACCCGCGTTTGCTTTCCCTTAGTATTTGGAGGGTCAACCCGTACTATAATCAGCCGTCTACTGGTGTCAATCAGGTACTTCATTGGATTCTCGATTTACCGTGGCAGCTACCGGTATTTGTGGGCCATGCCAGTTGAAAGAGCCGTAGTGGTACCCGGCCGGTATTTCACGCGGGGCATCCAGGGAGTACCCGACGGCTGTAAATGCGTCCAACAGCCGGGACGCATATTGGTGAAACTCAAGGTGGTCTTGGTCCATTACTGCTCCAGATGCCAATCAAAGTTGCGAAATATGTACCTCAGGGTGCGTGGCCCGACTACTACCGCGATAAGCTTTACCCACGGCAGTACGTGGGTACCTCCCAACCGTTCTTCTAACTCGAAAAGCTGTGCCAGATCTACGCCATACTCCTGCATAGTGCTCTCGTTTATGAGCTTTGCTCGGGCGGGCAGCCACTGGGAGAACTTATTTAGGGAAGAGAAGCTCCCGTCCACAGTGAAGTTACCAAATCCAATCTCTTTTATAATGATCCGGTGTTGCGTTAGCTGCCAAGTCACCGGAGCTGCCCCCACAGGGACCCCGAACAATCGCAAGGCCATACTCATGCGCGTTCGTAGTTTTAGCTGGTTGAGTTTGTTACCGCTTTTGGTTATGGTTACTATTTCTGCGCCCATTTGGGTTCCTTTGACATAATGGCAAGTATCGCCGCCGTTATAAATATTGATGAACGGAGTAACACTATGACTCTACCAGATAGCGACAACCCGTCGTCGACCGCACAGTTTAACTTCGTGTACGACCTTACGTACGACGGAGACTCCCAAACCGTGCTTTTCCACGACATCGTAAACGAGGTGTACGATTCCATGCCGTTCTTCCTTTTTCAAGCGTTTACGCAGGCACACTGGGACGCGGATAAAGCGCTTGGCATCATCAATGCCATTCTGAACTACCGAGACGTACGAATTATACCATCCGAGCGGAGGGCGGTAATGTTTCCGAGGTCGATTCCGTCTTTCGTCACCATTGCAGTGCAAGCCCTTAATGAGTTGCCCAACGTAGGACTAGATGAGTACGAGGATGTAGTGAATTACTGTCGTGAGCGGTGGGGCGTATCGGTGTAACGACGTTTAGTCGGTGGTTTTATGAATTGGGAAAAGACAATATGACGAACGCATCAGCAGTAATTTACAGGTACGTAGATAACGATGAGGGACAGGACGAAGTGCCAATCGATGTCGAGGGGACGGTCTCGGTAACGCAGGACGCGTACGGGACTGGGGACAGCCCTACCGAGTACAGCGTTACCAACGTGCAAGCCAGCGTGGACGGAAAGTCGGTTAAGCTTACCCCGGACGAGATGCAAAAGGCCGAGGACATCCTTGTGTTTCACTACCGTCGGTACCAGGAGTCCGTATCCACTACGGACGATGACGATCTTTGCGCAGTCAGCATGGGGGCGTTTAATCACTCCGATGAGGCGATTAACCTGTCCTACGACTTCGGGTCCTATGTAGAGTTCCTGGAGACGCTGTCCGGTGAGCAGTACTCTCTCAAACAGCGGGGCCTTTTGTTCGCGTGGTACCAAAAGAACTTCCCTATAATCGACGATGACCGCAAGGTGGCTGGCGTAGACAAGGAGAGCAAGTTGAAGAAAGACCACACGTACTGGTTAGAGGCTGCAGGGCTCAACTCTAAGGCCAAGTCCCGCCGTGCCGCCATATTTCGTAAATTGAAGGAGTCTGCCGACAATCCCCAGGACGTATTCGCGGCAGCGGATTGCCATCCTGACACGCCCGTTGCTGACCCGGGGTCCGGCGAGAAGATGGAAGCCGTAGGTGACTTCCGGAAGGGCGTCGAGCAACTGTTCTCCAAGTACGCAGAGCTCGAGGTTGAGTTGGACGACGGGTCCTACACTCTAATCGATACCCCCGAGACTTACGCCGACTTTCTTTCTGACAACCCCAAGAACGCCTGGAGGGACGTACTCCGTTCCGACAACGGCGGGGCGGTCTCCGTGCTGGCGGACCCGACTGATAATGGCGGTCACGTTTATTTCATCCGGGCCGATCTCGTGAACGGGATAACCGAGTCTAACGGGTTCCTGGATGGTATCGACGAGACCAAGTGGTACGTGGTAGACATCGCTTTCACCCCGGTGGGAAACAATCGTGACGGCTACGATACCTGGGAAGAGGCGGAGTACGCCATGAATAATTTAAGTGGGTTCACTAGCAACCCGGATGAGCTGTCTGTGGTCTCTGGTGCTGACATCTGGGGCAAGATCAGTGAGTCTTCGACTGGTAACTGGTACGTGTGGAATCTGGACGACGAGGAAATCGCTGGCCCGTTCTCTACGCGAGAAGAAGCTGAGACATGTGACCTTCCCGAGGACGTCGACCTCGACATGGTGTGGGTGGCCCGCAAAGGCCGCAACGGCGAGCCTGTGTCCACCGTTAACGTTCGCGAGGCCATTGGGGAGACAAAAAAGGACATCGCGAGTTCCTTCATGTCTGAGTCGTCTCAGGATTACGAGGCTCTGGCTGGGGTTGGCCCCGCGGGTCAGTTCGTGGTCGATAAAGTGCTGGGTAACGAGGACGGCGTTAAGCTGGTGTCATTCCGCGAGGGCACATCCGAGGAGGGGGACTACGCGGTGGTGTTGGACGATAACGGTTCCGTAAACGAGGGCTTTCCGCTAAAGAAGCTGTCCACCGTAGTATCCACTCACTCCTCGTTTAACGACGCCCTGACCAAGTTTCAGAACGAGGTGGCCCGCGCTGCTACCAAGGGCTTTGACTTCTCTTTCCCCACGCTCGGGGTTCAGGTGGACGACCCCGCCGATCTGGGTGAGTCTATTCCCGGACCGCACAGTGGGGAGTTTGACCCCGAGACTGCGGACATGGACAGCGTGGTTTTTGTTCATGAGTACCGCAACCGGAAGGCAATTATGAAGCATAACAAGGACTCAGGGTATTACGTCCAGTTCCTCTATAACGGCAAGCCCCATTTCGCCGACATATCG